>Ga0210407_10001237_pt1 | contig 24652 bp, 19 predicted proteins | sample IncBWC27MmetaG_FD_150860 | JGI IMG/M metagenome (GOLD analysis project Ga0210407, IMG submission 150860) | Forest soil microbial communities from Barre Woods Harvard Forest LTER site, Petersham, Massachusetts, United States - Inc-BW-C-27-M | ecosystem: Environmental > Terrestrial > Soil >... | reverse complement strand
CGTCACATTGGGCGTGATGGTAAGAGTTCCAGATGTGAAACCTTCGGTATTAAAATCAGAACTGTCTCCAATATCTGTTAAACCAGCGAATGAAAAGCTGCCAGTCAAGAATGTTGGAGCGGTTTCCGGGCCGGAATAAAACTGCGGAGCACTCTGGCCGATAACCGCACCGCTACTGATAGCAAGTACTGCTCCAGGCGCTACTGTTCCAACCTGCTCAGCAATTAACCCGCCGCCGATATTTTGGTTTGCAAAGTCTAGGAACATATTATTGACAACAATTCCGTTTATGGTTGCAGTCGCGAAAACTCCGAATGAGATACCGAGACTTTCTTTCTTCGAGGGCTTGGGTGAGGCTGGCAGTTGCCAGGTAATGGTATTACCGAGGCCATCGGTGAGGGTGAAGTCATCCAAGCCATCAGCGTGGGATTGACTGGGCGAGACGAAAGCACACAAAAGCACAGCAAGTGCTGCATACAAAGAAACGCGACGCATTTTGGTTTTAGACCTCCAGGTCTTGTCGTGTATGCAGGCAGGGGACACTGGCTGCACAGATCGAAACGAGCTGGGCTACGTTGGCAATTCCCCTAGGCTCGGCATGAGTTTGGCGTCTAGCCGAACAACTGTCATCCCCCAAATAGGGTATGGGAATTTATTTGTGCTTGGGGCGGTCTAAGAAACCCAGGTCGCTCTAAGGCCATGTCGGCCCGAGGAACTTGTAAGTCCATTCTCGTCTGGGACCCAGGTGGGGGGAATTATCCCGGTGTATTCCGAAGCAACCATCCTTGAGCTTATTGATCTGATTTACGGCGCGGCCGCCGATCCGCAACGTTGGGTCGCTCTGTTGAAACGCCTGGGAGAAATCCTCAAGGGAACCGCGAGCTCGATTCATCACCAGGATCTGGGCTCTGGGGACACGGATATTTCGGAGACGTGGAATTTTGACAGCGCCTATCTTGCCTCCTACGCGGAATACTATGCTCATCGAAACGTGTTCTTTACGACCAGGCCGGAGATAGTTCGCCAGGGCAGAGTGCATCTAGGCTCCGACCTTGTTCCAAGCGAGATTCTGGACCGCAGTGAGTACTGTAACGATTGGCTCTTGCCACAAAACCTCTATCACGGGGCAGGCGTGATAATCCGCAATGGCGGGCCTCTTTCATCCAATTTCTCAGTTCTTTCTTTGCTCCGTCCAAGAAGCGCGGAACCGTTTGACGAGAGAGACGGCGAGCTTCTCCGCGTCCTCAAACCGCACTTACAGCGCGCCTTCGAACTCCATAGGCGGATACAGGGTCTGGAACGGAAGGGCAGCGCCGCCGCGGAGCTATTGAATCACTTGCAGGCGGGCGTGATCTTGCTGGACGCTCGTGGTTTGGTCATCTTCGCGAATGATTCCGCAAACCTGATATTCCGCCGAGAGAAAGCCCTGAAATTGACGTCAAAGGGCATCCGGGCCATGTCTCCTGCGGAGGACAAGAAACTTGGCCGTCTGGTTGCCGAAGCGGTCTCAACGGGGAGCGGACGCGGCTTTCGAGCCGGCGGAACCATGGCCATTGAGCGCGAGTCCCTGACGGGATTCCTCCATCTTCTCGTCACCCCGCTGCACTTACACACGATTCAGTTTGGAAAGACTTCCCCCGTAGCCGCCATCTTTATTACGGATACTGATAGGAAGGCCTTGGGGCCGCCGCGGTTGCTTGTCCAACTTTACGGCGTTACTCACGCGGAGGCACGCCTCGCGCAACTTTTGGCTTCAGGCGCCAGCATCAAGGAAGCGTCGGAAAAGCTGAACGTGAGCCAAAGTACGCTGCGCTCGCAGCTCAAGAGTATCTTTGGCAAAACGAATGTCAATCGGCAAAGCGAATTGGTTCGGATGCTCCTCACCGGCCCCCTGCAATTCGTGTTGCGTGATACGCCTCCCGGGCCGAAGAGGGGTTGACCGGTGCTTGAGCAGTGAGTATGGAAACTTGATAGCGTACGCCTAGCGGAAACTTGCGAAGGCAGCCACCGCTAACATAAACTGTGGGCTGGAAAACTCACACCGCCGTGCCAGCCCGGTCCGTCGTCCCTGCCTCACTACGTCCGGTTGGCTAGGCCGCGCCGGAAGCGTGAGCGGCCCGAACGCGGTTCAACATATTTGCGTTCCCGGCCACGCCGGGTGCACTCGCAGGGAGAACATCGTGGCAACGCCACTGGAAAACTGGGTAGAGGAATCGGCTCGATTAACCAAACCTGATCGCATCGTTTTCTGCGACGGTTCGGAGGCGGAAAATCAGCGGATCATTGCCGAGATGCTCCACAATGGCGATTCGCTGACCCTCAACGAGAGAACCTATCCGAACTGCTACCTTCACCGCAGCAGCCCGAATGACGTCGCCCGCACCGAGCACCTCACCTTCATTTGCTCCCCTGATAAGGAAGATGCCGGCCCTACCAACAATTGGATGGATCCGGAAGGCGCGAAGAGCAAAGTAGGTGCGCTGCTGGACGGTGCCATGCGCGGTCGCACCATGTACGTCGTGCCGTACATTATGGGCCCTGCGAGCTCGCCCATTAGCCAGGTAGGCGTCGAGATCACGGACAGCCCCTACGTTGTCGCCAGCATGCGCATCATGTCGCGGATGGGCAAGATCGCGAAGGACCGGCTGGGTTCTTCTTCCGATTTCGTTCCGGGGTTGCACTCGATAGGCGATCTCGATCCGCTGCGGCGCTATATCGTGCATTTTCCCCAGGAAAGACTAATTTGGAGCGTGGGTTCGGGTTACGGCGGCAACGCGCTCCTCGGGAAAAAGTGTTTTGCCCTGCGCATCGCCAGCGTGATGGCGCGGGAGCAAGGCTGGATGGCCGAACACATGCTCATTCTCGGCCTGGAATCGCCCGGCGGCAAGGTCACGTACATGGCGGCGGCATTCCCCAGTTCTTGCGGCAAGACCAATCTGGCAATGATGGTTTCGGCCCTCGAAAACCTGGGCTATCGTGTCTGGACCGTTGGCGATGACATTTCGTGGATGAAAATCGGTGAGGACGGCTACCTTCATGCCATTAATCCCGAGGCCGGATTCTTCGGCGTGGCCCCCGGAACCGGAGTAAAGACAAATCCCAACGTTATGGGTGCGATCACGCGCAACACCCTTTTCACGAATGTCGCGCTGACCGCCGAACGCGAACCGTGGTGGGAAGGAATCGACGGCGCTCCTCCCCCCCACATCATCAACTGGAAAGGCGAACCGTGGGATTCCTCCAAGGGGCCTGCGGCGCACCCCAATGCGCGCTACACCGTACCCGCGAAACAATCGCCGAGTATCTCGCCGAAGTGGGAAGCACCCGAGGGGGTGCCGATCTCCGCTTTCATATTTGGCGGCCGCCGCTCTCGAGTCGCCCCCTTGGTCTATGAATCCTTCAATTGGAAACACGGGGTTTTTGTTGGTGCAACGATGGCCTCAGAAACGACCGCCGCCACCACCGGCGACGTGGGTGTCACCCGCCGGGATCCCATGGCCATGCTTCCCTTTTGTGGATACAACATGGCCGACTATTTCCGGCACTGGTTCGAGATGGGCAAGCGCATTCCCCACCCCCCGAAGGTATTCCATGTGAACTGGTTCCGCCGTGGCGCGGATGGAAAGTTTCTGTGGCCAGGCTATGGCGAGAATGTTCGCGTGCTGAAGTGGATCCTCGAACGCATCGAAGGACACGGAGCGGCCCAGGAAACGCGAATAGGCTATGTCCCTGCGCGCAACGGTTTGACTTTGGATGGCTTGCACATTTCCCCGGAAACGCTGAGCAATCTCTTGGCGGTCAATCCGGAAGATTGGCAGGGCGAACTCGAGGACACGAAACAATTCTTCGCAAAATTTGGAGACCGTTTGCCGCAGGAATTACTCGAAGAGCATCGCCGTCTTGCGCAAAGGCTCGAGACCGCAGTCTCCGCAAAGACCTAGCTGACAGTTTATTTCGCCTCTAAGCCAGTTCCACCCATCCGTTTACTCGGAGTCCCTGCAGAGATATGGATGAACTCTATGATTTCTCCATACTTTGGAATGTGAATTCGATTCTCTCCCACGGCGAAAGGCTCTCATTTCCGGTATCTACTTGATAATTCAAGTAGTTAGCTGTGAATAGAGAGATTATATTCAATGGCCTGACATTTGCATCCCGCCACCCCGCGAGTATGGGTCTGCTACTCGGCTATGTCCGAAGGTAAATTTCGCAAGTAATTTAGGAGGGGGATCGCAACATGTTTAATAGGCGTGCTTTATTTGCAATTTTAATGGTGGCCTTGGTCGCTTCGCCGCTCTTTGGTGTGGGCACTACGGGCACCATCGTCGGAACAGTGACCGATGCCCGAGGCGGAGTTATTGCCCAAGCTAAAGTCATCGTCAAAAATTCGGGCACAAATGCCACTCGAGAGGTCTTTACGAACGCCAACGGCGAATACACCGCGCCTCTGCTCCCTCCCGGAGTCTATGAGGTCAGCGTCGAACAAACTGGCTTTCGCCGCGCACTGGTCTCTGGTGTCAAATTGGAAGTCGACCAGACAGCACGCATTGACGTGGTCCTCCAAGTCGGTGCGGTTTCCGAACAGGTGACTGTCACGGAAGTCGAGCCGCTGGTGCAGACGGATACCTCCACCGTCGGCCAGGTCATTGACCAGCAAAAAGTGAGCCAGCTCCCCCTGAACACGCGCAACTTCCTGGCGTTCACGCTTCTGGTGCCGGGCGCTCAATTGCCTTCGGACGGTTCGCAGAACTCTACACAAGGCGGTTCGATCAGCGTCAATGGCGCGAGAGAGCAGGCCAACAACTTCCTTCTCGACGGCGTGGACAACAACGACTTGGCGATCAATCAATACACCGTTCTCCCGTCGGTCGATGCCATCCAGGAGTTCAAAGTCCAGTCCAGCAACTCCTCCGCCGAATTCGGCCGGAGCGCCGGTGCGCAGATCAACGTGGTGACCAAAAGCGGAACAAACCAGTTCCACGGGACGGGTTACGAGTTTTTCCGAAATCGCAATATGGACGCCAAGAACTTCTTTGACCAGCCTGATTGCACAGCCAGCTCGTTACCGGGAAGCTGTGCAGGGATTCCGGGACTTGACCTGAACCAGTACGGCGCCACGATGGGCGGACCGATCAAAAAGAATAAAACATTTTTCTTCGGCGCCTATGAAGGCCTGAATCTGCGCCAGGCCACGACGCGGCAGGCGACCGTGCCTTCACAGGTCCAGAGGCAACAGGCCCTCGCCGACGTCCCCAACCCGAATCCGGCGGGGTTGGCAGTGTTTAATTTGCTTCCCGCGGCCAATGCCATCACGACTGCGGGGACAGACCTAACTACCTCAGAAAGCTTCGTCTCATCGCCCATCATCCGCAACAAACAGTATCAGGTGATTGGAAAAATCGACCACCGGATTAATGACACAAACTCGCTCTCCGGCGAGTACGCCATCTTCAACGAGCACCGCTTCAATCCGTTCGATCCACTAGCGGCGTTTACCAATCTGCCGGGAAATGGCAGCTTTACGTTGAATCGCGGGCAAATCGTTCGCATTGAAGAGACGCACACCTTTAATGCCCGGCTGCTCAACGATGTACGCTTTGGGTTCAACCGTTCGCGCGGCGGAATTTTCCAGCAGCATAGCGGCACGAACATCAACCAGCAGCTTGGGTTTCCCACCGCCCTGCCAAACTCGGTCGACTTTGGAGTGCCCGCCGTCTCGATTTCCGGCTTCGACGGCATCGGCGAGCCCACTAACCTCCCCCAGGACCGGCGCGACAATACCTTCCACTACTCTGATGTGCTCGCGTGGAACCCGTCCTTCAATGGGGGGCGGCATCAGTTCAAATTCGGGGCGGACATCCGGCGCTTCCAATTGAACTTTTTCCTCGACGCGCTCGCCCGCGGCGAATGGGTGTTTACGGGGGGCGTTTCCAACCCTGTGCAGCCAAGCAGTTCACTGGACGACCTGCTCCGCGGAACTCCATTTCTTGCCATTACCACCGTGGGCAACACGCAGACCGAGCAACGCACGACACAAATGGACTATTTTGCGCAAGACGACATCCGGCTCAACTCGCGCCTAACCCTCAACCTCGGTTTGCGTTGGGAGTACAACAGCCCGGTGACGGACAATCACGACCGCTTGAGCGTCCCAGATTTAACAAGTAACGCGCTGACTTGCAATCCGAAACCCAATTGCCAATTCATTATTGCAGGCACCAACGGCGTGCCTCGCGCCACCTACGACCCGACCTACACCAATTTTGCTCCTCGAGTTGGCTTCGCCTGGAAACCGACCTCGAGCGACAAGTACATTGTGCGCGCCGGATATGGTATTTTCTACGACGGCGGGATTCTAAACGGCAATATCTTGCCGCGCTTCAATCCCCCGTTCTTTACGGCTGAACTCTTCGGCAATAACCAAACAGCGGCAACTCCCGGAACCCTCAACATCTCGAGCATCGTGGCGCAGAGTGGGGCGCCGCCACAGGCCAACCCGAGCATGATCGCTCGCAATTACCGCGATGGCTATGCGCAACAATGGAATCTGGACATGCAATTCGAGCCGCTCAAGAATCTGGTCCTTGATGCCGGTTATGTCGGCTCTAAGGGTACGCACCTGCAAGATACAAGGAACTTCGACCAGGGCGCACCAGGCTCCGCGCCGGGCGGTGCTTCCGCGAAACTGCCGTTCCCTGCTTACGGGGACATCCAGCTGATCGAATCGGCTGCTTCCAGCATCTACCACGCATTCCAATTCCGCGCCGAAAAGCGCTTCGGCGCCGGCCTGGAATTCCTCGCTGCTTATACCTTCTCCCGTTCCATTGACGATGCATCCGCCGAATTCAGTACAAAGGCGGATACGGGGATTCCACAGAACGGTAATGATCTGGCGGCCGAACGCGGCCTCTCCAACTTCCAGACCAAGCATCGTTTCGTCCTGAATTCCATCTATCAGCTACCCTTTGGCAGAGGGCAGAGGTGGCTGAACCGTGAAGGAGCCGTGGGCTACTTGCTGAGCCACTGGCAAGCGGGTGGCATCATGACGCTTCAGTCCGGGAGACCATTTACCGTTAACCGTGGCGTGGATCAGAGCCAGTCGGGTAACATCAATCTACAGGCCAGCCCGGTTACGCTGGATCGGCCAAATATTATCGGCAATCCGTTTCAGGCAGGCAATATTGCCGCGAACCCCGGTTGCATCGGCCCAGCACAAGTACAAACACCACAGAATTGGATCAACCCTTGCGCGTTCATGGCGCCCGCAGGTCCTGCGTTCGGCGATCTCGGTCGTAATACGCTAATCGGACCCTCTTTCAAAGACGTGGATTTCTCCCTCTCAAAGGAATTTCCTTTGTCGAGCGAGACCCGCAAATTCCAGTTCCGGGCCGACCTATTCAACATCTTCAACCATCCCAACTTTGACATCCCCAACCCCAATTTCGACGCAGGGACGACCTTTGGGCAGATCCAGTCCGCAAACGCGTTCGGCGGCAAACCCCCGCGTCAGATCCAGCTGGGGCTGAAGTTCATCTTCTAGCTGGAATATACGACTAACGCATCATCGGGCGGGACGGGAGCTAGCAGGATCAAAGCTCCCGCCCCGTTTGCTTTTCAATCAGGCAGAAATTTAGAGGATCGATTCAATCTCCGCGTCGAGCGAAACGTGCGTCACAGGAATGCCGTTGATAGAGAATCGCGTGCCACTGGATTGTGTGAAGTGAAAAAAGCGGCTGATATGGTAGTCCTCGTCGTAGCTGGAGAAGACCCGCTCTGTTTCGGCAGCGGTGAGTTGGAACGCCGCCAGCGCCACCGGCTTGCCGAATTCTCCGGCAAGCGAGCGGTAGCGTTCGACTAATTCCCGCAGGGGCATCATGGAATTGGGCGGCCGCGAAGCGTCCGACGATGCGCGGCGAGCGGCTTCTGCGCTCATGACCGCCTCCGGGTGGCGAGTTTGACGCACGGAGATACGGAAGTAAAGAGTCACGAGCATCCTCATCGCAGGCTCGATTTGGTAAGATGCTTGCAGCACAGAAACGCGCACGATTCGCAAGCCACAGGAGGAAGCACCATGAGCATCGCCGTTGGACAGACAGCACCAGATTTCACGCTACTCAACCAGGACAAAAAAGAAGTGAAGCTATCCGATTTTGCCGGAAAGAAAAATGTCGTGCTGGTGTGGTACCCGCTCGATTGGAGCCCCACATGCACCAACGAGCACGCCTGCTTTGTCAACGACATGAGGTCCTTCGATTCGCTCGATGCCGAAGTACTGGGCGTCAGCGTCGATAGTGTTTGGTCGCACAAAGCCTACGCGGAAAAAATGGGGATTAAATATTCATTGCTCGCCGATTTTCACCCCCGCGGCGCCATGAGCGAAAAATACGGCGTCTATCTCGCGGACAAGGGCATCACCGGCCGCTCCATCGCCATCGTGAACAAAGCCGGCAAGGTTGCCTGGTTCAAGAATTACGACATCCCCGTTGTTCCCGATGTCAAGGAAGTGGCGACGGCGTTGCAACAGGTAAAAGCCGCAACCGCATAACTGTCCCCATCGAATTCTCCACATTCACATCTGGAAAAACCATCGGGCGCAAGCCGCGCGGCGTGCGCCCGTTTTTGTGTACCGAACCTGCCACGAGAATCGCAACATTCTACGATTTAACCAATGCTGCCTGCAGAGCGGGCCCGAACAGCCAGAGAAGTAAAACCAGCAGGCTGGCCGCTACAAGCGGTATACGCACGAAATTGCGCCGCGCGAGCGAATAGCACGCCGCCAGCCCGGGTACGAAGGCAAAAAACGCTCCCGCTCCCAGCGTGATCAAGTCCGCCGCTGTTTCGTCGAAATGGCTGGCCAACCAGTGCAGCACCGCGTCGCGCTGCACGCCCGGAAACTGGAGCATGTAACTAATCGTCACGAAAACGAGCAGGCCGACGGCAATCGGATCCACTCGCCTTTCTCGTTTCTCGCCCCCTTCCAGACTTTTCTCCGCGCTCTGCGTTTCCTTTTCCGGGCCCTCAAACGGCGCCGCATCCTCCGGAAGCAGCCGCGCCCAGCACAGCGCCAGGGGCGCACCAGCCCCCGCCACGAGTCCTCCAAGTAAAACAAATGCGAGACGATGATCCATCTTTTCCCAGAAAGAAATTATATCTGTCCGGGCTAAGACGCCGGCCCGGACTCGTGATCTCACGCCTAACGAGCTAGTGAGCGCACGAACAGCACAAGCTGCCAGCGCTGTTCTTCGCTCAGCCGTTTCTTGAACGCCGGCATCGGCCGGTGTCCTTCGCTAATCTGGTAGAAAAGTTCACCGTCCGTGCGCGTGCTCATGTGATGCGCATCCGTCAGGTTTCCGGGGGCGGGATCATACATCCGCGCTTGCGGGCCGTCGCCTCTGCCTGTCTCGCCATGGCACTCTGTGCATTTGTCGAGATAAACCGCGCGTCCCGATTCCAGCGCCGGCTCCGTAGGCGCCAGAGGATTCTTTAACTTCTTCGCCTCTTCGGGAACCACCCATTCCCTGCTCTGCCACACGGCGAACACGATGGAAAGCGCGATTAGAGCGAAGAAAACCACGAACAACGTCTTGCGGAGGACGAGGTTGCGTTTCCGGAAGGTGGTCATGAGGACGTTGAAATTCTCGCACAGTCTTTGCTACCGCGGAATAATCGGCGAGGATCAAGCGCCGCGGTAGATGAGCCAGAGAAGTTCCCCGTTAAAAAACAATACGCCGGCGGCGACAATCCACGCGATCACGGAAGTCAGCCGGGAATTAACAAACTCGCCCATCTTGGCCCGGTCGCCTGTGAACTGCACCAGCGGAATAATGGCAAACGGCAGTTGAAAGCTGAGAATCACCTGGCTCAAAACAATGAGCGCCGTGACTTTGCCTTCCCCGGCGATGCCGATGACAATCACCGCCGGAGTGATTGCTATCCCGCGCGTAATCAAACGTCGCAGCCAGGGCTTCAGTCGAATTTCGAGAAAGCCCTCCATGACGATTTGACCCGCCAGCGTGCCGGTCAAGGTCGAGTTTTGTCCTGAAGCCAGGAGCGCGCACGCAAACACCGTGCTCGCCAGGCTCACGCCTAAAACCGGGCTCAGCAGCTTGTACGCGTCGGCAATTTCCGCCACGTTCGACAGGCCCCGCGTGTGAAACGCCGCCGCGCCCAGAACCAGAATTGCGGCGTTGACGAACAGCGCGAAACACAGCGCCAGCGTCGAATCGATCACCGCGTATTTCAGGGCTTCGCGCCGGTCGCGCGTCGAACTCCCGAACGCCCGCGTCTGCACGATGCTCGAGTGCAGATAAAGATTGTGCGGCATGACCGTGGCGCCGAGGATCCCGATCGCGATGTACAGCATTTCGCGGTTGCGCAGGATTTCTGCCCTCGGCAAGAAACCCCAGGCGGCATCCAGCCAGAGCGGCCGGGCGAAAAAGATTTCATACGCGAAACACGCGGCGATCGAGGCGATCAGCGTGATCACAAACGCCTCGACGAGCCGGAATCCCCGGCCCTGCAGCGCCAGGACGATCAGCACATCGAGGCCCGTAATGATCACCCCGGCAAGCAGCGGCACCCCGAAAAGCAGCTTCAGCGCGACCGCCGAGCCGAGAACCTCGGCGAGGTCGCAAGCGGCAATGGCCGTTTCGCAGACAATCCACAGCGCGATCGCGGTGCGCCGGGAGTAGTGGTCCCGGCAAGCCTGCGCCAAGTCGCGCCCCGTAGCGATGCCCAGCTTCGCCGAAAGCGCTTGCAGAAACATCGCCATCAGGCTGCTGATCAACACCACGCTCAGCAGCGCGTAGCCGAATTTCGATCCGCCCGCGATGTCCGTCGCCCAGTTCCCGGGGTCCATGTAGCCGACCGCGACAAGGTAGCCCGGCCCGGCGAAAGCCAGCATCTTGCGAAGCCAGGAAGCGCCGTGGGAGATAGGAATGCTGCGGTGCGACTCGGGAAGCGAGGGCAGCGCCACGTCGCGGCGCCAGGGCGCCGATGTGAAAGTTCGCGGTGCTGGCGCCTCTGCGATGGGCGGTTCCGTCTCGAGTTGGGGAGGAAGTGTCTGCGCCATGCCCTATGTTAACTGCACTAAACCTCCAGCATAAACTACATTTAATGCCCTTCTCTGTCAATAGAACTTCCACCCCGCGTGCCGTAGCAGGCAGCAATTCTCGTCTCCCAGGCGCGGAAACCCAGCCTGTGATAACTTCAAATAGCATTTCCGGGAGACTCACACGATGGACGAACAGCGGCCAGTGCAAGGCCAGGTACAAATCAAAGCCGACGAAAAAGAACTCCAGGGGCAGTACAGCAATCTGGTGATGATTCACCACAACCTGGAAGAGTTCACCCTGAATTTCATCTACATTTTCCCCAACGGAGCCCAGGGCAAGCTCTTGAACAGCGTGATCGTCAATCCGGGGCACGCGAAACGCATCTGGCGCGCCCTGGGAGAAAATATCGCCCGCTACGAAACCCAGTTCGGACCGATCAAAGAGGCCCCTGCGGGCACCGAGCCCACCCCCACCGTCGGCTTTATCCAATAGCTCTCGGCTTCCTGTCGTTGTAGTGGCCGCCTTCTGAGGCAGGCTGCCGTTGTAATGGTCGGTCTTTAGACCGGTTCTTTTTTTTCTTTTTTTGTTCTTCCGTAGGGGCACGTCCCCTCTTGGAATCCAAAAACGCGCGGCACTTGCGCGTGGCCCGTCCGCCCATGCTAGAATTTCTACGTTGTTCCTCGTTTGGGCCTGTAGCTCAGGTGGTTAGAGCGCGCCCCTGATAAGGGCGAGGTCGGTAGTTCGAGTCTACCCAGGCCCACCAGCCTTCGCTTCGCGCAGCGGAGCGATGGCTGCCGCGCCGAAGCCTAAAAGGCGAAGGCGGGCACTGTCCTATAACCTGCTACTCGGCACACCATCACCCGGAAGGTTCCATGACCTACGTGTATATCCTTCGAACCATAAGAGCGCCCGAACGTCACTACGTCGGAGCTACTAGGGACTTGCGCGCGCGCTTGCGGAAGCACAACGCAGGAGAGGTGTCGCACACCTCGAAGTACGTTCCTTGGACGATCAAAACCTACATCGCGTTCACCGACGATTCGCGGGCGCTCGCATTCGAAAGATGCCCGAAGTCAAGGTCGGGCAGAGCCTTTGCGAAGAAGCGTCTTTGACGGGACGCAGAGCCGAACGCCTCACCCACGAGCACTTTCGGCGGCAAAACCGCACAAACACCCGGTCGCTCCCGCCCAAATCGAGGTTTTCGCCTGCGGTCTTTTTGCAGCCCCGTTCTGGCCTAGTCGGTTGCTCGGAGGGCTCGCGGTCGGGCGTTGCTACCGATGCCATTTCGCAATGGCTGCCCCCGCCAACCCCAACAATCCGGTAGCGAACAATAGCAGGGACGATGGCTCCGGGACTGGGGGTGCGGACCCATAGGTCGTCCCGGAGGCGCCAATCAGCTCCACGGGACCGATGAGATTTTTGTTGGCATCGAACAAATCGACGGCGGAAATATCGGCGGTGTGTGAAAAATCGGCCACAGTAAAGGCGCCGAACTTGGCGTTGGCTTGCAGCGTGCCCATAAGAGTGCCCTGCTGGCTGACACCGGCCGTGAACGCCAGGGCCGGTGTGAACGCAAAGCAAGAAGCGATAGAGACAGTCTGATTTGTTTGCAGGTTGCAAATTGTTGTGTCGTTATAGCTCGCCGTGAATTGTCCAAAGGCTGTCGCTCCACCCCCAGTGCCCGCGATTGTGCCGCTGAGGTTTTCCCTGAAGCCCAAAAAACCAATCCCAGTAATGGTCGGGGTAAATGTGACTGTATCGGTGAACTGCGCGAGCGAGGTCACCTCTGCGATATTCGAGCCGCTAGAAGCAGACGCCCCAAGCAGGTTCAAGTTTGCACTCGCGAAACCTCCTCTACTGCCGGCACCCACCGTCCCGCAGGACACGACTGCCGGTGTCGAAGTAGAGATATCTGGTAAACACCCTGGGACGCCGATAACGTCGGCAAATGTGTCTGCCATTGCGCCGGTAGGAGCTCCAAGCACCAACCAGGTCGCCACCGCCAGCAGGCACAGACGAAATAGGGTTGAGAGGCGCAATAGATACATGTTTCCCCCTTTGCAAGAAAAGCGGAGCGACCCTTCTACCTTCTGAATGCTTATGCGCGGAAAACCAAGTTGGCCACAGAGCAATTCACCTTCCAAGACCATCTACTCAAACAAAAGGACTTAAGCATTTATTTCCGCGGGGAGAGTGCAGGCTATTGCATAAGAATGAGAAATATATTCCACTAGTTATCTACCTCACATCCACCCGTGCTCGCGCGCGCCACCGCCCCTGACCCCTTTTCGGGCCTCTACAAAAGGGGAGCGTCTTTGACGAGACGCAGACGGGAGCAAATTCAGCCGAAGCACCTGGGATTGCGTTGCTACTTCCCTGCCTTGCACGGAAATGCGCGCGCCAACGCAATGGAGGCTATGTAACGAGTTGGACGGTGCGCTTTCTCAGGATAGTCAGCGAGATATTTCTTGATGATGCGCACGATTTGAAGAGTGGTCACACCACGGGGCATGCAAACTATCCTGTCCTTTTCGGGGACACCTAACAGCTCATCACGCACCGTGAAGCCATCTTCGAATCCTTCAACCCAACCCAGACACGTGGCATCGTTGTTGATTTGGACAGAGCTTTTGTTCCCTCCACTCTCGATGCTGGAACAGGCTTCCAAGAAGTTGCTACCGGACCTGCTGATATCCGTTTGTCCGGTGGCGGGCTTTTGGCCGTCGCTACCTGGCGAAAAAACAAAATAGGTGGCAAGGAGAGCAAGAATAGATAGCAAACGCATGGAACCTCATCAGTTAATCGATTGTCAGCACTTGGCTGCAAACTCTCGTCCCTAAAACCGGTGCGCCGGCCCGATCACGTTCCAGTGAATCGCAAACCACGTCAGAAACACGCACGCCGCCGCGACCAGCGAAAACTTGATGTGCGAAATGGGCCGGAGGTCGGCGCGCGCCCAGATGCGCAGGCTCGCCACCACCGCGAAAATGCTTAGAAAAATGGCGATCCCCGCGCCCCAATTGATCATCACGAAATACTTGTCCGTTGAATGGCTGGGAGGTAGCGTCTGATTCTGCAGTTTGTACATCAGGTCAAGCGTCGCGGCAGCCAGAACGACCCACGCGAAAGACGCCAGCCGGGGACCCACTGTCAGCCGCAGTGTTCCGGATTGCGCCTGCCACCCCGGCCGCTTCGAAAATAGAATCCGCCGCCCCAGCCGGACGACCGATGCCGCCACCGCGAACAGCACAGTCGCAAGGCTCACGCCCAGCAGCGGCAGAATCAGGTTGCTGTTCTCGTACCACCGCACGCGTTCGTACTGCACGCCGGGAAAATTAACCGCAATTCGCACGATTTTCCCCCCGCCGTCGCGTATCGCTTGGATGCGGTTCTGTCCCTCAGTCTCCTGCCATACGTCTTTGCCGATCGGCTTCCACTTCAGCGTGTGCCCGCGCAGGTCTTTCGCGGTATCCACCTTCAGCACGCCGTCCTTATCGAGCGAGGCTTGCTCTTGTTCTGTCAACCCTGTTAGCTTCAACTTCGTGCTGTCGGCCCGGCGCGTAACCTGATACGTCCCCGCGATCGCTTTCAGCTCATCATCGGAAAACTTCTGAAAAGCGGGATCCGCCTTAAAAGGATAATAGCGGTCCGCGAAATCATTTAGGAGTTCCATTCGTGCCTTGCTGGCCGAGCCCGACGAATTATACGAAACAAAAATAATCAGCTTCTCCTTGGGCTCGACCAGAAACATGCTGTGGAATGCGACCAAGTCGCCGTTGTGCCCCACGAAGCGCAATCCGTTCCGCCACGTTTCGTAAAACCCCATGCACATGGCCGGCATGGCCTCTCCGGCGGCAAACTGCCGCGTCCACATCTCCTCCAAAGTTTTCGCGGACAGGATCCGCTTCCCGTCCAGCTCTCCGCCGTTCAGCAACGCTTGCCCGAATCTTCCCATGTCCGCCGCCGTCGAAGAAATTCCGCCCGCCGGCGCCGGACTGAAAATCTCGAACCCCATCGCCGGCTTTTCCGTGCTCTCTTTGTACCCTTCGGATTCGAACGGTGAAAGTTCTTGTGTCGCGGGCTGGCCAAAACTCGAATGCGTCATCTCCAGTGGCTGAAAAATGTGCTCCCCAACGTACCGTTCGAACGGCTCGCCGCTCACGTGCTCCACGACATAGCCCCCGAGTCCCACCCCGTAATTCGAATACGCCGAAATTTCTCCCGGCGGATACTTTCGATGCGGCTGGTTTTCGACTAAAAACTCGCGCAGCGATTTTGCTTTTTTCGCATCAACCAGCAGAATATCGCGAATCTCCTCTTCGAATCCTCCCGTGTGCGTCATCAGATTTCGCAGCGTGATGGGTTTTCCGAATGCGGGCGCAATTTGAAAATCGATGTACTTGTTCACATCAGTGTCTATGTCCAGTTTTCCCTGCTCCGCCAGTTGCATCACCGAAATCCACGTAAATAGCTTCGAAATGGACGCCAGCCGGAAAATCGTATTCCCTGGATCGACGGGCTTCTTTTTCGCAAAATCGGAGAAGCCATAACCTTTCTTCAGCAATTCTTGGCCGTCTTTCATCACCAGCACCGTCGCGCCCGCGACGTCGCTGCGCTCCAGTTGCAACGGCACGACACCATCAAAAAAAGCTTCCAAATCGGCCTTTTCGAGCGCGTGGGGAGACACAGCGGACGCCCCTGGAGCCGCGTTGGCCGCGGCGGCTTCCTTTGGCGGACTCGTCTTTTCTGCGGTTGCGGTATCTGTATGCACTGCAGCGAGTGGAAACACGACACACACCGCCAAAAGAAACAACGCGCCGTAAATTCTCACCATGAACCCTCCGAACGCGCGGAAATTCCGCAAGAGTTTCCTCAATATTGACAAGAGACGCAACAAAATTCTCATTCGCACTCCCTTCAACAATTCTCGTTTTTTTCGTCCGCAGGTTTCTCTGTCGGTAGATTTTTACTATGCGCAACAGCTTCCCTGGTTCCGGTGTTCGCGCGGATACTTCCAGTTGTCTTGCGGCGGAAGTTTGGTCTAGTCTTGGCGCGCTATGAAGAGAGTGGGACGCCCGCCTGCGACGGGCAGAAATCGGGACAACCAGTTATGGCGATTCACCTGGGCGAAAACAGTTACGGCAGCGCGCGCGTGCGCGTGTTGCGCGTGGCGCGGCAGGAAGGCCGCCACGACATTAAGGAAATGACGCTGGCGATTCGCTTCGAGGGCGACTTCGCGGCCGCGCATATAAAGGGCGACAACCGGAAAATCCTGCCGGCGGATACCATCAAGAACACCGTGTACGCGCTGGCGCGGCAACACGCGATCGAAACCGCCGAAAATTTCTGCCTGCACCTGGTCGATCACTTCCTGACGTACAACCCCCAGGTCTCGCGCGTCCGCATCGAAGCTGCGGAGCATGTCTGGGCGCGGCTTCCCCGCGGTGACAAGCCTCGCGCCACTTCCTTCGCGCGCGCGGGCGAGGAGAAGCGCACCGCAATGCTGAACGCCACGCGCGAAGGAACCGAAATTCGCGCCGGCATCGACGGCTTGCAGGCGCTGAAAACCTCGAAATCCTCGTTCGAGAATTTTCGCAGGGACCCGTTCACGACTTTAGAAAATGATCCCAGCCGGATTCTTTGCACCGTGCTCCGGGCCGACTGGCTGTACGCCGGCGAGGACGTGGAATTCGGCCAGATCTGGCATGGTGTGCGCGATATGCTGCTCGAAGCGTTCGCCGAGCACGAAACGCAATCGCTGCAAAACACTGTTTATGCCATGGGCGAAACCATTCTCAACAATTTCGATCAGATTCGCGAAATCCATCTTGCGCTGCCCGATAAGCGATTCCAGTTGATCGATCTTGGCCCGCTCGGCACGGATAATCCCGGCAACGTCTATCTGCCCATGGACGAGCCTTTCGACTTGGCCGAGGCCACTCTGCGCCGAGAGTGAGCCGTCGTTTTTCGCGCGTACATTCATCCGATCAGGCACGGCGATTCTCCAGAATCTTGAGAAAAGATGCCGTGCGCAATTCCTCGAGCGAAACCCCGGTTAGCGCCTGGGCCTCTTCCGGCGCGACTGCACGGCAATTGATGGCGCGCACGAAATAGTTCAGGAGCCCTTGCCCGGTGGCGGCGTCGTCGAAGACTCCGCCCACGAGCGTAGCTTGGGCAGCCTTCTCGATGAAATTGCGCAAGCGTTCTGCCGCCGCGTCCAGCCCTTCAAGGAAAAATGAAAAAACCGCGGCATAGCGCGCGGGAAGCTGCGTGGGATGCAAGTCCCACCCCTGATAGAAACCGTTGACCAAGGCGCGGCGGATGTTCTGGAAATGCAGCTTCCACGCGAAATGAATCGCGCTTCGATTTTCTTCGAGTTGCCTTGCGCTGAATGCCGCGCCGTCCTTTCCTGGCCGATGCGCGGGTATGGGAAGAATGTGCGTGGGCCCGTCCGAGAGCCAAACGCCCGTTCCTGCGAGAGCGACCTGCATCGCTTCGCGCGCGAAGTCGCAGGCGAAATGATCCAGGCGCTGGTATGAGGCGGTGATCCCGCGTGAAGCGGTGTAATCGTACGGGCCGAAGTGCGCGGCTGTGCAGCGCCCTTCCGCCGCAGCGACAAGCGGAAACAAGTTCACTTCTCCGCGCTGGTTGAAAATGGCTTGCGGCGTCTCGATCATCAGCTCGATGCGGAACACGCCAGGATCGAGCTGCAGAGCGAATTCGAGGCGCGAACAGAGATCGGCGAGCGCGGCAACTTCCTCTGTCAACGTGACTTTAGGGAGAGTGATGCAGAAATTGGCGGGGAGTTTTCCGTTCGTTTTTGTTGCAAGTTCTGTCGCGAAAATGTCCAGCGTGCGGATGCTGCGCTCTCGAAGCTCCTCCGTAAACGGCTTGATGCGAATTCCGAAAAAGGGTGGAAGCTGGCCGAGGGTCATTGCGTTGGCGGCTTCATTTGCCGCGGCGATGCCGTGGCCGTCCTCTTCTTCGTCAGAGCGATTGCCGTAACCGTCCTCGAAATCGATGCGATAGTCTTCGACCGGTTCCTGTTCAAGTTTTTCGCGCACACGCCGGTAGACGGTGTAGGCAAACCACGCGGGACGATTTTCTTTCCGTGCGCCCTGGGGATTGCCTTCGACGGATTTCACAAGCGCGGCGGCTAATTCCGGGGAGTCCGGCAGGCGCTCGTTGCCCGGAAGCGATACGGCCTTGGCGAAGGCGACGAAATCGGGTGCGTATTCATCGAGCGCGCGAAAGGCGAGTTCGCCAAAACGTTGCGCGGTATTGGCGCGAAACAGATGCGCGCCACCATAAACGGAATGCACGGGCTGGCGCTTGCCGGTGGCGCCCGGATAGCGGGTCTGGAATGCCGCGTGGGCCATGCTCAACTGCTCGGTGAGGTCTTGCAGTGATTCGGGAGGAAGAGATCTGTTCATCGGGCCTCGCGGCACAGTTCTTTCATGGTTGATTTCCGGGCGTGACGTTGGCCAAGCAGCGGAAATTCGGTGGACAGCATACAACAAGGAGTGGGGGGAGGGGTGTACCCCCCCCCCCTGTTTTCGTGGAACTTGCCGGGTAACGATATGAAGAAAAAAGAGATAGAACGCATTTTCCGTTGGAAAACAACGAGGCTCCAACGGGACGACAACGGGTGCGGCAACGGGACGTCGACGGAAGATGTGGCCCTCGACTTCGCTCGGGGTAAACGAGTGGCCCCCGCCGAACACGCTCGGGGTAAAGAGGGCCCCCCTGATTTTTTTGTAAGTGCGCATTCTAAAGGACTTAACCTTGCTGTAAGTCTTTTGGAATGAACACTTGCGGAGAATCTTGGAAGTGTTGCTTCTAAAGGACTTACAAGGAAACATAGTTGGGCGACAGGAAAGCGTTGTTCGGAGCGGTTGTCAAGGATGGATCGAGGTAGCACGTGGCATGTTACCATGAATGTTACGATAACGAAAGAGATATCCATGGAACGGTCGAATTTAGGGGTTGGATGGTGAATTTGGAGGGTGGAACGGAGCGAGGGGAGCAGGTGAAGCGACGAGGGACACCACCCTTTGTGAGAGCCACACTCGCAAAGAGCCGGGCCACCCAAGATGTTCTTAAGACTTTAAGACGCGGCCACCCGCGGAGCAAGGGCAGTTAGGCGAAGCGAATAGGGACCCTACCCTTTGCCCGCCTGATTAAGGCGGGCGTGAAGCAGCGGCGCAATGGGATGGGCAACCCAGGATGTTTTCAAGGCTCAATGCGGGCCACCCGCCAATTTTTCCTACTCGGTGACAGTGATGGCAATCGTGTTGGATTTGACCCGGCCTTGGCCAAGTTCTTTCGGGATCTCCCGTGTCACCTCTACGGTGTATTTGTCAGGGCGCGTCATATCGAAGAGATCGCTCACGAAGATCAGCACTTCATGATGTTCTCCTGGCTTCAGTTTGATGAAGATGGCCTTACCCGCCACTGGGTTGACGCACCTCAATTTACGTTTTTTCTCAGTCTCCGGAGCGGATTGGCCGCTGCTGCTGCGCACTTCCGGCGAATAGTCACAATATTGGTCCGTATCAATAAATGCGATGTCATGATTCGTGTCATTGGTCAGCTTGATCATCAACTGTATCTCGGAGCCGGTGCTTACAGTGTCCTGAGGCGTCGCAATCGTTAGAGTGAATGTCCCTCCGGCGGCCTGAAACGCTCCGCGAACAGGCGACGTAAGGATACTCACGAGCAACAGAATGGCAACGGAAAATCGCATAGAACCTCCGAATCCCCTAGTTGCATGTTTCACCCGCTGCAAGCGTGGCGGACCACTGCGGATACGAACTGCTTGGCGTAAAAATGTTGTTGCTTCCGGCGGTCCCTGACTTCAATGTCCACTGATTTGTTGTCGCGTTCGCTATTGTAGCATCACTTGAAAAGTTCCACTGTACGTAGCCGAGCGGCACAGGTATTGAGTTCGTAAGATTTGGATTCCACATAACGAACATTGTGGCGGAGAAGGTTCGCGTTGTTTCGCTATCTGTGGCGTATAGTTGCACGTACGGACTGTCTTGCGTCTGATTCCCGGTACTGTACGGATATGATGCGTCCTGCCCTGTGCTGCGGCCCGGCGGGTTAGATGGTGCCGTACACGTTCGGGAAACACCGCCTGATGTGCGCACCCAGGAATCGGTTCGAATTTGATCCCAGGTAAAAATGCCCGAATAGCCAGAGGGCGGAAGCGATAGCACCACGTTAAAGGTCATCCCGGGTAATCCTTGCGATCCAATGTACTGCAAGAGATTTCCAGAGACGACTGCATTCTTCCCTGGAGTTATAATCGCCGAAGGGGCACTCGTTCCTGCAACGCTGAATGTCGCAGTCGCTGAAGGCGATGCGCCGTCACTGAGATGTAATGTGAACGTCACCTGGTATGACGCTTTGGCATAACTGGGAGTGCTATACCAATAGAAAGTAGTGGACTGGCCGGTCAGGCTGTAAGCTGTCGGTCCGCCGTTTGTGTCGTTGTGGACAAAGCCGCCTGCGATGGTTCCGGGAACTGACCAGGACTGGCTTGTGACTGTCACGCCAGAAGGTAGTGAATAGGAAGCAGTCAGGGCAATTTGCTGTCCCACGACGACGGATTGGGTGGTGTTAGTGATGTCTTTGCCGCCAAATATGATTTTTGGCACTATGACGCCATTCTCTTGCCCGCTGAGCGTAACAATAAAGGCGGGGCATTTTAGTTGTTGTCCGGTTGGGATAGGACCATGGGTGCCGGCTGTTGCCGAACCCACGCCCTTCCCGGTGTAGGTTCCGTCATAATTCACTGTGGCAATCGAGGTGTTGCCAAAAAATAGCTGCTTACATCCGTATAGATGTCCGCACACAGCTGATAGGCGGTCACTCCGTTTTGGGCGGTACCCTGGAAGGGGACGTTGATGGGATTATTGTTCAAGGTTGGACGTTGAAAGTCGCAACAGTTGGCGCATCCGTAAGCGGCGTGGCCGTAGGTTTTGTCATACGTGATTTTGCCCTCGAAGAGAGTGCCAAGACCAGAGCCGGTGAGATCGCGAATTTCGTACGAGCCCGAAGTGAGATCCTCGGGAAGGGTTTTCCCCTTCTTGTCGGGAACATGCTCGCGAATCAGTTTGCCTATGTCAATCCACATCTGCTCGTCCGGCTGGAGAGTTTGTTCCAACTCGTACTTCTCCTCCCCTTGATTATAGAAGATAGTGAAGGCCGCCCGCGTTGGCTTGGTGCCGCCGTTGCCCGCGGTGAAGATGGAACCGTGGTAAGGGTCGTACTCCCACATGCCGCCCTCCCACTGAAAGGAGAGTTGGTCGGAGAAGGGCGTTTGTGCGCCGTATTTTAGTGTTTCGTCGTAGCTGGTGGCGACAGCCATGACCTCGTCGGGAAGTCCGTTGGTCGTGAGCGTCACGGAAGTCCAGTTAGCTTCCTTCGGGAGCAGTCCGCTGTTTTGCAGCGCTGCGACATCAATACGTCGTGTTTCATAAGGATTCAGACGCAGGACTGGTCCGGTGGCTTTGCCGGTGGTGCTGTCGGCGCGCCAGTTGAAGCGAAGCGCGAGGTCAACGGGTTTGCCAATGGTGTTGCGGATGAAGAGTTGCGGACGGAGAGTGGTCCCCGGCGGGAACGCCAGGGCGGGATCGGGATTCGAGAGGGCGAGCATGGGAGCACGCAGAGTCCAAATATTTGTTCCGGCGTAATCCCGCTCTTCAAGCTTGGCATTGGGGTCGCGGTCGAACATCTTCAGGACCGAGGAGAATCCGGACGTTTCGTCGAAAAGGAAATGAAAACTGTCGAGGGAACCGGCGTGGGCACTGGCGGAGACTCTGATGCCGCCATAGGAACCGGTCAGGCCGGCGGCCAAGACGAGTTTGCGGATTGAATACCGGTTTGTCTCATGCGGGCCAAGGAGGACCTTCTGTTTGCTCTCCTTGCCGTTGGCATCATAGAGCGACAAATCGAGAGGAAGGATGTTCCCCCCCTGGTTGGTGAGAATCAAATAGTCGCTGGTCGTGTTCTTGGGAAGCCACCAAATGCCCTCGCGGCTTCCCACTTGAAGGTCTTGCCATTCTGCAGTCGCGTCGATGTGAAATGCGAAAGGATGGCCCATGTTGTGAACCATCAAGGCGGCGTAGAGACTGCGAACGCCCGGAGAGCGATAACGGAGAACGACGGAGCCGTAAGTTCCGATGAGCTGCGGCGCAGAGGGGGGAATGGCAGCGTCAAGATCGATAGCTTTCACTTCTTGTGACTTGATGGTGACCGGGGTGAGAGGGGTCTCCGCACCATTGGCCAACCTGAGGACGGGAGTTACCGTGAGATCGCGACCGACTTGATTGTTACGGAGTTGCAGTTCGCTGTTCCAGCCGGTTTCCGTGGTCCAGTAGGCAATGATTTGCTCCTGATCGACCGAAGGGGGCGATGGTCTTGCTTGCGAAGCCGTTGAAAGGTCCGGACTTGATTGGGCTAGCGCAGCTTGGGGTAGGAACAGAATCAGAAGCGTGGGAGCGAGGAAATTTAAAAAAGCAAAATGGCTCTGAGCCGGAAGAGGGCACATGGCAGCTCCTGGCGAGCGAAGGTGAGCGCACTGTAGCTCCAGGGTAAGTCCATGTCAAGGTAATTTACAGATTCTACCGTCATCGCGTTGGGACTTGTCGGAAAGGTTAGAAGGAAAGCGGGCGGGCGGTGGACCCGCACAGCGGGGACCGGGGCTGAAGCCCCACGACTAGGGCGATGGTTACGGCACGACTAAAGTCGTGCCCTCCTGTGGCGGTTGCAGGAGCCGGGGCTGAAGCCCATTGATGTGCGGGGCTCATGTTCCGCGGGCCCGAGGGCCCGCTCCCCCGGACTAAAAGTCCGGGGCTTCCACCAAGCGACCGGTTTGAAAACCTGTCACTACAATGGCTGCGGAGAGGCTTCGAAGTCGATGACGCCGGCGACGTAGCTGGAGCCGCAGCCACGCGCATTCTTTCTTGTCAGAATGGGCTTCGACTGGCACACTTAAATTATCCCAGCCAATTGAAGAGGAGGACTAATGCGAGTTTTGCCGACATGGTCTACGAGTGTGCTGGCAGCGGCCGCCATGCTCTGCTTGGCGGGGATGCCAGTGCGGGCCCAGGCTCAGGAAAATCAACACGTTGTGACACTGAACGAACTGCAGAGAGACGCTGCACGCCCGGTAGACGCACGCCAAGCAAACGAAGCTGCTGTGCGGGACATTTTCTCCTCGGAGGCGGCGCAAAAGGCCCTCAAGACTGCCAAGATTGACTATCAGAAAATCGACAAAGCCGTGGGGCAATTGAGCGATGAAGATCTTGCCCGGCTGGCGGAGAGATCGCGGCAAGTCAAACAAGACTTCGCGGCGGGATCAGGCAACTTTTCCGACCGCGACCTTCTGATTATATTGATCATCGGAATTCTCATCATCGCGCTGGTAGCTGCGCTGCACTGACGCTCTTTCCCTGGGCCGCCCCTGGAGGACAGGAGTGCACCGGAAGATCTTGCCGCTGATGATTTGTTTTCTTCCGGTGCTCTCCGCTCTCGGGCAAACGCAAGAGACCTCCGGAGCGTGGCTTGACGTACCCTTCATCAAACAAACCGAGGAGGGTTGCGGATCGGCAGCCCTCGCCATGCTATTGCAGTACTGGGGCGCTCACGGCGTGGCGCTCGACGCGAGGCGGGCCGATTCCGCAGCCATCCAGCAAAAACTCTTTTCCCGCAAAGCGCATGGCATCTTCGCTTCCGACATGGAGCGCTACCTGAAAGAATCCGGTTTTCGCGCGTACGGCTATCCCGGTGAGTGGCAAGATCTGCGGGAGCACCTCGAAAAGGGACGGCCAGTCATCATCAGCCTGCAACCAAAAGGCAGCAAGACACGATTCCACTACGTCGTTGTGGCCGGGATGGACTGGACGCATGAAGCTGTGTTCGTAAACGACCCCGCACGCGGCAAACTTCTTCGGTTGGAACGCGAGGAATTCGAGAAAGAATGGCACTCCACCGGCAATTGGATGCTGCTCGCCGTACCCGAACCTGGCCAGTGACCGGGCTTCTGATTGTCTTGCTAATTACAAGCAGCCGCGCCTCGGCTCAGGAATCCGGTCCCGACACCGCGCGATTCGCGGCTGCGCAAAAAGCTTACGACGATGGTCAATGGGATCAGGCGGAAAAGCTCGCGACGGGACCGATAAATCAGCCGCCAAGCTTTGACTTTCTTCGAGGCCTCGCTTTGGCTCGCCTCAGCCAGTGGGAGGGCGCCAGACAGGCCTTCGAGGCCGGCCATCAAAAGGCCCCGCGCGACCCGCGGTTCCTGGTGGAACTTGCCGGCGTCGCGTACAAACAGCAAGATCTTTCCGCGGCGAAGCGCGAACTTCATGCCGCCCTGCTGCTGAATGCGAAGGATGCTTATTCCCTGGAATTTCTCGGAACGATTTATTTCCTGCAAGGGAATCTCGAGGCAGCGCTGAAATATTGGAATCTGGCGGGAAAGCCGAGGCTGAACAGTGTCGCCTTTTCGCCGCCGGTGCGATTGGAGGAAACGCTTCGCGACCGCGCGATTGCGTTCAACGCGCCACAGATTTTAACGCGCGACGCTCTGG
>Ga0210407_10001235_pt1 | contig 24668 bp, 39 predicted proteins | sample IncBWC27MmetaG_FD_150860 | JGI IMG/M metagenome (GOLD analysis project Ga0210407, IMG submission 150860) | Forest soil microbial communities from Barre Woods Harvard Forest LTER site, Petersham, Massachusetts, United States - Inc-BW-C-27-M | ecosystem: Environmental > Terrestrial > Soil >... | reverse complement strand
ATAAACAGTGGGTCGTCCCATTGCCCCCATCTGAAGTCTTCGTAACCAAAAAGATAATCCCACGCCAGCCCGGCTCCCGAGCGCGTCATATCAAATGTGGCATAAGACGCGCCTTCGAGAACCTCTCGGGCGGACTTATGGTGGTCGAGGATGCGAAGAAGTTTTGCGCTAGCAGCCAGCGCGTCGTTCTCTTCGCGAGTGCGGAGGGAGAAATCAAGCATCAAGACGCGCTTGCCTTCGGCCTTCTTCAAATTTTCAGTGTGGTCGGCTCCGTGGTCAAGAAAGATTACCTCGGCTTCCGGGTAACGACGCTTAGCAATCATTGCGGCGACAAATCCGTCCGGACAATGCGAATGGCTATAGATAATATCCATTATTTGAGCCTCCAAATATCGTTCCATCTTTTGTACAACAAATATGCCGCTCCAACTGCCAGTATTGCGAACGTCATAAACTTCTTATGCCACCAAACCATTGTTGATTCTCCGACTCACGTCCGTGATACGGTTAATCAACTTACGATTTTTGCGTACATCTTTACGCATTTTGCGAAAGGCTAGTCTGCGGGCCTTGGTGATTCGTGCTTTGTAGCCTTCTGAGTTCTCGTCCGGGTCGCCTTGAAAGAACTCGCGAACCAGCTTAACGAACATCAGCTTAGTGTGAGCGATGTGTGGGTGCTTGCGCTTCTTGGCGAATGCCGCGGCTCCGAAGACAGCCTTTGGAAACTGTTTCTTTGGTGGCTGTGCGCGCAAGCCTTGTTCGATTTGCTCCGGCAAAGGCACAGTTGCCAGTATATCGACTTTTTCGCCGGTCTCCAAATCCTCTTCGGTGTGCAAATATTTGAAAGTCTGAGCACACTGTGGTGCGCGGTGCCGGGTCTTGCAAACTTGGCACTTAAGCATCTTGCCGAGTTCCGGGTGGCGCTCAGAAAAGCTTCGGCCTTCGATGTCCGTGAGGGTCGCAGCTACCAACGCCTGAAGTTCCGGGGAAGGCGGTGCTAGGTTAATCTCCCCGGACGCATCTTGAACCGAAGCCGGGTCAAATTTGGTGTGGAAAGAATCAACTCCGTTGAATTGTTCTTGTTCAGTCATAAGTTTCTTTCTTAGAACTTAAATCCCGCGTGCTTAAAGGCCGCGGTGATGCGAGCTTTGAACTCATCGAACTCTCTTACAGTCACATAGCTAACTGGGCCCGTAATATCAGGAGACGACCAACCCGAAAATGTGCTTGTTGGGTCAAAAGGCTTGCCTTTCGCTGGGTCATTCTTGGTGTCCTCGATTGCGTCTGCCGCCACGTTTTCAAGCATGGCATTAACTTCGGGAGTCGTCAACATTTCATTCAGGGCCGCGTCAAGCTGGGCGTCGTCTTCTGCTTCTGCGGCAACATTGGCGAGGGCTGCGTCGACTTCGGGGGATTCGAGAGACTGATTGATGGCCGTGTCTAGCTGTTCGTCGCTGGGGACGACAGCTTCCGCAAAGGGGCTCGGGGAAGGAAAATCCTTGGGCTTCCAATGCTTCGCCCAGTCGTTTGGTTCTGCTGCCTTACCGTCTTTGTTTTCTTCGCTCATTAAATTGTTCTCCTCAAAGCTCTAGCTCGCATAGCGGCATGGGCTAGCTGATTTCTGAAATCAATGTGGTCGATGCCGGGGAAGCTAGCTTTAATAACTGCCGTAGGAAGCGTCTCAGCTAATTTATCAAGGTTTTCTGCTACGCGCCTCAGTTGTTGTCTTTCTTTAAATCTTGCGAACATTCCCATCAAATTGCTCTCCCGTAATCGAAGTCTCTGCCTTGTCCGGTCGCTCGGTCATTCGCGGGCTCCGGCTTAATGCAGGGTATCCTATCTTTCCCAACGAAACATCTCGCGTCTAAAATCAATCTGCCATATTCTTCAATTCTCTCCGCGGCTTCCTTCACGCCTTCGACATACGCGAGCTCGATATGCTCACTCTCGATTGTGGCGACGCGAGGCGTCTTTGGTGCCAGCCACTTTCGCTTTTTCTTCTCGTCCGGGTCGACCGATTCGCTACTCGTATAAACTATGTCGGTACCGGGGATATTATCCGTGAAATTGACCGTCTGCTTCCCGGAGCCGCCGCACTGAGCACATTTCTTGACCTCGGGGTCCGCATTACATAGAGAACATGTAACTTCCTGCGTTCCTCGTTTCCTTTCGACGACTATCCAGCTAGCTTCCCCGCTCTTTACCAGCTTCGTGGCCGCCGCTAAGCTTATGAATTTACGGCATCTGCACTTTTTTGCTGGCGGTTCTTGCTCGCCTAAAACCACCGACTCTTGGCCAGTGCAATAATGCACCTTCGACACGTTCATAAGGTCCCCTAGAACATAACTCCCACTGACTAGGATTGTGGGGCATTGGTTCTAGGGCGGCCTATCCTTCCCGAACGGGGGCCGCTGCCATCAGCGCGCAAGCCGGAGGCTGCCCGGCGAATAGCTCGGATGGTGCTTCGCACTTGGTCCGGGGTCAATCCCATTTCGTGCGCCACTTGAGTATGCGTATATCCGGTTCGAAAGTACAGTTGAATGATACGCCCCCAGCGCCCGGCTGCCTCGCGTTGGTGCGTATTCGTACGCAGCTTAGGAAACGATTGAAGAAGAATCTTCTGGACTTTCTTGTCGTTATTCACCCAGCTCGGGGTGTCGTGTTTATACTCGCGAGCCTTGACGACTTGCCACCCGCCTTGAGCGAAACCGCCGTCGACTTGATTTTTTAAACTCTTGGACGCTGTACTCATTCGCCCCTGCGCAGAACTTTAAGAATTTCCTTTTCCTTCGGGTGGCCTTTGACAGCCACCTTTGCCTTTCTCATAAACTTGGCGGCCTTTGTTTGTACTTCCTTATCGTCAGTCGTTTTTCTCGCGCGGCCTTTGTTTGCGTTAGACCGACTAGCTGCTCTGCCGTTTACAAATTGCTGCGGGTCACTGCCTTTTCCTATGTCGCGGTCGAACTGATGCTCTTGAAAAAACACTTCTTGTGGTGCGGGTGGGAGTTTAGTTACCTTCATTCGGCCTCGTTGTCTTGCTCTGCGAACAAATCATCGACGGTTTCCTCGTCTGTCTTTGTGAAGTTCAATTTCTTAAATGCTTCGTCGCCTAATACGAATGCTTGGAAGTACGGGTCGCTCCGGTCGTCGTGCGGGTAGCGGATGCCAAAAGTGTTCGGGTATCCTTTACCGCCAGCGCTGTGTTTCTTCCACGCGTTCACGATGTTAACGATTTGACGTTCTGCGATTGCGCCCGCATCGTTAGCTGATTCAACACTAACATAACCCGCGTTAAATTGCAAGCGTTGTTTTGTAACAATCTCCGCGGGCACCGAAACTCCGTTGGTCTTGAGCCACTCATCACGACGCGCCTTGGCGACTTTCGTTTGCTCAGTCTTGCCGTCTTCCTTCTTTCCTTGAGCTTTCTCCATTTCCTCAATCATGAAATCATTGGCTACAAGAATTAAATCTTCGTCATTGACTTGAGCGACTACGGCCTCGGCACCGGCCTTGAAGATTCCGGCGTCTTCCAAGAGCGTAACCGAAGAGCCCTTTTGATACGAGCGCCCTTTTTTGACGAACCAAAGAAGACCAACGTCGCGTATCCCGCTGAGCCAACTGTAACGTCGCAGTTGAGTATCGAACGCAGCGATGCCATAAGATTCGGGGAAATCTTGTCCAGCAGTTTTGATATCAACGATGACCGGACGAAAAGGACCGTACTCGGGCCTCCAATCGAGTCTCGGAAGCATAGGATGTTGGGGGTCGACATACGCGACGATGTCGAGCTTGCCCGCGTCTTCGATTTCTCCATAGTTCGGGTCATTGGGAAATACCTCTTTCGCATATTCGCGTTGAAACAAAGTGTTGCCGCCTAGCGGAATCGGGAGGCTGGGCTGACGAATCATATAAAGCTTGAGCCACTCGATGCCGATTTGCAAGCAGTTCGCCCAATCCTTCTCGACCTTGGTATATTGTAGCTCGTTGTTGCTGACGTGCGCCATCCACTCTTGACGGAAGCGGTCGATAGCGCCTTCGCCATTGTGCTCGTGGTAGTGCTGAATGGCGGTTTCGAATGCTTTACCGAGCTCGAAACGCGCTTTGTTATTCTTCTCTTTCCATCCAAGCACCTTTTGAAGGAAATATTTAAGCGCGCACTGGTCGAACGTGTTGCCCGCCGAGTAACTGTGGCGTCGCCACGGGTTGCCTTTCGAATTGATGTAAAGAAAAGCCATTATTCGTTCCTTGGGTCAGTAAAGGTGAAATGCCCGTCGATGCGGTACTCATCGTACTTGTCGGGGTCTTCTGTGTCTTCATCCTCGGCCCACTTGTAAAACTCGTCGAGTTCCTCGACCTTGATGAAGTACTCGTGACCGCTGTTGTCGCCTCCGATTGCGTATCGCTGTGGTTCTTTGGTTTTTTCTACAGTCTTCTTTTTCGTTGGTTTATTCTCCGGCATCGGCTTTCGTCCTAAGTCGGCTACGAAAGGCGAACAGTCGCAAACGTCTCCTGCTGCGTCAAGACCGCCACATTTCATTTCTGGGCCGCTGTGCATCGCGCCACTGTGCGGGCAACGAAGGCAATAATAGTTAGGAATTTTCTTCGCCATAAATCTCAATCTCCTCTGAAAAGTCGTTCAAAAACTGGCTCGGCGAGCCGTAAAAGCTGATGTCAAGCGTATCCGCGGCCCGAGAGCATGCGACAAAAAAGATGCGGTGTTCTTCCAGCAGCTCTCCGTCCTTATGTGGCATCAGTCCCTGTTTTACGCCGATAACGAAAACGTGCTTCCACTCCCGGCCCTTGGCTTGGTGCACCGTCGTTAGGCTGAGCGAAGGCTTCTTGTCACTCTTCGCCCCGAAGGTGAGCTTGCGGAGCCACGTTAAGAACTCCGGGACGGTCCCGCGCTTTGCGCTCATTTTAATGATGTCGTTCAGGTTCTCGATTGGGTCTTTCTCCATCGGGGAGCCTGAGTTGCGGTACACGTAAGCTAAGTTATGCGTCTCCATCAATTGCTTCATCACTTCGTGTGCCGGTCGGTCACCGAATCCACTACCCTGCTCTTTCGTGAGCTCTAGGAGGTGGCGGACCTCGTTTTGCTCCCAGACATTCTTGCGCCCGAGTATCTTCGACTTGAGGTTTCGAGCCATCGCCATCTTTTGAACGGTCATGAGCTGGCGATTCGTGCGCGCGATAATAGCTGTGTTCGCCGGGTCGGTCACGCACCCGAGCACAATTGACGCTTCCTCAATTTCATCTCCGAATTTGGTGATGGTCGGGTCAACTCCTTCTTCTCGCATCGAAACCATGTGACTCGCTAACCCGTTGTCGACCGGGATTGTTCGTTTAAAAAAGGCGACAAGTCGTTGAGTAGAGCGGTAATTTTGTCCAAGATAAAGAGTCTTTGCTCCGGGGAAGGTCCGGGAGAAATTTGAAAGATTCCCAGATTGTGCCGAGCGCCATTCATAGATAAGCTGATTCTCGTCCCCGACGACGAAAATATTTCCATTATATATGAGTTGGAGGAGTCTAAATTGGACCACGTCCGTATCTTGGCATTCATCGACGCTGATGTACTTTCGTTTATTTCTTTCTCTGACTTCATCGTTTGTCTCCAATAACTTAACTGCTTCCTTCATCAGTCCATGAAAATCAAGCCACCCTTGCTCGCGACTTTTCTTCTCGTAATCTCGGTACGCGGCAGCGTAAAAGTACTCCGTACCTTTGAGGTTGTGGCTCTCTTCAATCGCGCGGTCCGGGTCAATGTTCCCGCTCTGCCACTCCTCAATTTTGCTCTTGAGTGAGTTGAAAGTGGTGATGGGCGGGTACAATTTCATCAAATCTTTGATGAGCTGAAACTGCTCCCCGCGGACCGGGATGATAGTATCGCAAAGCTCGAATCCAACGTGCTCTCGCTCGCGTTGCAAAAGGTCGAGGGCGAAGCTGTGGAAAGTTCGGAATATTTCTTTAGCGTCAAGCATGCCGGTTCGTTCGACCATTTCGGTGGCCGCTGAATTCGTGAACGTCAGGTTCAGGATATCTTTTTGCGGGATGCCGTGTTTCGTAATCATCCCCATGTATCGCTGAATCAGCGTGGCGGTCTTGCCTGAGCCCGGGCCCGCGATACAAACATAGTCGCCATTGACTGCGTCCGCTACGATTTGTTGGTCCGGATTAAGATTTAAGAACACTTACTTGGTCACTCCAATTGCGCGGTCGATGTACTGAACCAGCGCTTGCGCCCCGTTCGTCTTGGTGTAGTTGTCAAGGAAGTCGAACAAATCTTCCCATTGAGCCAAGCTGAGAGAGTTCATATCTCCCGCGCCTGTGTGCGTGGTGGCGAACTTGCGCATCTTCATCGTGGGGCCGCCGATATTTTCGCTTGGCAGCATTCCGCCCTTCGGGAGCACGTCGTTGTAGTACACCCGGAGGCGTTCGCGGAATTCTTTCGCTTTCTCAGGGTCGAGAGCGGCTGTCGGCGGAGCAGAGGGGGGCGCAACCGATGCCTGTGCCGGAACCGGCTGCGCCTTCTCGACCGCGACCGCGGGAGGTGCCGACACAGGAACCTCAATCGCGGGGGTCGAAACTTGTGGTGTCAAAGATGGTGTCACAGGCTCTTGGCCGGGACTGGCAATCGAGACTGTGTTGCGACGAGCTCGCGTTCGCTTTTGTTTCGCCGGAGCCGCTGGTGCCAAGTTAGGCGGGTCGGAAATACCATAACCCGCGGGTTCTCCCGGCATTGATTTTGCCATAAGTTGCGCCTTGGCTTCGTCGCGAAGGGCTTGCTGGGCGGCGCTAAATTCTTCCGGGGTTTGGTCTATGGTAGTTTTGATTGGCTCCGAATTTGGAGTTATATCTCGGCCCGGAGAGGCGTTTGTGGACGTCGGAGGGGCGGGCGGTGGGATGACCATAGGACTGCCTGCTAAAACGGCTCCTGAAGCCGCGGGAGGGCCGTCCGTAAGCAATTGGAGGCGAACCTCAGATTCGTCCAAAAGACCGTGCCCGGCGAACTGTAGGGCCAATCTGCGCAAGCCCCGGGTACTGGCGGTCATTACTGCGCTGGCGAGCCGTTCGCCTCGTAAACCCTCGGTTGCCGCTGAACCTATAGAAATCTCTCTTCGACCGGCCTTATTGGTGCCTTCTACTTCAAAACTCACAAATCCCGGGCCGTCTTCTCGGGTCATTTTAGTGACACTCACACCGTGAATTTCTCGGAGAAGTTCGGTAGCGTTTCGTTTAGCGTACAAAACAAGGCCACGCATGCCATCTTCTTGAACCATCCAGAAATAATCTAACATTCCTAGTGCCGGGTCTGGGTCAAGACCAACCGCTTTGCAAACCGCCGCGCGGTGCGCTTCTCTCTGTTCGTTTGTTAGCTCGCTTAAATTTGCCATTCAAAATCTCCTAAAAATTAAATCTTGTCTTTTCATGTCCCGTAATATCCCGTTCGGCCCCGTGCCGTCTCATCGCTTCATTTCGTGTCAAAAGAAATTTTTAATCTCGTCTTATTTCGTCCTGCCGTATCGTGTCCCACGCCGTCCCGTGCTATCGCATCCCGCCAAAGAGCAGGAGAAAACCGCCGAAGCGGCTTTCCTCTATTCTTGTTTTACCGCGCTGCGCCGAACCATATCCCACTAAATCGCATCGTATAATATCTCGTCTTAAGAAAATTTTGGTCTTGTCCTGTTTTACCTTGTCCAATTGAATCCCGTCGTATAATGTCGGTTCCCGTCATGTCCTGAGAAAATTTTGGTCTTGTCTCATTCTATCTTATCTAATCGAACCACGTTTTGTCATTTCCCGCCAATTCGTATCATGAGAATTTTTTTTTGTCTTATCTTGTTATGCCCCGTTATACCAAATTAAATCTTATTTCGTCGTACCTTGCCGCGAGAAAATTTTAGTCTTGTCGTAGCTCATCGGGCCGATTCGGATTCTATCATGTCCGGTCATTTCCTGTCGGGTCATAAGAAAATTTTGGTCTTATCTTGTTTAATCGCATTGAGTCTGGTCCCGCCGGGTCCTGTTACATCAAGTCTCGTTCAGTCCTGTCGTATAAAGAAGGCGGCCTCTGAACAGGCCGCCCACCCTGTCAGACTTACTTCGCCTCCGCAATCGAAAGGACCTTGAAGCGACCGCTGATACCGCCATTAGCGACGCGCATTGCTCCGAGCCCAATGAAATTCCCCGCTTCGGTCAAATGGCGAAGAAGGACATCCTTCGTGATGACCTCATCGAGAACGTGGATATCGACGTTCCCTTGCCATTCCTTGACTTGAGGGAACGCCTTGGGCACGCGCTTCGTGCCGCCGGTCATACCATCGGAAGGAACATTTAGCCAAAGAGGCTCAACTGCCTCGGCTTTAATGGTCGAACCTTTGCCGTCTTTCAAAGGAATCTGTTCAAAAACCATCACGCCCGACTTGAAGTGCTTCGTGTAGGTCGACTTTCCTTTGCCGGGAATTTGTTCGCTGAGATATTTCGCGGCGTCGCGAAGGCAGTTTTTCAAAGAGAGCGGGCTAAGCACGACGTTGCCCTGTTCATCTTTGTGCAACCGCTCCGACCACGTACGCTCTTCGTACTCAGCGTGTGATTCTTTGTTCAACTTAGGCACAACGTATTGCCGACCGAATAGCATCGGAGTCGTGCCTTGTAGCTTCACTGTGTATACCTTCATTTTATTGCCTTTTTCTGCCCGACTTTTGAGTACGGGCTTTTTGGCGGCTCTGCCTCAACTATGCTGTGCGGTCGGACTGAGCCTGTGCGAGAGACGGGTGGTGCTGTCCTCGATTTAGCTTCTCCCAACTCTACAGGCGCTATGCTGATGGGTCCGTCAAAACCTATCGGTCGGTGATAAACTAATACAGAATCACCGGACAAGATTTCTTTAAGCTTGTGCTGAAAGAAGCTAACCATATCAGGAGATAATTTGTACCACTCGTCTCCGCCGCTTCCGATGCGATACTCTTCGAAGCGAAAATGAATTTCTGCTTCTAGCGGCTGTCCTCCGATTAAGGTAAAAAGGACCAGCAACTTGCGGTAGTTTCCGGCCTTGTATCCGGCTGGCCGGTTAACTGGGTCAACTGAATGCCCTATTTTGACTAAGGACGGGTCGCCGCCTTCTTCAATTAGTATATAAACATAATCTGGTCTTGTCAAGGTGCACCCTATTGCATCAAATTAAATCACGGCGCTTCGCATCAAGTCGCTACAAAAAATATCCTATCATAAGTACTAGAGCTTGTCAAGCACTATTTATGGTAGAACGAATCTTCAAAACCATCAGCACCAAGTAATAAACCCGGGGCCCAACTCACCGGGCGGCTCATAATCTCGACCATATCCTCGACTCCCGGGCTAAACGGGTCATCCGGAACCAGACAGATTCCTTCGTCGTGAACGTGTCCGACGACCGGCATGTCTTGTTCCTCGAATTCGAGGAGCTTTACCGCGAGGACATCGCGTGCAATCGCTTGCACAAGATTTTCAAAGAGCTTCCCGCCGTGAGAAGTGGTGTATCCCCAAACCCCGGTGACTTGGTCGGCTCCGGCATAAACCAGCGCGGGGCGGTACACCGGACGCTCTTCGCCGGTCTGCTGGTCTTTCTGGGTCCACGGCATCAAAGTATTTTCCATGCGCGCGTCGATGTAATGCAGGCGGCGACCGCTGGGAAGCTGCATACGCATCAAGCTGTCGCGGCCCGCTATATTGAGCTTATCGATTAGCACGCAGCCGCCGGGACCGACGCGGCGAGTTGTCGCCGGGTGGTTCGGGTCCATTACGTCAGCGACCGCGTCTTCCAACGTCTTCCAGAACGCCGGAATCTCTGCGTACGCTTCTCGGAACATCCGCACAACGAAATGGGCTTGCTCTTGGTCCATCTCGACGCCCATGTTCCACGCGTAGCCCCAAAGGCCGGTGCGGATGCGGTCGTAAACGGTCGGACACGCACAGTACTTCTTGCCGAATTGCTCTGCATCACACGTCTCGTCGTGTTCCTTGTGCCCGTGCTTCCCGCGGCCCCACTGGCCTCCGCCTAGTCGATAGATAGCGCCGAGCACGCCGGGCTTCGCGGTCTGACGTTTCTTTTTGGCTTCAATTTGCGCGGCTTCGCCGTTCTTGTCCTTGTAATCGGCCCAAAGTTTTTCGTACGGGATTCCGTACATCTTACCAGCGAAATCCAAATATGGGTCTTTACCGTTCGGATAAAAGACACCGAAGGGGTCGGTGAACGGTTCGAAAACATTCATGAGCGGACCACAATCCGCTAACCAAGCACCCACACGGGTCTCAATTGCATTCAGGTCGCAGACATTGAAGCGTTGAATCACTTTAAAATCCATCCTTCTTTGTGCTCATCCGTCAGTTCTTCGAATACGTGCGCTGGGTCATCCTTCGTCATAGCCGAGCGAGTCCAGCGCCAGTATGTGCCGCGCCAGTAATACAAAAGCTCGTTCACTTTATAACCTATAAATGTGAATTCTTCTTTCATGCGACTCTCGGTGCGACGAACACGGTGCGGATGCAATTCTTGATAACAAGCAACACGCTGCCCGGCTTCCCGGTCTTTTCGTCTTTGAAGCGCTCTTTGATGCCCTCATAATCCTCTGCGTAAATCAACGCGCGAGCATCTTCCAAATTTTTTCGCTTTTCAAAAGTACCGTCAGGACGAGCAAAATTATGAAGCTGGACAGCGTTACCAGACCAACGACCACAACGGGAAGAACCCATAAATATAAACTGATTCCGTAATCTACCATCTGGGCACACCTGTCTCAAGATTGCAGCCAGTTTTGTATAACTGGTGCTCGCGGCCTCGCGGCGCGCTTTCAAAACTTCTCGGCACTCTGGGGTAATCTTGGTCTCGGGGTCTTTCAAGACCGCGTCGACCGTTTCTTTGCGCAGCGTATTGAACAAGTAGCCGCGCGCTCTCACCCACGGCAAAAGTTGCGCCTGACTATTCGCGTTCTCTAACCCGGTGAGTTTGTTTTGGCGGTCGAGGGCTTCTTTCTTGGCCCGGAGAGCAAGTCGTAAAGCCTTTTGTACAAAATCCACGTCAACAGGCATTCCGCGGTCGTTGACTCTCTGGTCAAATACCCAAAGTTTTCTCTCAAAAGGAGGGAGAGGGAGGGCCCCGAGAATCTCCATTCGTCGGCTAATTTCTTCTTCGGTGGTAACATCTTGTGCTCCATATTCGCAAAATTCTTTCCACTCTTTGGGGTGTGAAGTCCAGTCGTTGAAATAGACTCCGCCACCTTCTTTTTTCTTGCGAGTCTTGGGCAACGAGAATAAATCAATCAGCGCTTCGCCGCGCTTGTCCTTGCGAAGATTTGCGGGCAAATCGAGAACGTCGCCAACCTCCTCCAAGCTCGCGGGCATCGAAAGATATCGCGCACCGACTTGAGGGTCTAAGAATTTAGAGGCAGGAATTGTGATGCCGACTTTGAATTGCGTTATGTAGCGCTCAAAAGCAGAGTTGAACGCAGAGAAGTAGTAGTCCGAGCTTGGGTCTGCGATTACTCGAAGAATTGAGCCTAGGGGGTCTGGTAGTTCTGGGTGGATGTGAGGGAACCACTGGTCGACAAAATTGGTCCCGTGAACCTTATATGAGAGCATAAGAATACCGGTTTCCGGGTGATTAGCGTAATTGTAAAGACCAACGGAGTTCTTGCCGCTAAGTTCTGCGGTGCCTTTGGTCTCGTAATCGCCTCTCAGTATTCTCATTCGTCCTCTTGCTTCACTAGCCCGGTCATTCGGGTGTCGCGCTTGCCGGGGGTTCGGCTCTCGAAGAACTCGCAAACAATTTCGGCCCTAATGAGCCCTTTGTATGCGCGGTCCCACTCAAACATACCGTAACGCTGATAATCCAAATTCTTGCAAAGCGCCCGATAAGACATCTTACCACAGTTTTGCTGAAGTTCGCGAATGATTTCTTTTTGAAGGCGGCCTTCTTTGCTGTCTGCCTCGATTGGAGACAGGAACGCTGCGGCCTGATTGCGGTAATTCACAAGCGCGATAGCACGTTCAACATGTTCATCGTCAATGACAGATGCGCCCGTATCGATGGCAAAATACACAGCCAGCTTTTGAGCCAAGTCTATCGAGCGCGGGTCCATTCCAACGACTTTCTTAGCAAAAGTTTCCGGGGATTCGAATTCGAACTTCCCTTGATTAATAGCTTTGTCAACGAGCTGTCGTGTACGAACGGCGCGTTCTACATAGTTTGGGTCTTGGTATGGCGCGGCTGGTTTCGGCTTCTCCGGGCTGACCACGAAGAACATGCGGTCTTCCAATCCAGAGCTAATACCGGCCAACTTCGGCCAATGGCGGTTGAATCCGCGGTCTGTAGTCGCCCACAGCCACCCGAAACAATAATCGCCTGATTGAAAACTAAACGCGTTCTTGGGATTGGTGGTGTTGTTGCCAAATAACGCGGAGCCGTACCAACTCAACAAGTCGCTTGAGAATGAGGAACTATCAATCCCGGCCTTTGCTACAAATTTTCCCAATTCGTCGTTGAACAAGATGGCGTGCTTCGCGTTCAATCTCTGCATCTGAATCCCGAGACCTTCCGGACTCCCCGCTTGCGAAACAGCGATTCTATTATCTGCACTTTTCGAGTCACGTCCTGCGGAGAATAGCATTCCGATGAATGTGAAATAATCCATAGCCAACGCGCAGCTCGTGGATTTGAAAAAGCTCCCGTAGGGTGAAATCAGTCCCACGAAGATATTTAAATTTGAAGGACGGATGCCGACTGTGATGTGCCCGGACAAGTAATTCAACATTATTTGAATTGCAGGCATCGCGATGAACTCAGCATGCTTTGAGCTAGTTGCAATAGCGGGCTCAATAAGATTCTCGTAAATCGATGTACCTTTCAAAGCCCAGATAGGAAACTCAGGTCGTGTCGCAGCGGTATTCGTATCAATCTCGGGAGGCGGAGCCAACGATACCGCAGTCTGAGAAGCTTGAGTGAAAAGGAGTTCGGTTGGTCTGCCTTCCTCGAAATTACAAATCGAGTGGGCCATTGTGTCGACCTTGGTCCAGTCGATTGGGCCTTCGCAGTTCTTATCGACCAATTCACGAAGAGCCACGCGAATAGCTTCTTCCCCGAGGCCTTTGGCTCGCAAGCTTCCGGCTTGGGCCAGCATCCAGTTATGGATTTGACCTCGTGGGACCTGCCCAGCCGCGTTACGAACGACTTCCTTATGAGTAGAACCTTTAGAAGAACGTAGACGAGAAAGCAAATCCGCGGGAAGTGGGGCAATCGCAGCTCTGTGCGCAACTGAGTATTCAGGACCGTCCGGGTGAATTGAAAATGCAGACAGCACGTACCCGCCCGTAGATTTGATTTCTCCTACGTGCTCATCCTTGAAAAACATGTTGCCTTGTTCGGACGCGCCTGTGAAATAAACGTGCGTGCCGCGGCTAGTGTTAACGAGCAAGGTCTCGGGGAGATTTAATTCGGCGGGCGGTTTGCCGTGGTCAAAATCAAGAACAGTTAGATTGCTGCGTCCAAGGTCGATACCAACATTTGCGCGCGGAGCTTTGGCCCACCATTCACGAATCTGATTAGAGTCGTTTGAAGAAGAATTGAATCCGTTCGGAGCGAGCTCTGAGTGAGGCTTTTTGGTTTTCTCGAAGAGAGGGAACACGTACCAGCCCTTATCCAGACAAACTAGTGCAGCCGTCAATTGATTGGACTGGGTCATCTTCCCTCGAATAAAATTATAGGGCGTCTCTCCGCCCTTGTCAAGCCTGTTCGTCGGCTTTCACGCGCCCTGTAGGAGGTTTATTAGAATTGAACGTTATTGCTTGCTGGCGGTTGACCGACCGGCTGTCCCGCTGGTTGAGCCGGGGGCTGCGAGTAGGTTGCAACCGGTTGTCCGTTCGGGCCCGCTTGGACCTTCGGACGGTCCTTCGCACGCACGAAGCCCGTAGGCGTCGGAGGAATCGGCTGCCCGGGGCCGAGAGGCATGATGCCTACGATGTTGACGTAGAAATCGCCTTGCTTCTCCGGGTTCGGTTCCTTCGTCAGCATCAAGCCATTCGCGCGCCCAAGCAAAAGCTGCTCTAGTTGCGCGGTCGACGTGATGAGAGGCGGCTGGCCGCCGAGGATTCCGTAAATAATCTTGAACAGATTACGGAAGAAAGGCTGGGTCGACTTCTCTTGAATTGTTGCGGTCACGTACGCAGTGGCCTGAAATGGCTGTCCCTCCGGGTCCAAGTACTGCTGACCGTTCATCTGCGTGATGGTCCAAACAATCATCACTTTGTTCTTTGGGCCGTACTTGGTAACGACTCCCGGCTTCTCGACGATGTCGATGATTTTGCCAAGATACATACCAGCTTCCGGCTTGTAAAATACTTTACCTTGTCCGATTTCCATGATTTATCCTTCGCCCGTAGGCTTTTTGATTTTATCCTTTGAGTTGTTCTATCGTTACTGATTTGTCGAGCACGGATATTTGAAACGGAACTCGATTAGCAAGTTCCTGAACATCCGTTTCCTTCACCGCTTTCCACCAGAACCCAAATGGTGCCGGGGCCCAGCGGAATTTGTACTTCTTATTCTCCGAGTTCGTATTTGTTCTAGGCGCGTGGCTTTGAACGATTACAGTCGGAATCTTTGCGCGCGCTACAATCGTATCTATGTCGTAGCTCATCGCGAGCTTCATTGTGGCTTGTGCGTCGTTTAGTGCGCTGTGTTGCTCCGGGTTGACAAAGCCCTTTTTCGCACACATTGTGATAAGTTGCTCGCCTTCGACGCTCGGGATATCTTCCATTGTGTCGACGAGAAGAACCGGCGGAAGCTGAGCGCCCAGTCTCTTCGCCCAGTTCTCGATTATAGGCCAATCGAAATAACGAATGTTGTGGCCGATGACGGCGTCCGCTTGTTTTACGAACTCAATCAGAGTATTGAGTGCGTCCGCTGGGTCATACCCGAAGTGGTCAACTGCGGCTTGAGTGATGCCTGTAATGCCGGTAATCTCGGCAGTCACTGCGACACCATCACTTTGCACCAACTGACCGACGCTGTCAAGATATTTCTTCTGTCCGGTCGAATAAAGGCATACACCTAGTTCGATGACGCGGTCGTTTACCTTGTCGAGTCCGGTTGTTTCTACGTCAAGAGGTGCAAGTATCACGATTTCTCTTCCTTGTGCTTAGCGCCTTTAATCGGGTTATCCGGTTGCCCGAAAACAAAAGGGTCGTATGTTGTCTTGGGTGCTACAGCGTGCGGGTTGCCGAGCTCAACTTTACCGTTTGGTTTTGGATTGAGCATAACTTCGGAACTTGAGGGTGTGTTAGACGAACAGTTAACCATCTTCATTCCTTCCGCCCACTTAAAACGAAACTCTGGCAAATTCCAAACTTCCCACCCGCAAGACAAACATTTAATTCTTTTCCTCCCATCGATGAAAGTATGCAAACTGATATTGAAATCTACCCTCGGGCCGCGGGGATAGCCAAGAGCACCTTTCAAATGCCGACAGCGCTGCTGACGAGATATTTCTGTAGGCGTAAAAGTGCGCGACAACCAGTACGGCGTAGGTTTGGCGTAACCGAGACCGGTAACACGTAAAAACCAATACCAAATACTCAAGAGAAAAACTTCTATTCTTTTTGATGTTCTCATTAATGTTTAACCGCTTCCTTCCCATCCGTATTCGTTAATACACCGCCCTCGATATGCGGGGTCTCGCCAGTCAGTCGCTTGTGCTCGGCGGTGATGGCACAAATCATATTGTGAAATATGAAGATGCGGCCCATGTCAACAATGGCGGGATTCTCTAATGCGCTCGGGTCAACCCTTAACGCAACACCTACCCGAGGCATGCCGTTCGGGAAATTCAAGTACTGAACCGACTCCCGGTTGACTGCCTCGACTAACATTTCTTTGCTCCCGTCCGTCGCGACGTGCTTCATATCGGTCATCTTCACGGGAATCCCGAGCAAGGCCGCACGAAGGGGGTCTAAGTGAAACGTGTACGTAATCAGGTACTCTACGTGATTCTCCGCCATTATCCCCTCTTAGAAAACGTCGATTATTCCTTCGAACTCTACCGCAGTTACTCGGTACTGAACGTAACCGTTCTTTTTGAGCCAGCGAACAGCCTTGTCTGTGGCTTGGGTTGCAGATTTTGCCAGAATCAAAAGAGAGCCTTCTGGTAATGCGTAACCGCGGCCTTTGTCATTTCGTGCTTCTACTTTCCAAAGTTTATCGCTCATCCCAGCACCACCGGTCCTTGTCCTGACTTCAAAGCGTTTGTGGCTTCTTCAGCACGCTTGGCTGCCGCAGCGGCTGCTGCTACTTGCTCCGCGTTAACGCCGGGACCGCTAACGATGCGCTTCGGCTCGGGAAGATTATGCACACCTAGTCCGGTGCCCTTGACCTCACAGGCATCCGAACAATACAGAAACACGAGCTTGTTAGGATTCTGCGGGTCTTGGAGCAAGGGCTGCACTAGCCGCGCGGTCTTCGTCCATGCGTTTTCGGGCAAGGTTAAAGTTTGACGCGCTTGACCAGTCTCGTAGGTCACGGTGTTCTTACAATCCGGACCGTTACAAGTGATGGTTTCATAAACTATTTGATTGATAGACATTGAGTCTCCTATTTTTGTAGCTGAAAAAATCTTTCTAAGTACAAACGCTTGTTGTCATAGAACGAAGTCTCGACAATCTTAACATCAGCTTCTTCTTGCGTCTCGCTCCACTTATGTCCCCAAGTTACACCGAACATGAGCTGAGCTTTTTCTGCATACAGCATCGCATTATCGACACGCTTTACTTGAGCTGGTTCGTGCTCTGAGATGCCGAAAACGTGAGCAATAACTTTCCAAATCTTTGCTTCGACTTTGCGGTACTCGTCGCCTGCCAAACTAAAATGTTTCAAAGGGCGGTTCATATCGCCGATGTAGCTTTCTGCCGCGTCGTGCAAAAGAAAGTCTAGCGCAAGCTCCGGTTCAACTATGTAACTTCCGATGCGCTCGTGCTGAGTAACCGGATACGGGAATCGGCAATGACCTGTGAATCGATTCATCTGACTACCAGCGTGTGCGATATCCTCGATGCAAACCATGTCGGGTTGCGGGTCGAGAACATCGAACTTCAAGCCAGTAAATGTTTCAATCCACACTGTGCTCATTTTGCTCCCGCGTACTCAAGGCTGATTAGGTCCCAGTACAGCGCCAACGTTTTCACCTTGAGTTGTTCCAACGTCCCGTGATTGTCGATAACATAATCGGCCATGCCCGCGGTCACTGTGTTAGAAGTTGTTGGCTCCGGTGGGAGAATTTTGCTCCGGTCCACCCAGATGCTGTAATTAAAGAGACCTTCCTTCTTGACGGCCTCGAATTCTTCCTTGCGGCGAATGCCGACGTAAATATCGCTTACCGCGTAAATCTCGCGAGCCAAGCGAGCTTCGTCGGGCGTATTATATGCCGCGATTTGCTCAAACCATTCTTGGCGATGGTTGACACGGTCCGCGTAGCAAGTGTTCCAATCTGGATAGACGATTCCCTTGCTTGCGAAGTACGGCATCATCACTTGCTTGCCTGCGAATTGGCTCGAATCTTCTTTCGTCAGCCCGAGGTTAGTGGACAGAATGTCAGCCACCGTGTCCTTGCCGTGTCGAGCGTAGCCGAGAATCATGAGCTTCAACTTCACTCAAACACCGCCGTAATCTTGTGTTCGTCGGCCACAATACTTCCGGGCGCACCCCACAATTCTTCGGTTGTCATGTTGCTAGCAATCGCTAAGGCGTCTGTGATTGTGTCTGCCTTGATTTTTGCTTCGAATAAAACATCCCTCTTCACATGGACGACGAATTCCTTCTTCTTTGCCATTATGCCCTCCAATTTCCGTTATAAATCGTGATGATGGTGCGTTTGCCATTCGAGTATGTTACAACGTGGCTGTTTGTCCAATTGCTAGGACCTTTGGTATAATCCCAGCGCAACTTCGAGCTGGTGCCTGCTACATACAAACCGTTGAAGATGCCGGTCGCATGCGTGTGTGCCGTGTTGGCTTTACGTGCCATCTTAGACAAATTCTCCGGCGTTCCGAAGCGCCCCGCGGGTCCGAGGTGGCCGTGCATGCCGTTCTCAATCTTACCGTTGCAGGTCTTGAAAGGTTCATCAGCGAGCAAAAACTTCGTCTTGGGCTTGTAACCGCCAAACTTTCTGAGTGCGTATTCGAGCACGTTGACGTCGCGCGGCATTTTCGGATTCGCTACCCGGGCGCGGGATTGTTCATCAGTTACACCGTTGCGAATCTGTCCGTACAAATACGCTTGCAGGTCGAGAAAGATTTCCGTGTTCGGCGGGTCCTTGCGATAATCGTACTCGCGGAGCCAGCGTTTAATCCACGCGTCGTCATGATTCGAATCGACAATTACGGTCTTCGAGAATGGGCGCTCGTAGCGCTCAAGCAACTTAGCCGTGTCTACGAGCTCATTGTCGAGCTTGTGATAGCCGCGAAGCCAAGTGTGAAACTTCTCGTGGTTCGTGTTATACTTGCGCTGATGCGGGTTAACCGCGGCACCCTCCATTACATCATGCAAGAACTGATACTTTGGTTGAAGCTCGTCGACCATCTTCAATGATGTCTCAACCACTGTTGGGTCGGCAAAAGTCCCGTGCAGGTCGCCGTGCGTAATTGATTCGACGCGGACACCTTCCGTAACCTTACCATCTTTGACGAGCACTCCCAAATCTTGCAAGGTGCCGGTGCCTTCGTCCTGATTAAGCTGGCGAACCCACCAATTACCTTCTGAATTCACCTCGACCAGCAAGGCACCGTAGATGTGATGAAACTCAGCTATCACACCTTCGCGCTTCTGAATATAATTGCGCTGAGTGACGGTGCCCGTGGTGTAATTCAACTTCACGCCCTCGCCTTGCATAGTTGCGATTGAGCGCATCGCGAGTTTAGCATGAGGAAAAATTGCAGACTTGCGACCAGTATATGATTCAAGGCCCGCGAGCGGACTCACGTTCGTTGGCAAAGCGTTGTACTCTCCGGCCCACACGAGGCCTTTGCCGAGCTCGATGCGGTAATCCTTGATGTATAGCTCAATGGCTGGGTCATACCAAAGCTGGTTTTGATACCCTTTGTGTTTTCCGCGTTTCACGGCGAGCTTGCCGTAGTGATTTTGATTGTATGTGTACGTGCCTACGATAATTTCCGCGTCATAATACTTAGCTAGCGCTTCGAGATTGTCTAAGAGTTCACGGTGGACATATGTGTTGTTTTGCGCCGATGTTAAGATGTAGCGATTAATTTGTCCCTTCGCAGGAAGCTTGCGAACTTCAGTCTTGGTGCCTTCTTTGGTCCCGGCGGCCAGTGGCTTCTTGCCAAGACCGGCCTTGAGGATTCGCTCGCGGACAGTGCTACGCGCGACGCCTAGTTCTTTCGCAGTGGCGCGAATGTTTCCGCCATTCGATTCGTACACAGCTACCGTAGCTTCTACAAGCTTCTGTTCTGCTTCCTTGTTATGCGCCATCTTGTCTCCGGTTAGTAAACTTTTTCAACAACAGAAGTTCTAGTTACGGTCTTCTTGTACTTTTCGACTCGTATCAATTCGTAAACTGCGACTTCCTTTTCTTTATCGTTATCCGGGACTACGCTCTCTAAATGTCCGCTGCCGACTAATCGCTTCGGTGGGTTACTACAGGATGAAAATCCCAGATAAATTGGTTCTTCAGTCACATACAGTCTTGTGGGGAATTCCTTTTTCTCTTCCATCTATACTGCTCCTCTGACCCAGATGCCGCCCACAAATCCTACAATCGCCCCCCACTTGAATCCGCTAAGCCATGCTTTCTTTTGCTTCACTGCCGCGAGCTTCTGGTCATCTTTGCGTGCTGCTTGTTCATCAGTCAATTGCTTTGATAGTCCAGTTATTGATTCATCTTTCTTGGCTGAGAGTGTATTGCAGCCTTTGAGTTCGTTCTGTGTGTCGAGGAGTTGTTCGGTGAGCGGCGCGACCTTTTCTAGCTCGTTGACTGTGGTGTGGGCGGCATCAGTGGTGACCGCAATGGTTCCGTCTGGTTTTGGTGTGACACTGTCCGCCGGGAGCGAGAGAAGTGATATCCATCGCGCGGAGAGCTCAGGCAGCGGGAGATTTTGGTCAATTTTTTGCTGCACAATTAACTTTTGTTTAGAAGCTGCAATCTGGGCTTCGAGCTGCAAATTCTTAGCTGCGATTTCGAGTTTAAGTTGTGCCAGTTGTTCGCTTAATGCTTTATTAGCTGCGGTGTCCGTGTCGACTTTTTGCTGGGCGATGTTCGCAATTCGCTTATCGTGATTTTCCCATGCGGTCAATCCCTTCTCCCCGAAGTGAAACAGGAGAGCGGCGGACAGCCCGATGACTATCAGTTTCTCGTGTGCTTTAATGAACGCGGCCCAATGCTTGACTATCGCCTCTGTTGTTGTAATCCATGATGGTATCAGTGTCGGATTTGCTGACGTTTCTGTCATTTATGTCTCCAACTGACTACGATTCTGGGGCATGTCTTTTCTTCGCTTTTTGTTCTCTCTTCAAGAGTTTTCGATGTTTTTTCGTCCCGACTCGCCCGGCGTATCCGTACACCTTTGTGCCTAATGCCTTTACCGCTGGCGGGTCTTTCACGTAGGCCGCTAGCTTCTCAATGATTGTGACTAACGAGATGCCGGGAATCTTGTGCATGCCCAGACGTACGAACGCGTTCTCTATCTTGCCGAGAAGCGGATTACATTTGCTGCACAAAAGACCGCGGATGAGCCCATCCAAGTGACTGTGGTCGACGGCCAATCTTTGACCAGCGCGGTCGTTGGGTCTGCCACAAATCCAACAAACTTTGTTCTGATAACAATAGATAATTTCCCACTGCTTAACAGTGAGCTTAAAATTGTCCCACAACCGTTTCGCTCGCGCTTTCTCGCTTTCCACCGGGGTTCTCCCCTTGACTGGTAAAGTGGGGCATCCTCCCAGTGAGAGTACCCCTCGGGGAATCTCAAAATTCGACTATCACTTTCTGACTGATATGATTTTTACCATTTCCGAAATCACGTTTCGCCCGGGTTACCTTTCGCTGTTTATTCGATATTTATTCGCCTGTGGTCGACCTCGGTTCCCTCCGTGTCGCGGTAAAATGTTGATATGCTTCGAGTTGGGTCTTCGTAGACCATTGCCGCAGCACAAATGTGGCAGTACACGGGCTCCGTGGTGCCTTCCTCTACGTAAAAAGGCCCGATATCATCAGCGAAGATGCGCTTATTACACCCTCGGCAAAATGTGTTGTGCTTTGGCCCATTGATTGCTACGAGTTTCACTGCGCCTCCCGGGCGAGCTCTGGGTGGCTTGCTAGAATGCGCGTAATAATTTCGCACTCGGGCCCGTCGTCTGCCGGGTCATATTCGTACACACCATTGAATAGCGCTAGTTGGTACTCTTGATGCGCAGTGAATTCGGCTTTTTCAATCATTGTTTTGCCTCCGGATTGCATGACTTGTATTTCTTTGCTCGCCACTGGCGGTCAATCACAAGATTGGTTAATCCGTAACGCTTGGCTGTGATGAAACAGACTTTGCATTCCATGATATCGTACACTCCCATACGCGGGTCGACCACGGTTATCGCGTTCATCTTCTGCCAGTCGTGTTGCGCTACAGCATCGTTTCCCTCGAACGTAACATCTAAAAGCTTGCGCACCTTCTCTCCCGGGCGTAGTGTGTTGTTAAAGTTTTCGACGGTCGCCTCTGCCCATTCGCGCGCTTCCTTTTCGGTGCGAATGTCGGTCTTATTATAATCCTCAATCCACGGCGCGTCTTCCTTGCCGAGGTGAGCAACATGTAGATTGAACTTCATTGTGTCGCCTCCTGAAATTGTGCGGGCTGCTCATACGGAGTACGGGCGCAATGCTCGCACGCGGGCAGCCAAGGGCCTTGCTGGGCATATTGTGGGCGTCGCTGATAGCCTGCCTCGGTCTTGAGGCAGCCCGGGAGCCTGACTTCACATTTGTCCTTTTCATATCCTACGCGGTCACTCATCGAATGCGTTCCTCGTGGTCATAGAGCAAACCTAAGATTCCCGAAAACAAATTTTGCTCTTTAGTAAACGCGCCGCGTGGGTTCAGATTCCACATTTGTATAGCTAGTTCGTCTAGCCTTTCTTGAAAAGAGACGGTGGTCCTATTTACTTGTGGTGGCGGATTGAAAAGGTCGCGCGGGGTCGGTCGATATTTCATATTAACCATATCCCTCCTGCGGCAGTTTGTTTCCAGCCGGAATATTTCATCCAGCTAGGTCGCAAGCCGGGCTGCCACTCTTCGCGGTAGTGCTCCAATGTGTACTTGCGAAGTTGAGAAAGGTGCTCCCACTCGCCTTCGGGGTTTGGTTTCATGCTACTTTCCAATCTTTGCGAACATTTGAATGAAGAGGCCGTATTGTTCAATCTCTTCCTTCGTGTACCCCTCGGCGTGACCGATGGCTTTGTAGTGCTCTTGCCAGTAAGCAAACGTGTGCTCATGGCAGCCAATAGCAATATGACCGTACTTGCTATTAGTGAGAGCGTGTTTGGTGCCTTGGATATAAAGAGGAGAAGACACCCACGCGTCGCCGGACACCCGCGCGTTGCCGTACACCCGCGCGTTGCCGTACACCCACGCGTCGCCGTACACCCACGCGTCGCCGGACACCTGCGCGTTGCCGTACACCCGCGCGTTGCCGAACACCCACGCGTCGCCGGACACCTGCGCGTTGCCGTACACCCGCGCGTCGCCGGACACCTGCGCGTTGCCGTACACCCGCGCGTTGCCGTACACCCGCGCGTTGCCGTACACCCGCGCGTCGCCGGACACCTGCGCGTCGCCGGACACCCGCGCGTTGCCGTACACCCGCGCGTCGCCGGACACCTGCGCGTTGCCGTACACCCACGCGTCGCCGGACACCTGCGCGTTGCCGTACACCCGCGCGTCGCCGGACACCTGCGCGTTGGGTCCTACATACACAGTCTCATCAATCTTAACTGTGTCTTGGACCAGTCCGCCGCCGTTCTTGTGAATGTGATAGCCTTCGGGAATCTCTTTCATAATTATCTCCTATTCGATTGACTTCGAAAATTAAAGAGCTTGCCTCGTCTTCCCGCACTTTAAACAGCGCCAGAATTTCATGTACGCGTGCTCGAACCAGCGCTGCTTGCCGCATTTTTGACAAGTGAGCCACCGGGTCATTCGCTCACCTTCCTTCCCGTGAGCCGAAAGATAATTTCCCGGGCTTCCTCTTTCGTAGGCCCGCCCATGATGCGCGCTCCCACATCGGACATCTTGAGAGTATCCCGGGCGATACGCAATTGGTGGCGCTCGGGGACCGTGAGATTATTCATAGTACACCCCGCCTTGTGCGCCGACTACGCGCTTAAGTCCGACACCAGTAAGCGCTCCGTGCCGTTCTCGCCGGGCCCGGTTGCGGTTAACTTGGTTGTGAAATTTCTGGCGGGCGCGAAGGAACATGCCCATGAGCTCATTGTACGCGGCTGCCTCGGTTGTGTTCGAAAAGACCACGAACTTTGCCCCGAGTTCAATACCGTCAGCTTCGCAAGCCTTAATCCACGCGGCTTGCACATCGCGCTTGAGCATTGTCAGATAGTCTTGATGAGCTTGTATGCTGGCCATTGGTGCCTCCGAAAGTTTGAGTGAAGTCATGAGGAACTTCCCGGGAGAATTTTAATGACCTTTCGGGTCATCCCGTAGTGATGTCCAATGTGCTTCACTCTGTAAACATCCTACACCTAATACAGTTTTACGTCAATAGTACCGATGGGCTAGTACCTCGGCATCCTCAAGTGTACTCGCTTCAAGAGCTCGACCGCTTCGTGCCATGCCTCGCTTTGCTTGCTAGCAGGCCGCTGTACGCTTCGAATCGCTACAGCATGAGCAAGTGCCTCCGCGACCTTTTGACGCGGCTGGGAGCCCGGGGAGTACTTTATTAGGTATGCTGCAAGCTTGTTGTGCACTAGTATGGTCCTCGTTCATCGAAATGTACCCCGGGTGTGCGACCTAGCCCGTCGCGCTTTGTGCCCGGCTTCGGGGTTGGCTTGGCTGCCGCTTTGCACATGATAACCGCCCAAAAGATAGCCACTAATCCAAGACCGGTGATTACGCCTATCATCGCGCGTCTCGAATCTTTTCTACGTATTCCTTCGCGTCCTTCAAATACCATCCGGTTTGCTCGCGGCAAAATTTGATGGCCGGGATAAAACCGTCATCGAAAGAGTTCGTCTGTGGTGTGCTAAGAATTTTCTTAATGCCTTCGTCAAGCAACTTGTAGTCTTCTCTCGCATTTTGCATCTTGGTAATCAGGTCGCCGGTGCCTTCTGCGTCCTTTCTGAAACCCTCCGCAAGATATCCGCTGCGGACTTTTTGAGCCAGCGCATTCAGCTCATCTTGATACACGCGGAGTGCCTCAATCAAAATCTCTTTCTCTCGGTTGTTAATAAAAAGTCTCATCGTTTCCTCCATCCGTCTGCGAATCCTTGGGCATACTGACAAATTTGTTGACCGGCTTCGTTCGAGAAAGCCGTGATACACACAAGATGTTCCAACTTCCCAGAAGCTTGTGTCTCTCCTAACCACGGGGTGGTCTTGAAAGAGCGACCTTGGAGTGCGGCCATCACAACTTTAGCT
>Ga0210407_10001234_pt1 | contig 24671 bp, 23 predicted proteins | sample IncBWC27MmetaG_FD_150860 | JGI IMG/M metagenome (GOLD analysis project Ga0210407, IMG submission 150860) | Forest soil microbial communities from Barre Woods Harvard Forest LTER site, Petersham, Massachusetts, United States - Inc-BW-C-27-M | ecosystem: Environmental > Terrestrial > Soil >... | reverse complement strand
GCGCGTCGCGGTGGGCCGATTTTTAGCTGATGACGGGACTTGGGGCAGAGGCTGGTTGCGAACCGGTCACCGGCTGTCGCGGCAACACGCAAACTCGGAAGCCTGCAATATCCTCATCCAATATATTCGAATAAATCGCAAACAAGCCGACGGCCCCCGCGATGATCACACCCAGCAGCAGGAAGAAGAGCTGCGCGAACAGGGGCGACGGCTTAAACAAGCCGACAAACCATGTCATCGGCAGAACCACCGCGACCCAGGCAATCGCGCTGTAAACGAGCGTGCGCCACGAGTACGTCCACCACACTCGAAACGTGCGCGCAAACGTCGGGCTTACGGGTTGTGCGCCTTCGCCGCCGCGGTTCGAAAGTAAGCCTATACGGAAATGCCGGAAGTTCTTGCGCAAGATGTAATACATAACGAAAAATGCGACGGCATAACTTAGCACGTAGGGATCGAACTTCAACAGCGGACCGACGAGGCTCGCGGGCAAAATCAAATCTTCGTAAAGACGCCGCAGCCAGAAATTCAAGACAAAAACCAGAACTCCGGCGATCACCGTCATCGGCCAGTAGAATGCCCACCAGATCCGCAGGCCGTGTCCCAAATTCGGCTGCACGTAGTTCCTGTCGGGCAGCGGCACGGCGGACGCTGGAGACGGCGCTTCGAACATTGAAGGGGGGCCGGACATGTTGATCGGTGCGGATTCTGCCCCGAAGGTAGTTTTGAGTCAAGTGGCTTATTTGAAATCCAGCTGCGGCTAAATAGCGGCAAGCGCCTTGCGAAGCTTTTCGTACGTGGTGGATAGATCCTCCGGCTCGACGCGCGTTTCGCCTACGACCGTCATGAAGTTCGAATCGCCGGACCAGCGGGGCAGCACGTGCATGTGCAGGTGTCCGGTAACGCCCGCGCCCGCGGCCTTGCCCAGGTTCATCCCGAGGTTATAACCCTGCGGATGATAAGTTTTCTCCAGCGCCGCCCGCGAGCGCTGGGCCAAAGTCATAATTTCAGCCGCAGTCTCGGCATCGCACGCAGACAAATCCGCAGAGTGAACGTACGGGACCACCATCACATGTCCGGAAGTATAGGGATAGCGATTGAGGATAATGAAGTTCTTACGTCCTCGGAAAACGATCAGGGTCTTGGCGTCATCGTTCGCGGCTACAGCATCACAGAAAACGCAGCCTTCATCCTTCTTGGCATCCGCGATGTAGCGATACCGCCAGGGCGTCCACAAATAATCCATCGCGGTCAGTCTCCCAAGTCCCCGCTCAACTTTGCGTATGGCTCTGAGGAGTGCCGTGCTCGCCCGCTCCCGCGCTCGCCGCACGCGGATTGTTCACGTAATCTTTCAATTCCTTGCTTGGCTTGAAGTAGGGGATCTTCTTGGGAGGCACTTCCACCTTGGCCCCGGTCTTTGGATTGCGGCCCGTGCGACCGCGCCGCTGCCGCGTGCGGAAGCTGCCGAAGCCGCGGATTTCGATTTTATCGTCCGCCTGTAGAGCGGCGATGATGCTTTCGAAAATCGTCTCCACCACCGCTTCAGATTCCTTGCGGGGCAGTTCCGTGACGCGCGTGACCTCTTCGACGAGTTCCGCCTTCGTCATGGTATGTTCTTTGTTTCCATGCTCTCCGGCAGCTTCTGCCATGGGTGAGAGCCTCCTCGTTAAGATTTCGGATTAAACTCGGCCGTGTGCGCGTTAGGGAGGGGCAACACATGTCCTTGCATATCACCAATCTACCGCAAGGTAAATGATTTTCCTGAGAGAAATAATTTCAGCCAAGCATCGCCCCCGCGCCCCAGCGGAATCTCAGCTTCAAAAAAAAGCCTAGGATGACTGCCGTTTCGCCATGATGGCATCGCCAATCGTCGCGGTCGGCGAGGATTTCGGCGCCCGCGGAGTAGGCGCAGCTGCCGCGCGGTACGATTCGATCTCCTGCCGCTCCACCTGTTTCTGCGCCGCGCGATAGCTCAGGCTGATTTTGTGCTGCTCGGGCTCCAAGCGCAGGATCTTGAAATCGTATTCGCTCCCGGTAGTAAGCACGGCCGTCACACGCGCGCCGCGCGCCGCCTTTTCCTTGTCGCGATCGCCTTTCGGCCGCCGCTCTTCGATTTCGGAAACGTGGCAAAGCGCTTCGATGCCCTCGGCAAGCTCGACGAAAGCCCCAAAATCCGTGGTGCGCGCCACTTTGCCCTTCAGAATGTCGCCGATCTTGTGCGCCGTGAACCAATCCACCCAGATGTCCTTCAATTGCTTGATGCCCAGCGAAAGGCGCCGGTTTTGAGAATCCACTTTCAGGACTTTCGCTTCCACCGTATCGCCCTTCTTGAATTTCTCGCTGGGATGCTTGATGCGCTCGGTCCAGCTGACGTCGCTGATGTGGATCAGCCCCTCCATGCCCTCTTCGATTTCGACGAACGCGCCAAAATCCGCGAGGTTGCGAATGCGTCCACTCACCACGGTGCCCACCGGATATTTTTCCGCCGCGGCGTCCCACGGATCGGGCTGCGTTTGCTTCAATCCCAACGAAATCCGGCGCTGATCCGTCTTCACTTCCAGCACCACCACTTCCAGCTCGTCGCCTTCCTTCACGATCTTCGCAGGATGCTTGGTGCGCTTCGACCAGCTCATTTCGCTGACGTGCACCAGGCCTTCGACGCCCGGCTCGATCTGGACGAACGCGCCGTAGTCCGTGACGCCCACCACTTTCCCGTGTACGCGCGTGCTCACAGGAAAACGCTCTGGAACCGTAGCCCAGGGATCGGGCAGCAGTTGCTTGCGTCCCAGCGAAATGCGCTGCTTGTCCTTATCGAATTTCAGAATTTGCACTTGCAGGTCGTCGCCGGCTTTCACGATCGAGGAAGGATGCGGAACGCGTCCCCACACCAGATCACTGACATGGAGCAGCCCATCCATTCCGCCCAGATCCACGAAAACGCCGTAGTCCGTGACGTTCTTCACTTTGCCGGTAACGATCGTGCCTTCGGCCAGCGAGCCCATCAGCGTTTCGCGCTTCGATTTCTGGTCTTCTTCCAAAATCGCGCGGCGGCTCACCACCACGTTGCCGCGTTTGCGATTCAATTTCAGCACGCGTACTTCGATTTCTTTGTCCTTCCACGAATCCAGATCGTGCACCGGCCGCAATTCAATCTGCGACGCCGGCAGGAACGACCGCACGCCGATATCCACCACCAGACCGCCCTTGATTCGCTCGGTTACTTTGCCCTTGATCGTGGCGTGCTCGCGATACGATTTCTCGATGCGTTCCCACACGCGGCGGCGATGTGCGCGCACGTGCGACAACAACACGTATCCATCTTTCTGCGCGTGCAGGCGCTCCACTTCAATCGTTTGCCCCGCTCCGAATTCAATCGGGCTGCCCGAATCCACGAATTCCTGCGCGGGCACCAATCCTTCGAACTTCCCGCCGACGTCCACGATTACGCCTGCGTCGGTCACCGCCAGCACGTGCCCATCGAAAATTTCGCCCTCGGCTGCCGCGGGTTCGGGCACCGCAAACTGCTCCATCAACTGATCCATCGTTTGCGTGGTCTCGGCAGATTCGGAGCCTTCGGCAGACGGTGTTCCTTCCGGCACAGTGACAGCCGGACTTGTGGCACGCGTCTCAGCCGCGTCAACGATTTGAATCGCCGCAGTCACTTCTGAAGTATCGGCAGTTTCTGCCGGCACGATTAGTTCGGCCACGATGCTTTGTTCCGTCACGCCGTCAGCTGCAATCTTCTCCGCGGGTTCTGCATTTGCGGGGCTTCGTTCCGCCATGCCGTTGTCGCCTGAACGAGGTTCTGGCGCTCGCGCCACTGCCGCGCCCGTCCCCGTGGAACCGGCAGCGGCGGTGCTAACGCTCGCAGAGCTACTCGGGGGCTCGGAAATAGCTTCGCTCGCGCCGCCTTGCGGAATCTCTGCGGGCGCGTCTGTATTGGTTGACTCAACGGTTGTAGTGGGAAGATTCAGGTCGTGTTCGGGTGACATTGGGGAGCGGCCTCCGTACGGATTCGTGCCCTGCTGCCGAGAATTCGGACTCGGCTACTCCACCCGCCGGGGCTTGGAGCAAAGAAGGGGATAGAACGCCCACGCTAGACGTTCTTATCACGAGGATAATACCCGCCCGATTCGCGCATTGTCAACAAACCATCGCGAAAAACCGGGGCATGCGCAGCGGCGCCGGGTCAGATTAATGTTACGCAATAGTGACAGGGAAGTTCTGTTTCAGACCAGTACACGACGGCGGCTGGCGACGCGATTTGGATTACCGAAACGGTCCCGCGTGGCGAATTTCTTTGCGGTAATCTGCTGCGGAGATTTCCACGGTACGGCACATTTCATACAAACGCGAACGAATACGTTTCCCGACGCGCTCGGTGAGCGAATCCTCGATTGTCGGCGCGCGCATTCCCGCGACGCGCGCGGGCGGCGCCCCATTTGCCGCAGTTCCGGCGCCTGCATCCGAATCCAAAAAGTTGGTGGTCAGCAACGTCACGCGCTTCTCGTTGTAACGCGTATTCAGTACGTGCCCCACTGTCTCGAGTGCCCACAACGAAGGCTTGCTCGAACCCACATCGTCGAGCACCAAAATTTCCGCATTCAGCACCGGCTCGAGCACGCTCATTTCCGTCGCCTGGCTCTCCGGATTGTAACTATCCTGAATCGCTTTCAGCAGTTCGCGGTAATCGTAAAAAAGTCCGCTATGCCCGCGCAGCACGATGGATTTCATCGCCGAGACGGCCAGGTGCGTCTTGCCTACGCCGCACGGGCCCATCAACAGCAATCCGTGCTCGGTGCGCACGTCCGCGACCGGAGTGAATTCCTCAGCGAACTTCTGCACCAAAAGCTTGGCCTGCCCCAGGCTGCGATTCCACGCGACCATCTGTTCGCGCGAAACATTCTCAATATCGTTGTCGGTCTCGTAGTTTTCAAAATCGCAATGCCGGTAACGTTCCGGCACGCGCGAGCGCTGCAACGCACGCTCGCTGCGGTCGCCCGTAGTGCAATCGCACGGCACCGCCCACACCATCTTCGGCACGCCCGCTCCAGCGCCCGGCCTGTCCGCCGCGAGCGCCTGCGCGCCTTCCGTCGTGCGCTCCACCACTTTCCAGCCACTACCTTCACAATGCGGACAATCTGCTCGCGCCATCTTGCAAGAATAAGCGCCGCGCCCGCCGCGCGCAAGCACACCCATGCCTGTGGAAGTTGTCGCAGCTGTGGAAAGCTTCGAGGAAAATGAAAACACGGACTGCTTAAGGCTAGCTACTTATGCACGCGGATCGCCTGCCGCGGCGTGGTCCGCACAATCGCATTGCGATATTTTCGGTCCTCGCCGGCATTAAACCCGCGCGCCATCTCACTGCGCACAAAATGCGTGAACGCTTCCATCTGCGTCTGCATCTCCGCCATCTTGTCGCGCATGTTCAGAATAATCTCGATGCCGGCCAAATTCACACCCAGTTCGCGCGTCAAATTCAAAATGATCTCGAGCCGCTCCAGATCCTGGTCCGTGTACAGCCGCGTATTGCCCTGCGAACGCGAGGGCGTGAGCAATCCGACGCGCTCGTACAGCCGCAACGTCTGCGGATGCAACTTGTAGAGCTCCGCAACCGCACTGATCATGTAGCCGGCCTTCGCTCTTTTCCTGGGACGCGCTGCCATGAAACTTCTCCTCAAACCGTCGCGCGCGAAAATATTTCGCGACGCGGATCTTCCGGATCGAGCTTGCTCAGTTCCTTAAGCAAATTGCGCACGCGCTCGTCTTCCGGTTTCGGAACCACGATTTGCACTTCCACGATCTGGTCGCCGCGCTTTCCCGGTTGCCTTATCGAAGGCGCGCCCTTCTCGCGCAGGCGCAGCTTTTTCCCGCTGTTGGTGCCGGGCGGAATGCGCACCTGCGCGCGCCCATCAATCGTCGGCACTTCCACCTTCGACCCGAGCGACGCTTCCGTCACGGTCACCGGAACCACGGTGTAAAGATCATCGCCGCGGCGTTCAAAAAATGGATGCGGTTCCACCTTCATCACAATGTAGAGATCGCCCGGCGCTCCGCCGTGCAGCCCCGCATTGCCGCGCCCCGCGACGCGCACGCGCGAACCCGTCTGCGCCCCCGGCGGTATGCGCACATCCAGTGATTCCACGCGCGGCACGCGGCCTTCTCCGCCGCAATTCTTGCACATGGTATGCAAACGTCCGGTGCCGCCGCAGCGCGAGCAAGCGATCTGAAAACGCATCTTGCCACTCACCTGCGTCACCTGCCCCGTGCCGCCGCACGTGGGGCAAACTTTTTCATCGCCCGGCTGCACGCCCGCTCCGTGACAAACGTTGCACACATCAAGCCGCGTGATGCTCAGCTTCTTCACCGCGCCGCGCATCGCTTCGGCAAAAGTGATCTCAATCTGAAATTCCAGGTCGCTGCCCGGCTCGCGCTCGTTCGCCTCACGCGCCGCGTTCTGCCCACGGAAAACCTGGCTGAAGAGATCACGGAAGCTGGTCCCGCCGCCCCCACCCGCGCCTCCTCCGCCAAAATCAAACCCGCCGAAATCGAAATGGACATCTTCCGGCGCGGCGCCGCCGCCGTAACTATATCCACCGCCCGGCGGCGGAGCTGCGCCCTGCCCCGGCTGGTTGAACCCGAACTGGTCGTACACCTGGCGCTTTTTGGTGTCGGAAAGTACTTCGTAGGCTTCCTGAATCTGCTTGAATTTTTCTTCCGCGGATTTGTCGCCGGGATTGAGGTCGGGGTGATACTTGCGCGCGAGCTTGCGATACGCCGCGCGAATGTCCTTCACCGCCGCGCTGCGCGAAACGCCCAGAAGGTCGTAATAATCTTGTTTGGTAGTCGTCGCCATAGGAAAACAGTCTCTAAACTATTTTCAGCACGCCCACGAATCATAAAAGTCCAGGCGCGCATAAATGTAGGGGCGGGTCTAAAACCCGCCCCTACGGTCCCAACACTGCTGCAGCTTTAATTTGGCTTCTTCGAGTCGTCAACATCCACGAACTCGGCATCCACCACATCGCCTTGTCCGGAAGTGTTGCCGCCCTGCGCACCGCCGCCGCTCGCGCCATCCGCGCCGCCCGGTGCTCCCGCTGCTGCGCCCGACGCTTGCTGCGCCTTGTACATCGTCTCTGCGATGTGGTGCGAAGCTTTGGTGAGGCTTTCCGCGGCCGCGTTCAACTTGTCCAAGCCGCCTTCCGCCAACGCTCTGCGCGCTTCGTCGAGCGCCTCTTCAGCCGTCTTCACGTCGGACTCGGCCAACTTCTCGCGATTGTCCTTCACCACTTTTTCTGTCTGGTACACCAAATTATCCAGCCGGTTGCGAGCCTCGACTTCCGAGAGCCGCGCCTTGTCTTCCGCCGCATGCGAATCCGCTTCCTTCTTCATGCGTTCGGCTTCTTCCTTCGACAAACCGGTGGAAGCCGTGATGGTGATCTTCTGCTCCTTGCCCGTCGCATTGTCTTTTGCCGAGACGTTCAAGATGCCGTTCGCGTCAATGTCGAACGTCACCTCAACCTGCGGCACGCCGCGCGGAGCAGGCGGCAATCCCACCAGGTGGAATTTACCGAGTGACCGGTTTCCACTGGCGACGGGCCGCTCGCCCTGCAGCACGTGAATCTCGACCGACGTCTGATTGTCCGCCGCGGTCGAAAACGTTTCCGACTTGCGCGTCGGAATCGTAGTGTTCCGCGGAATCAGCACGGTGGTCACGCCGCCGAGCGTTTCGACGCCCAACGAAAGTGGCGTCACATCCAGCAGCAGGATGTCCTTCACCTCGCCAGCCAGCACGCCGCCCTGAATGGCCGCGCCGACCGCGACGACCTCATCAGGATTCACGCCCTTGTGGCCTTCCTTGCCGAACAGGTCCTTCACCAATTGCTGAATCATCGGCATGCGCGTCTGTCCGCCGACGAGCACCACTTCGTTGATCTTGCTCGCGTCCACTCCCGCATCCTTCATGCACTGCTTGCAAGGTTCAACCGATCGCTTCACGATGTCGTCTACCATCGCTTCCAGCTTGGCTCGCGTTAGTTTCTTCACCAGGTGCTTCGGACCGTTCGCATCCGCCGTGATGAACGGCAGATTGATCTCGGTTTCGATGGTGCTGGAGAGTTCGATCTTGGCGCGTTCCGCTGCGTCACGCAGGCGTTGCAGCGCCATCTCGTTTCCCTTGCTCTTCAGGTCCAGGCCTTCGTCCTTCTTGAACTCCTCCACCAGCCAGTCCACGATGCGTTGATCAATGTTGTCGCCGCCCAAGTGCGTATCGCCATTGGTGGCCTTCACTTCAATCACGCCTTCGCCGACTTCCAGGATGGAAATGTCGAACGTGCCGCCGCCGAAGTCGTACACTGCGATGGTCTCGTCCTTCTTCTTGTCGAGGCCATACGCAAGCGCCGCAGCTGTCGGCTCATTGATGATGCGTTTCACGTCGAGGCCGGCGATCTTGCCCGCGTCTTTCGTCGCGGTCCTCTGCGCGTCGTTGAAATATGCCGGCACGGTAATCACCGCGTCGGTCACCTTCTCGCCGAGAAAATCTTCGGCGGCGAGCTTCAGCTTCTGCAGAATCATCGCCGAGATTTCGGGCGGCGTGTATTCCTTGCCGTACGCCGACACCGCGACGCCTTCGCCGTGCTTTACCACTTTGTAGGGCACCATCTTTAGTTCTTCACTCACTTCGTCATAGCGGCGGCCCATAAATCGCTTGATCGAATAAATCGTGTTTTCCGGGTTGGTGATCGCCTGCCGCTTGGCCACCTGGCCCACCAGACGTTCGCCCGTCTTGGTGATGCCGACTACCGAAGGAGTAGTGCGCGCGCCTTCCTGGTTGGGAATTACGGTTGGTTCGCCGCCCTGCATGACCGCTACCACCGAATTCGTCGTACCCAGGTCAATTCCTATAATCTTGCTCATGTATCTCGCTCCTAATAGCGTTCGGCGAGCATCCTAGCGGGAAGCTCGCTCGAAATCTTAGCCATAGTACACGTTGAGTGTATCATTGTCAAGTTTTCTGTGTGTCTGTATTCCTATGAAAATTATAGCCTTACAATCAAGTCTCGCAAATACCCGCCCGATTGTGCTCCGTAGCCCGTGTTTCCTCGCCTGGGGCGTCTTCGCGTCCTTACCGCTGTGCTTCTGCGCCTTTGTGGCAATTCTACTGGCTTCCCCCGGCTCGGCGAACCAACTCACTCCTGGCGGCATCCCAGAACTGGCACGTTCGCCAACAGCACATAGCGGCACAACCCGGCGCTGCGTCGCCAACATTTCGCGTTACAATGTTCGCTCTAATTCGATGCTCAGGAGGATTGAGTTGAGTTCTGGATCCCATCGCTTTCTCGTTCGCGGCATGACCTCACGCGCGCAATGGGCCGCTGCAATACTCACAGCCTTGGTGTTCCTCGTACCTGCCTCCCCGGCGCAGACTACGACGCCCACCTCCGCAAAAACCGCTGCGCCCGCGCACAAGCGCGCCGCTGCCGATACGACCGCGCCCACCGCTCCGGTAAAAACCATCGGCAACCGCAACGCGCCTATCACTATGGAAGTTTTCAGCGACTACCAGTGTCCTTCGTGCGGTAACTTCTTCGAAAACACGTTGCGTGCGATGATTCAGGACTACGTCGCTCAAGGAAAAGTTTACCTGGTGCATCACGATTTCCCGCTGCAGATGCACACCTATTCCGGCCAAGCCGCTCGCTGGGCCAACGCCGCCGGCATGATTGGACAATTTCAGGACGTGGACGCAGCGCTCTTCGACAACCAGGCCAAATGGACCGCGGACGGCGACCTGGAAAAATACGTCGCCGGTGTGTTGAGCCCCGCGAATTTCAAACGCGTCCAGGGAATCCTGAAGGGTTGCACCGCCGCGCCGGCCACTTCGAAGGCCGACCGCTCCGTGCCGCAGGCCGATCCCGGCTGCCCAGTAGATCCGTACATCGTGCAAGACATCGTGCTGGGCTACCAGGTTCCGGTGCAGGCGACTCCCACATTTATCATTCGCTACAAAGGTCAGAGCTATCCGGCGTCCTCCGGAATTATCACCTGGCCGATCCTGAAACAATTTTTCGACACGCTCTTGAGCCAATAGCCAAAGCCGACCGATGACGCCCAACGAAACGCACGGAAATCTTGCACGCATACTGCTGCTACTGGGACGCCTGGCTCTCGCCGCGATTTTTCTTTTTGCGGCGTATGCAAAACTGAAGCCGCAGGCCGCCATGCCCTGGTCCGGCTCTTCGGTCAAGACGTCACTCTCGCTCTTCGCCATGCAGGTGGATTCTTATCAACTGCTGCCGCCGCAACTGGTCAGTCCCGCCGCGCATTTTCTTCCGCCGTTTGAATTGCTCCTCGGCCTGTGGCTGCTCAGTGGCGTGCTCGTCCGTTATGCATCCTTCATAACCGCGTTGCTGCTCGGCGCCTTCTTCGCCGTGATGGTCCGCACATATATGGCCGGCCTGGAAATTAATTGCGGATGCTTTGGCCCTGGCGAACGGCTCGGCCCGCTGACGCTGCTCCGCGACGGCTCCCTGCTGGCGCTGGCGCTGGCGGTCACCATCGGCGCGTTCGTACAAGGACGCAAGAGCCGCGAACTCTCAACTCCAACGGCCGTCGCAACGCCGCAACGCGCCGACTAAACGCACGCTCCAAGCCAGGAATTCTCGCCGTAAACCATTTCGCATTCATCGTTACAGATATAGAATGGCACGTTTCTTTCAGGAGGCACTCATGCCCCGTTTTTCGCGCGCAATGCTCGGCGGCTTTCTTTCTGTCGGCGTTCTCGCCGCATCGCTATCCGCGCCACTACTTGCGCAATCACCTACCGCGCGAACAGGCAAAGAAATCACGATCGAGCGCCTGTTTCGCCCGCCATCCCTCGGCGGACGCCTCGCCCAAGGAATCGAATGGGCGCCTGACGGCAAACGCTTCTCCTATCTCGACCGCGAGGGCTCCGGCAAGGACGCTGTCGCGCAGCTCTGGACCATGGACGCCGCAACCGGCGAGCGCAAAGTTCTCGTCAACGCCGCAACCCTCAAATCCGCCATGCAGCCCGAGAAAGCCAAGACCAGCCAGGCCACCGGCCTCGGCCGCGTGCAGGCCGACAATTATTTGTGGTCCCCCGACGGCAATTCCCTGCTCTTCATCGGCAGCAACAGTCTGGTGCTCCTCGATCTGAAATTGATGACGCCCAAGCCAGTCCTCACCAGCGAAGCAGAAATCGAGGATCCCAAATTTTCGCCCGACAGCCGCTGGATCAGTTTTTCGCGCAGCGCGAATCTCTTCGTCGTGAATATTTCCTCAGGTGCCGTCACCGCGCTCACCACAGGCGGCAGCGAAGAAGTTCTGAAAGGCAAGCTCGACTGGGTTTATCCCGAAGAACTCGACGCGCGCACCGCCTACTGGTGGTCGCCCGACTCCGCGAAAATTGCGTATTACGAAATGGATGAGCGCCCGGTGACGCGCTACTCTATCGCGGACATGAGCTCGTCCACCGGTGGCAGCGAATTCACGCGTTATCCGCAAGCCGGCGAAGCAAATCCCATCGTGCGCGTCGGCATCGTCAACGTCACCGGCGGACCGACACCTTCCGGCTCAGGGTCTGCGAGTATAAACCCTGAAACCCGATGGCTCGACACTGGCGCAAACACTGACGTCTATCTCGCGCGTGTGAATTGGCTGCCAGACAGCCGCCGCATCGCCATTCAGCGCCTCAATCGCGCGCAAAATCAGCTCGACCTGCTTTTCGCCGACGTTGCAACAGGCGCCTCGAAAACGATCCTCACCGAGTCCGACAAATACTGGATCAACATCAGCGACGACCTGTATTTTTTCTCGGACAATAAACGCTTCCTGTGGTCCAGCGAACGCACGGGCTACCGGCATTTCTATCTTTACGATAATTCCGGAAAAGAACTCGCGCAGCTTACCAGCGGCGATTGGGCCATTTCCGATCTCGGCGGCTTCGGTCCCGGCTCGGCAAATCATCCAGCGGTGGACGAAGCGCACGGTTACATTTATTTCATATCCAACAGGGACAACGTTCGGGAAACGCAGCTCTATCGCGTCGCGCTCAGCGACAACTCTCTCACGCGCGTCACCAAAGATGCCGGCACGCACTCCGCCAGAATCGCGCCTGATGCTTCCGCGTTCGTGGACACCTACTCCAACGTCGCGACGCCCGCACGCCAGGACCTCTACCGCATGGATGGCACGCGCGTCGCAGTCGTCAACGAAGGCAAAGTTCCCGAACTCGCCGAATACAAACTGTCCCCCGTCGAATTCGTCGAAGTTGCCGCGGACGATGGCACGAAGCTGAACGCCTCGCTCATCAAGCCCACGAATTTTGATCCAACGAAAAAATATCCGGTGCTGATCAATGTCTATGGCGGCCCGCACGTCCAACTCGTGCGTAATACTTGGGGCGGCCTGCGGTATCTTTTGGACCAGGTGTACGCGGCAAACGGCTATATCCTTTTCACGCTCGATAATCGCGGCTCCTGGGGCCGCGGGCACGCTTTCGAAACTCCGCTCTACCATCACATGGGCAAAATCGAGCTGCAGGACCAGCTGGCCGGCGTGAAATATTTGAAATCGCTCGGTTATGTGGATCCCGCGCGGATCGGGATTACCGGCGGCAGTTATGGAGGTTACATGACTCTGGAAGCGCTCTTCAACGCTCCGGACGTTTTCAAGCTGGGCGTTTCCGACGCGCCCGTAACCGACTGGAAGCTCTACGACACCATTTACACCGAGCGCTATATGGGCCGTCCGCAGGACAATGGCGAAGGCTACAAGGATTCTTCGCCCGTGAATCAAGCCGAATATCTGAAGGGTAAACTGATGTTGGTCCACGGGACCGGCGACGACAATGTCCACTTCGCCAATTCCGTGGAGTTGCTCAATGCCATGATTGACGGCGGGCGTTATCCCGACCAGTTCATGGCGTTCCCCGGCCGCGGCCACGGCATTAGCGACCCCGCCGCTCGCATGCTCGAAATTCAGAGGACGGTGGAATTTATTTTAGGTAATCTGTAGAACAGTCAGCGGAAAGCAACCAAGGAACTGCGGTACACTTCTAATACAGTAGAGAATGCGCGGCACCCAACGCCTTTTCCGCCGCAAGACTGCTGGGTGAAAATTTAATGCCTATTGCCTACCGACGAAAAATCGGACGACGGTTTGCCCGAATAACTTGCCAACTACGCGAATGGCGCGCCCACGGGCTGTGGATCGCTGCGGTCCTGCTGCTGATTCGCGCGTTTTCGCCGCTGGTCATCTCCGCGCAAACGGACGCGGTCACTCCGGCTCCCGCGTCGCCGCAGGTTCCCGTGATGGAAGCCGATCCTTCCGCGAAATTTCTGGAAAGCGGCTATCGCCATCTCTACGAACTGAAATTCGACGATGCCCGCCTCGATTTTTTGTCGTACCAGAAAGCGCGCCCCGATGATCCGCTCGGCAAAGCTTCCGAAGCCGCGTGCTACCTTTTCGAGCAGTTCCACACGCGCGGCGTGCTCACTTCCGAGTTTTTCGTGAACGATGCAACGTTCCTGGGCGGCCTCTCTGGCACCGCTGAGCAGAACCACAATGCCGGGTTTGTCGCGGCGAACAGTAAGGCCCGCGAACAGGCCAGGGCTCTGCTCCGGTCGAATCCGCACGACATCCACGGATTGCTCGCGCTCACCATTGCCGACGGAATGGAATCCGATTACGACGCAATCGTCATCAAGAAGCAGTTGCCGGGGCTTACCATGATGCGTCAGGCCGAAGCCGACGCCAAAACTCTGCTCGCGATCGATCCAACGCAGCAGGATGCCAACGTGGCGCTGGGCATGAGCAATTACGTGATTGGCAGCCTCCCCAGTTATAAGCGCGCCTTCCTCTGGTTTGGCGGCCTGCATGGCGATAAGTTGCGCGGCATGGATCAGATGGGTTCCGCCGCCGAGCACGGCCATTACTTGAAACCGTTTGCGAAAGTCATGCTCGCGCTCGCCTACGAGCGCGAAAAAAAGCCGGCGCTTGCGCGCACACTGCTCGCCGAATTAGCCGTCGAGTTCCCCACCAACGCAGTCTTCGCCCGCGAACTAACGATCGTGGACAAGCAAGCCTGCTGCAATCGGTGATCCGCAATCCGCGCAGCCGCTTCTAGCCATTAGTCATTAGCCACTGCATTTTCTCAGACCGCGGTCTTCCTCCACAAAAGAACATCGTCCCACGGAACCACACATTTTTATCTAGCCCGCAGAAAAGGGCCACTGATCACCAATCACTAATCACTCGTCACTCATCACTGCCTCTTCACCACTTCACCCGCACGCGGTAGGTCAAAGTCGCGCTCCCGTCTTTCTCCACCGGAATGTGAAACCCGATGGTCGTCGCATCCAGCTTCTCCGGCTTGAAATTCGACTCCACCACTTCCCAATCCCCGCCCACTGGCTCGCGCGCCTCCACCGTCACCGGCCCATCCTTATGGTTCCGCAATGTAATCGCATACTCCATTTCAAACAGATTGCTCGCCAGTTTTTTGTAATCCGTCTGCTTGCGCTCGCACACCACATCGAACGCATTGCCGATATAAATCTTCAGCGTTTCGTCTTTCGGCGTGTGCTGAATATTGTCCTCGCCCACAAACTGCACGCCGCTCCTCGAATCCGCCTGGTACACGCGCACCGTTCCGGCTGGCAGCGGCATCCCGAGGCCACCCTTCTCTACATTCTTGAAGCGGTAATAAACTTTCACCGGCTCAGGAATCGCGTTCCCGATTCCCTGCGGATTGCGGTAGTAATAGGACTGGCCCTCCACCATCAAGTATTTCTCCACCGGCACGCCCGTGCCATTCAACAAACTGATCTGCTTCGATTCGTTGTTCTGAATCGAAGTTCGCCGCTCGAGTGAGTACAGGTGATACTCGCCGAACGACTCTTGCGCAAATTGCTTCATCGGCGCGGCTTCGGATGTAACCATGACGGCCCCTCGGGAAGCCATCGGCTGCGGCTGAGTCTGGTGAATATCGCCCGCGACAAGTTGCAATTTGGCGTTGCCGTACGCTACGCCGCTGCTGTTCGTCAGCGTCACCCAGCCGTCCAGGTCCGCAGCCTTCTCATCGCGCGTAACAGTTAAAACATAGTCCGCCTTCCAACTCATATTACCCGTCAGATACGAAGTTTCCACTTTCTGCACATTCGCGCCGCGATTATCCAGCATCCACACCAACGTTGGCCGGCTGTAAAGATTGTCCGGGAGTTCCGGAAAATGAAAAGTGCCCACCGGCAAACCGGTAATGATTTGATTATTCACTTTCCAGACCGGGCCGTTGTTGTCGGCCAGGAGCAAACCCATCATATCCACGCCGTTCCAATTGAACCCTACTTCTCGCCCGACGTATTTCTGCATCAGTTTCTGCGAATCCAGCAGGTCGTATTCGTAATTCTGTTCCAGCACGCTCAACTTCGCCGGCTCGCTTAACGAACGGAAATGCACCGTCGCGGGATTGATGGCCGCGGCCACGTCCTCAAAATGTAACGGAAACACTCCCACCGAGAGATGAATCTGCCGCACGTCACGCACCAGCGCCAGATTCGAGTTGTAAACCGTCACCGCCAGGTCCACCTGATCCTTTTCGTTTGTCGACAAAGCGGACTTGTCCTGAGCACCTGCCAGTGGCGGGTTCGGAGCGCGTCCCGCCGCCTGCTCGTCTTCCTGCCCTGGCGCCGCGTGAACCCGCTGCAAATAACCCGCCAAAAGCGCAGTCGCAAAAAACATCGCCAAAACCGCCGTGCCAAATACCTTTCGCGTGCGCAAGGACATGGCTTTCGCCTCCCTAGATTGATTCTTCCCTCTTTGAACGTTGGTGCAGGATTTTCTTGCAGAGTAAAACTCGATAAAACCGCTCGCGTAGCCGCCGTCTATTTCGCGATGCTCCAGCGCTTCCCGCCGTCGGACGTTGAAAACCTTCGCCCGTCCGTCGCCGTAACTGTCGCTGTCAACGCACCCGCCGCTTCCACGCGCACAAAATCCATTTCCGCCGGCGGACTGATCGTCTTCCAATGCGACCCATTCGTCGTGCGCAGAATCGTCCCGTTCACTCCAACCACCCAACAAATCTTCGGCGTCGGCGCGGCGCCGGCGAGAATCAGCGCGCGGGTCTCCACATACTCCGGCTTCCAGGTCTTTCCGCCATCGTCGGATTTTTCGATCGAGCCCGGGCTCGCGACCATCCACAGAATCTTTGGATCCGGCGTTTGAATCTGCAGGTTCATCAAGCTCGACGAAATTTGCGCCTGTTGCAAGTTCGCATACGCGGTGGATTCCTTCGCTCTGCTCGCGGTCAGATTCGCAGCACTCACAGACTGCGCAGGCACCACCGTCACAGGCAATTTCGTTTTTAGCGCGTTCGCTTCCTTGGCTTCATCCGCCTGCACCGCCGCGCTGGTATCGCTCTCCATGGAATCCGCTTCCGACTTCTTCGCCGGCGGCGCTGCCGGAGCCACCGTCGTGTCCAGCGCCGACGCAGCCGAAGATACACTTGCGGTCTCATCGACTGTAGTCACAGGTGCAGCGGCCGCCGCGCTCGCGCTTCCGGCACGCATCGAGCCCCTGACCATTTCCGAATTCTTCTGCCGCGCCATCGTCTGCGGTTGCGATGGCGCAGCCTGTGCGATCGGAGGTTGCGCGCTCGCCGCGCCGCTGGACAACAATTCGTCAGGTCGCGACGCGGTGTTGGAGTGAGACACGCGAGACATCGCCCGGGAAGCCGAAGCCGCAGCGGGTGGCGCAACTTCCAGCGCCGGCGCATTTTCAGGACGCCGCACAACGTCCGGTGATGGCGCGGAGCTCTCGCGCGACACAGGATCGGCCGGCGGCACAGAGTTCGGCGGTGGCACCGCATCAGGCCGCGACATCGCGATCTGATTCCCAGGCGCCACAGGCTTCTTCATGCGCCAAGCAATCCCGGCAAACACCAGCAGCGCCACCAGCATCGCAGCCGCGGGCATCAACCATCGCGGCCCCGCCAGCCAATCCCACGCACCTGCAGTTTTTTTCTCCGCGACATCCACACCGGCCGCGCGCGGCATTGCCGCCAGTTGTTCGCGGCAAACCGAGCAGCGCGAAAAATGCCAATCGTAGCGTGCGGTTTCCTGCGCATCCAGCGCGCGATCGAAATAAGCCGCGAGAATCTCCGGCCCCGGGCAATCCTCACCCGAGCCCGAGCGCCCGCCCGCGTCCTGCGCCAGGCTTCGCCGCAGCAACCCCGCCATCGCCTTGTCTTCTTCCCGCGCTGCCATTCCTTCTCCTGATCCCGTCTCTCAAACTTAGAACGCGCGAATTGTCAATTCTTGCACTAACACTTCGACTCTTATTCCCCCGGTGAAAGCGCGCGGGTCAAGTCGAACGGCCATTCCTCGCGCGCGTACTCATAACAGAGCTGCAACTGGGCCGCGCTCAACTTCTTCTCCTGCCGCAGCGCGCCTTCCACGCGTTTGCGAATCTCCCGCCGTGTGCGTTCCAGCTTCCGCGAAACCGTCGCTTCGTGCTCGCCCACCAGCCGGCCGATCTCCGCCAGCGTCAGCCCCTCGACATAATAATAAGCCAGCCGCAAACGATCCCGCGGCTCTAGCGCGTCCAGCGCCGCTGTCAGCACCGTCTGCAATATCGCGAGAAACCGATTGCGCTCCGGGTCCGGCGAACTCGCCGCCGCACTCATCACCGAATTTCCCGCTAGCGCTTGTTGGGCGCCGTAAGCCCGCTCCCCCGCCTCGCCCTCCTCCAACGGCTGAGTCCTACGCGCGCGCCGGATTCCATCCACATGACGCTGCGCCAGAATCGCGCGCAGCCACGTCGTCAGCTTGCTACGCCCCAAGAAATAATCGAACAGCGGTTTGCGCTGCCCCGCCACTTCCCGCAGCCCATACAATTCGGCGTACAACGAATCCGCCAGCTCGCGCCCCGCTGATTCTCCCGCAATCGCCCGTCCCGCGCGATAAAGCTCCGGCCGGAATCGCGCCATGAAAAAATCCCATGCCGCTGCATTCCCGTCGCTGCAGGCGCAAGCCAGCGCGAAATCCGCGGCATGCAGCGAATCCAGATAGGAGTGAATCGCGCGGGCGTCAGGCGATGTGTGGGAGGGTGTATTGGAAAGCGTGTTGGAGGACGCGCCAGCAGAGAGGTGAGAAGCCGCGTTGATAAAACGATGCGCCACGCTGCGTTCCAGCGCCAATCGAAAACGCTCCGCCGTCAGATTCCATTCCGCCGGCGCGGCCCCTTTTTGCAGAAGGCCCCGCGCCACTTCAATCGAAACGAATTGTCCTGCCGGGCTGGACGGCATATGCGCCTGCGCAACCGCAACTTGGCCGAACCGCTGCAAGAGATGATACAGGAATTCTTCAGCGAGTTGCCCAGCCCATTCGCGCTCCGTGCTTCCCTGACGATACGATAAGCATCGTCATCCTGCCTGCCCTGAGTTATTTGATGAGGAAGGTCAGCGCCTTAGTTTCAGGCCGGCCGAAGCCTGCCCGCCGCAAGCAGGAAACTCTCCAGCCTTCTCCGTGTTCTCCGCTTTTTCTCTGCGCGTTCTGTGCTAAATCCCTTGACCTTCCGCAGCTGCCAGCCTGGACCGATCCCATGCCTCAAACCGAAAACTGCTAAACTGTCCCGCCGATGTATTCCTGCCCCGAGTGCGAGCAACTCATCAATCAGGCCAGCGAAGTCTGCCCCTACTGCGGCGCCGACCAAAAAGCGCTCGCCGACACCGAATTATTGCTAGCCGGCAAATCCCCGAAGCCGACAAAGACCAACTACAAACGCGTCGCCGTAGTCTGCGGCATCCTTCTCGCGACCCTCTGGGCCATCGCCTGGTTCGCCGTTCCCTGGAAATTATCCGGCTCGAAAACCGAAGCCGAAGCCCGCGCCCGCGAATCTCTGGCCGCCATCCAACAGGCCATCAACACCTACCAACAAAGTGAAGGCAGCGTCCCGCCCTCGCTAGAAACTCTAGGCGACACCGTCCGCAAAGCCGCGCAATCCGCGCAGCTAGTCCACTACACCCTGCAATACTCGCCAGGAAAACCAGCCCCGAGCGGCCGCATCACCGCCTACACCCTAACCGCCCGAGCCGGAAATTTCGGCTACCGCAGCTTCTACACCGACGAATCCGCCGCCGTGCGCGCCACCACCGAAGACCGCACCGCCACAGTGCAAGACCCTCCGCTGAATCCACAACCCTGAAGTGTGCGTAGTACAATCCGACAAAGTTTAGGCCGCAGCCGTTGCGGCGAATTCGCGCGCTGTGGTTCGCTGCTCAAACGTTGATGCTATACTTACCAGCGCAGGCTGCCGCACGCCGAGCCATTCGTTTTTCCCGCGGAGAGGTGCTGGAGTGGCCGAACAGGGCTGCCTGCTAAGCAGTTATCCCGACAAAATCGGGATCGGGGGTTCGAATCCCCCCCTCTCCGCCATATCAACTACAGTGATTCGACGTAAATTCGCGCCAAACGCGTACGGCCTACGCCACCCACTTCATTCTCAGTTTCTTCCGATTCCTTGCGCAGTCGACTAGATAAAGGTCAATCAACTTCTGATAAGGAAGCCCTGTCTCATCCGCCAGCCCCTTGAAATAGTCCACAACTTCCGGGCTTAGATTGATCCCCACGGCTTGTTTTTTTCCTCTGTAAAGATTCTTGCGTTCTTTCATCTTCGGAAAATCATATTCCCTCTTCATAAAATATAGACTCCTTCTTGGTTGCTTTTCGTGTGGAAATGATCCGAATCACTGAATCGGATTTCTTGTAACAGTGAACGACGACCAAAGATCTTCCCGTAGAATCGATTCCGATGAGGATAAACCGATCCTCATCGTCTGAGTGTTCCGGATCATCGAACAGCCGCGAATTCGGATCGCGGAAGGCGCTTTGCGCTTCTTCAAACCAGACTCCATGCTTTCTCCGATTGCTCCTGTTTTTCTCTTCATCCCACTCGAAGCGGAGCATGTCTAGATATTATCTATATATACTGTAGATTGCAAGCGAGGCACCAAAAGACCCTCCCCGGCAGCCTCGAATGCGTGCTCGACGTGACCGGGATCGAATTCCGCAAAGTTTGCGCCCGCCGCACGCTCCATGAATGGCAAAATAGAATCCCGTGAGCGCCCAGGCCCCTCCCACCAATTCTCCGCCGCGCAGACTCGCCGGCATCTCCCACGCCTGGCGCGCGCTGCGCCACAGAAATTTCCGACTTTATTTTGGTGGCCAGAGCATTTCCCTGATGGGCACATGGATGACACGCCTCGCCACCAGCTGGCTCGTCTATCGCCTCACCGGATCTGCATTCCTGCTTGGCGTCGTCGGCTTCGCCGGGCAAATCCCCACATTCCTCTTCGCGCCGGTCGCCGGGGTCTGGGTGGACCGCCTCAATCGCTGCAACGTTCTGCTCGTCACGCAGGCCCTGGCCATGCTGCAATCCTTCGCGCTCGCCGCGCTCGCCCTCAGCCATCACATTAACATTCACGAAATCATCTGGCTCAGCGCGTTTCAAGGCACCATCAACGCCTTTGACATGCCCGGCCGCCAATCCTTCCTCGTCGAAATGGTAGAAGACAAACAAGACCTCGGCAACGCCATCGCCGTGAACTCTTCCATGGTCAACTTGGCGCGCCTGGTCGGCCCGTCGCTCGCCGGCATGGTGATTGCCATCTCTAGCGAAGGCTACTGCTTCCTGGTTGACGGGATCAGTTACCTCGCCGTCATCGCCTCGCTCTACGCCATGCGCCTGCACTCCGCCGAAATCAAACGCACCACCGATTCCGTGCTCATGCAAATGAGAGAAGGCTGGACGTACGTTTCCGGCTTCGCGCCGATTCGCACCATCCTGCTGCTTTTCGCGGCGGTCAGCTTGCTGGGTTGGCCGTTCACCGTGCTCATGCCCGTTTTCGCGGGAACGATTTTGCACGGCGGTCCGCACACGTTGGGTTTTCTGATGGCCGCCGTGGGTGTCGGAGCTTTGATTTCCGCAATCTCTCTCGCGGTGCGAAAAACGGTTCTGGGTCTCGGCAAAATGATTCCGCTTTCCACCGCGGCCTTCGGCGCCGGCCTTGTCTTTTTCGGTATGTCGCGCACCCTATGGATTTCGCTTGTGCTGATGCTGGTCTGCGGCTTCGGACTGATGCAGCAAATGGCCGCCAGCAACACGATCATCCAAACCATCGTCGAGGAAAGTAAACGCGGCCGCGTGATGAGCTTCTACACCGTCGCCTTCGTAGGCATGGCGCCCTTCGGCAGCCTGTTAGCCGGATCTCTCGCCCACGCGATCGGCGCGCCGCGCACCGTCATGGTCAGCGGCGCCTGCTGCATTATCGGCGCCGGCTGGTTCGCCAGCCGCCTCCCCGGTATACGCAAGCTGATCCGTCCCATCTACAGAGACCTGGGCATCCTCCCCCCGGTAAACGCCGTGATCCAAGACAGCGTCGGCCGCTGAACCGAGCTGCCAACCCGCGCATTTTGGCTGTATCCAATCCACCCCCAAATCCATCTAATTTGCCGTGTCCTGTGCAAATCTTCTATAATCCTTGGGTTAACGTGCGAAGCAGAGTGGGAGCGAGCCCCTTACGCCAACCCCTCCAGGCGCCCTGAAAAATGATTGATCTTGCCGAAAAAATTAAAAAGAAACTGAAGGACGAAATCGCCCTTCTTGAGCACGAGTTGCACACCGACCTTCCGAAAGAGATCAGCGTCGCTCGCGCCCACGGCGATCTTTCCGAGAACGCCGAGTACAAATACGCCAAAGAGCGCCAGTCCTACGTCTCCGCTCGCCTCGGCCAGCTCCACCAGCGCATGGCCGACCTCTCCATGCTCAATTTGAGCAATTTGCCCAAGGACCGTGCTGCTTACGGCTCACGCATCACCGTTTTGGACGTTGCGAAGCGCTCTAAAATCGAGTACAAACTGGTGACTGTCGAAGAGGCGGACGCCGCCAAAGGCCTGATTTCCACCAGCTCGCCCATCGGCCGCGCCCTGCTCGGCAAGAAAGTCGGTGACGAAGTGCAAGTCACCACCCCGGCCGGCCTCAAAGATTACGAAGTTGTGGAACTTTCCACCATTTACGACGAGGAATAGCAGGTGAAACCTATTTCATGCTGACGCGCACCATCCGCCGGCTCCTGGTCTGGCCCATCAAACGTCTTGCAGCCGTGGTTGCAGCTACAGGTATCCCTCCCAACGTCATCACCTGGTCGGCACTGATTCTGAATTTCTGGGCCGGGATACTTTTCGCAGCCGGCCGTTTTGCCGCAGCCGGTGGCATGATGATTTTGGCCGGACTCTGCGATCTCCTCGATGGTCCCGTCGCGCGCCGCCAAGGCCGCGTCTCGATGTTCGGCGGCTTCCTCGATTCGATTTTTGACCGCTACGCCGATCTGATTCTTTTCCTCGGCTTGTTGGTCTATTACTCGCACGTGAATCGCTTCGGTTACGCCATGCTGGCAGGCGCCGCGATGGCCGGCTCCGTGATGGTCAGCTACGCCAAAGCTCGCGCGGAATCTCTGGTGCCGTCTGCCGAGGTAGGATTTTGGGAGCGGCCCGAGCGCCTGCTGCTGATGATTTTGGGCGCGCTAACGAATCGTATGCATTTTGTCCTCTGGATCCTCGCGATCGGCCCCAACATCACCGTGATCCATCGCATCGTGCGCACCTGGCAGCAAACGAAAGTGGAAAGGCACGCGCACACGTCTCTAGCGCGGACGCCTGCGCGGCCCGGATCGCAACCGTCAGGATTGCCGACCGGCGCGGCCGCTTCGCTCCAAGCCAATATTCCCGGCGACGTTCACGAAACTTCGCCGCTGCTCACCCGCTCAGCCCGCCGCGGAGGATAACCGTGCCCAAGCTTCTCGGGATCATCGGGCTTCTAGTCATTTGCGCCGGAATCGATTTGCTCTGGCAATCACGTCACGAAATTAAATTCTGGATGGTCGCGTACCTCGCCTTTTTCCGCGCCCTGCTGCATAACCGCGATTCCGCCCAGCCCGTCTTCCCCTCCAAAGAAGCCGCTCAGAAACGCCAAGGCGCGGTGCGCTTCCTCCTCGGAGTGAGTTTCGTTTTCCTCCTAGGCCCCCTGCTGATCGCCATCGGCATCACCCTGATTTTTTTCCCGCATCTCTGATTCTTTCTTTTGATAAGTCCTTTTCCAACCATCTCGCCAGTCCGAATCTTTCAACCTGCCATTCACATTCCCGAGATATGGTCCACCGCGGCTTGTGGCTCCACACCGCGTTCATGATATAAGTGGGGCTCAGAAGCACACACACCGAATCCGATCACTGCCATTGCGCCCTGCAATCAGGGCGGGGAGAAAAAATGCCCACACCGTCGAGCCCGGAACCACGCGCGCCTTCCTCAAACGCTTCCATCTGGAACCGCGTCGCGCAAACCGATGACTTCAAGAAACTCCTCGCCGCTAAAAAAGCCTTCGTCCTGCCCGCCACAATTTTCTTCATCCTCTACTATTTCGCCCTTCCCGTTTCCGTCGGCTATTTCCCCGCGTTCATGCAACGCAAGGTCTGGGGGCCGGTAAACATCGCCTACCTCTTCGCGCTCTCGCAATTTCTGGTCGCCTGGCTCATCGCTTATCTCTACGTGCGCGCCGCGCGCAAATTCGATCTGCGTGCCGCAGCGGTGATAAAAGATCTCGGCAATCTCGAAGCGAAGGGAAACTAGCTGATGAATACCACGCTCATTCTCTTTCTCGCGTTCATCGCCGTCACTCTGGGAATTACCGCGTGGGCCTCGCGGCTTTCCGGCTCCTCCGCTTCCTATTTCGCGGCGAACCGCCGCGTTAGCGCCTGGCAAAATGGCGTCGCGGTCGCCGGTGATTACATGTCCGCCGCATCGTTTCTTGGAATCGCCGGCCTCATCGCGTTCTTCGGTTACGACGGCTTCATGTACTCCGTCGGTTTTCTCGTCGCCTACCTCACCGTCTTGCTCGTCGTCGCAGAGCCGCTGCGCAACACCGGCAAATACACCATGGCGGACGTCCTCGCCTACCGCCTTCACCCTCGCCCGGTCCGCGCCATGGCCTCGCTTAGCACCATCACTGTGAGCACCTTTTATATGATTGCGCAAATGGTGGGCGCAGGAGCGCTGGTCGCGTTGCTGCTGAAAGGTTCGGGGATCAGTTTCCGTCTCGCGGTCACCGGCGTGGGAATTCTGATGATTGTTTACGTCGTTTTCGGCGGAATGATCGCCACCACCTGGGTCCAGATCATCAAAGCCATTTTGCTGATCTCCGGCACGATTCTTCTCAGCTTCATGGTCCTCGCGCATTTTGGCTTTAGCATAGGAGCGTTCTTCACCGCCGTCAGCCAGGTTCATTACCACGCGCCTGACGGCACCGAGGTTGTGAAAGATTTCCTCACGCCCGGCCTGCGCTACAAACCACCCTACGGTGCGCTCGATCTTCTCTCGCTCGGCATCGCTCTGATTTTCGGCACCGCCGGACTGCCCCACATTCTCGTGCGCTTTTATACCGTGCCCGACGCAAAAACAGCGCGCTTCTCCGTGGTGTGGGCCATGTGGCTCATTGGAATCTTCTACATCCTCACTACTTTTCTCGGCTGGGGCGCCGCCACAATCGTTGGCCGCGACTTCATCGCGAAAAATGGCGGCAACAATATGAGCGCTCCACTGCTC
>Ga0210407_10001233_pt1 | contig 24680 bp, 20 predicted proteins | sample IncBWC27MmetaG_FD_150860 | JGI IMG/M metagenome (GOLD analysis project Ga0210407, IMG submission 150860) | Forest soil microbial communities from Barre Woods Harvard Forest LTER site, Petersham, Massachusetts, United States - Inc-BW-C-27-M | ecosystem: Environmental > Terrestrial > Soil >... | reverse complement strand
AGCCGCGTCTCATCCACGGCCTTCGTGATGCGCGCTGGCACCACCGCGCTGGTTTGCGCAGCGCTGGCCGCCTCACTCTTCGTTTGGGCTTTTGCGAGAGAGCCCGAAAGCGCAACAAGCGTGCATACGATTAGCAGGGGATTACCAAACTTCGACCTAGTTAATTTCATGTTCCGTCCACTCAGTGAATTTGAAGAAATATCGCGCGACTTGGATTTCGGCCGGAGGGCGCAGACCGTTCAAAGGGGAACTGCTTCCGGAAACGGTTTGCCAGGGGCTGGATAAGCCACCGAAACTCGTCCATCGCCAAGCTTTGAAAGACTAACACAACCGATTTTTGCACTCTCCACAAGGTCCCCCGGTGGCTGGCATCCTCACGATACCGCTCCCGGCGCGTGTCGCCCAGATGGATACAAACTCGGATGCCGCGCTAAAGTTGCAGGATGCCCTGGTCCGCCGCAGAGCGATCTGCCGCGTACCTTTGTAGTTTCTTACCAATGGCTGTATTCTCTGGCGCGTTTAGCACCCCGTCTCTCACTAGGACCGGGCCCGCCGCCTTCCTATTCCCCTGGCGCCAATTTGCCACGATCCCAAAGACATCCTTTCTTCCCACGTTTCCACGGTAAAGTTCCGCAAACAATTTCCGCGGCCGGTGCTCTCGCCGCAAATTTCGTCACCGCGTACATCTGAGATGCAATGAATCCCCCCTCCGATGCACATCCCAGGAAACAGTCCATGTATAATCTCCTTTCTCATCTCACGCCCCGAGGAGACTACATGTCCGAACCATCTTACGAAGAATTGAAAGCGCGCCTCGAAGAACTGGAAAAACAAGGCGGCAACCGCCGCACCGGCTCTCTGGAATTTCGCGTGGGAGAAAAAGGCGGCGTGAGCGTATACGGCCTCGGCCGCTTTCCCGTTACGCTCTATTACGAACAGTGGGTGCGGCTCCTGGACGCCACTCCGCAGTTGCGCGAATTCCTGGAATCCAACAAATCCGCGGGCAAACTCAAGCTCAAGGAAAAATAGAATCGGTATCACGGGCATTCCGCTAAGATTTTCGTTCTAACCTCGAGCAAAAAACGTACCCGGACTCTCATTACCCCTGCCCGAGTAATGTCAATTTTTTGTCAACGCTCCAATCTCTCTTGACAAACCCTGTTAACTCGGGAGATAAGAGCCGCACCAATTGCGAGTGCGGCCTATGTCCTTTCGTTTCGCATCACGCTGCCCCTCACCTCGGAGACCGCTTGCTCGCGTTTTTGCTTTTCGTCGCATTGCTCTTCGCCACATCTCTGTGAACCGAAAGGAACTCAATCCGATGCGTAAATTGTTTTTCTGTTTTCTTGCTGTTTCTGCACTTCTCTTTCTTTTGCCAAGCACCAGCCTCGCTCAGGAGGGACATGGCCGCACTCTGAAAGCCCGGGTCATGACTCCCGCCTCCAGCATCGAAGAAACCAGCGACCTGGGCGTCGCCGCGCACACGCACTTGCGTATGCTCGTTCCCAGCGGAGGCCATTTTGGACGCTCCGTGCAACCCAGCGAGCTTCCTCCGTTCCTCGGTCTTTTCTTCGAGACTCCGGCATCCATCGCTTGCGTCTACCACCTGGTTGATGATCCATTGCGCGGATGCGATCCTGACCTAACCACTCAGAATCCCACCGGCGGTGGCGGCGCCATCGCCCTGGTAGATGCCTTTGACGATCCCACGGCGGCTGCCGATCTCGCGACCTTCTCCGCGCAATTCGGCTTGCCCGCCGCGAATTTCACGGTGGTCTTTGCCAGCGGCACGCAGCCGAAGCAGGACCCCACCGGTGGTTGGGAAATCGAAGAATCCCTGGACATCGAATGGGCTCACGCCATGGCACCCAATGCGAAAATCTTTCTCGTGGAGGCCGCTACCAACCGCAACAAGGATCTCTATCCCGCGATAGCGCTGGCGGCTAGTATCGTGGCGGCCAACGGCGGCGGCGAAGTTTCGATGAGCTTTGGCGGGGGCGAGTTCACGAATGAAACCCTCCTTGACGTTTTTTTTAATACACCCGGCGTTGTTTTCATCGCCTCCGCTGGTGATTCTCCGGGGCCGTCCTACCCGAGCACTTCGCCCGACGTAATCTCCGCCGGCGGCACAACCATTTCGCGCGACGCCAACACTGGCAGATTCCTGCTTGAGAGCGCATGGCAAGACACGGGCGGCGGCGCCAGTTTTGTCGAACCGCGCCCCAGTTTCCAGGATTCGATTGCGGAAATTGTCGGGCCCGCTCGCGGCACTCCGGATCTTTCTTTCGACGCCAACCCCAACACCGGTGTGTGGGTCTTCGACACCAACCCCGTCTTCGGGGCCGGATGGTTTGTCGTCGGCGGCACGAGCGTTTCCGCTCCTTCGCTCGCGGGCATTATCAACTCCGCCGGGCGGTTCAGCGCTTCCAGCCAAATCGAAAATCACGAGCTCTATCGCCACATCGGCGAATCGCATAACTTCAACGACATCACCTACGGCAATTGCGGCTTCAACATCGGCAGTTTTGCCACCGAGGGGTGGGATTTCTGCACCGGCGTTGGCAGTCCGCGCGGCTTGAAGGGCAAGTAGCCCTTTCGCAGCGCCGCCTGGCAGCCGATTTAGAATTGCATCCGTGACCCTTCCAAGGGCTCTCCAATCCGGAGAGCCCTTTTTTTGTTGGCTGATCTCTTCCTACCAAAGTGCACTGGACCGGCGGCCGCGGCCGGTATCCAAACGGCTCCCAGCTAAGGAGTATCCCCGCCCGCGCTTAAGGGCGAAAAAGGAACCCCCTACAATAAAAACTGTACTGTACACACGCCGAACAAGTGCTATTTTCCTTTTGGAGGCGAAGATGAAAATAAGAACCATTCTCGGACTACTCGCTGGAATTCTGTTGGTTTCCGTTCCCGCTTTCTCGCAGGAACACCCGCAAGGACATCCGGAAGGACACCCGGCTGCCGCGCCGCACCAGAATATTCCCAGGCACGGCCCTCCGCCCGTTCGTGAAAACCCCCATCCCGTTCAGGAAAACCGCACGTACAACGATAAGGAAGGCCACCCCAACGCCCCGCACGTCCACGCCAATGGCCAATGGGTGGGGCATGACACTGGCAAGGACGACGCGCACTATCACGTCGATCATCCGTTTGAACACGGACGATTCACCGGCGGAATCGGCCGCGGCCACGTCTGGCATCTCGGAGGCGGGAACCGCGAACGCTTCGGATTTGGCGGTTTCTTCTTCAGCGTCGCGCCTTATGACTACGGCTTCACCGATGGCTGGCTCTGGGACAGCGATGACATCGTCATCTACGACGATCCCGATCACGACGGCTGGTACCTCGCCTACAACGTCCGGCTAGGCACCTATGCCCACGTGCAGTATTTGGGGAGCTAGTCTGAGCGGCGGCAGCGCAGCTTCCGCGCTGCCTTTGTGTTTCTGCTGTCGTTGTTTCCGATCGTGAGGGGGCGGGACGCGAGTCCCGCCCCTTTCTCGTAAATGGCCGATCTTTAGATTCGTCACCTATTTTGCGAAGGCCTTGCGCGTGCTTATTCCGCGGATCTCCGCCGGCTGTGCGGCTCCTTGCTGCGCAAGCGTCCCAGTCATCGCGTTCTTCGGCAGCAAACTCGAAATCCATCCTGCGCCGGCTAACAAGCCTCGCGTCTTCAACAATTCCCGCCGGGAATTCACCCGCAACATCGAAATGGCACCCACCTCTTCATTCTCCTTTTGTTTGCGGCAGCCCGCCGCGCCGCTCAGCTTACAGCCACTCAAGCAATACCATCCGGAACTATACGCATGGTTCCGCACCCTCCAACCTCAAGGCGTTTCGAGTCCCACGCCGCGGACATTTTTCTCACGCCGCCATCCACCAATAGGTACTATTCGCGCATTATCTCCCAACTAAAAGCGGAATTATTGTATTGCTTGATGTCCCCGTTTCATCTAAAAAGAAACGTACGGAATCGCTTGGGACCCAGGAACCAGACTTAAACACGATCGTTGGCCCCCTTCCAATTCATCGGTGAGGAGAGAATCGTCCCTGCGCGAGGTCACTATAGGAGGGAAGAATGATGGATTCCCGAAGCCTTTTACCCGAGGATTCCTCCGTCTTCAAACTTCGCCGATTTCTTCGCGACGTGCTCACCCGGTTTCTTGTATCCGGCAATCTCCTGATGTGCGGCATCCTGGCCCTCAGCTACTTCGTCACCGGAAAATTTGGCCAGTTGCTCGCCATTCCAAACCCCAGCGCAACGGCGTTTTGGCCCCCGGCGGGGATCTCCCTCGCTGCCATTCTTCTAAAAGGATATCGAGTTTGGCCCGGCATCTTTCTCGGCGCATTTTTGGTCAATATGACCACCACCGGCTCCATTCCAACTTCCTTGGGCATCGCGCTAGCCAACACTCTCGAGGCCTTGGCCGGGGCCTATCTCATCAACAAATTTGCCAACGGCGCCAACGCCTTCTACGAACCGCGCGATGTTTTCCGGTTTGCATTCCTTGCGGGATTGCTACCCGCGTCGCTCTGCGCCTCTCTCGGTGTAAGCATCCTGTGCCGCGCCGGCTTGGCGAATTGGGCCGACTTTTGGACCGTCTGGTCCGTCTGGGCCGGTGGGGATCTCCTCGGTGCGCTGCTCGTAGCGCCTTTCCTCGTCCTTCTTTTCCGCCACCGCCATCCCTCCTTTGACATTGTCGAGCTCCTCGAAGCGACTGTCCTTATGGTGGGGTTAATAATCGTCTGCATCCTGAATTTTGGGCCTCCGCTCGCTTCCTGGATGCCCAGGGCCGGCTTGCTTTACCTTTGTCTTCCCTTCGTAGTCTGGGCCGCCTTGCGCTTTTGCCCTCTCGAGGCCTCGGGAGCCACACTGGTCTTGAGCGGTCTAGCCATGTGGGGTTCTCTCCACGGCTACGGGCCGTATGCCAACACCACGAGCGCCCCCGTTTTTGTTGTTGGCTACGTGGCTGTGGCCAGCATAACGATCATGACCATCGCTGCGGAAAGTTTCAAAACCAGGAAAGCCGCCGAAGACGCCCTAACCATGTACTACTTCCTCAAAGAAAGATCGGAAAGCGAAATTCGCAGCCTTGAAGCCACCATCGAGTCTCTCCAGCTCCAAGTCCCCGAGAGCAAACTCCAGCCCCGCGAGACCGATTGACCACTGCGCGCCCTTGACTTCGCGTTGACGCAAACGTACACTCGTCTGATTGGATCGTACGTTACAAATCGAGAGGAAGAACATGGCGCGTAGCGGCATAAACGTAAAAAGAGTCAGTGCTACCGACCTGCGCGACGGCTTGAAAGCCTGCCTCGAAGCAGCAGTGAACAACCGCGTCGTTCTAATTGAAAACCGCCGTCAACCCGCGAAGTACCTCGTAGACAAAGATTTTTTGGACACGCTTATGAACGAACGCGAATCCATCCTCGCCACCATTGAGATTCTGGCCGATCGCGGTCTAACGGTCCGGCTCGCGAAACTTTCTAAGACCATCGACCGCGACGTTCGCGCAGGCCGCCTGCTCACCGTCTCTGACATTTTTGGCTCCTAAGCTTTTGACCTCCGGCGATTCCAGCCCGTGATGGCTTCTAACGAATGAGCAATCCCCGAAAACCTTCGCCTGAACCACCCGACACGCCAAGCGCCGCGCCCAAGGCCCCCTCTTCTTTCGAGCTAAGATTCACCACGGACGCCGCAGCCGAAATCAAAGCCCTCGACGGAAGCATCCGCAAACAACTCAAAAATGTCCTGGAAAAAAAGCTGGCCAGCAATCCGGAAGGCTATGGCCTGCCGCTCCGAGGACCTCTAGCAGGCTACTGGAAGCACGAATTTGCCAGCCATCGCATCGTCTATCGCATTTACCCTGATCATCGGGTTGTCGCCGTCTGCGCAGTGGGCCCCAGAAAGCAGGGCGACGCCCAAGATATCTACAATCAGCTAAACAATCTCATCCAATCCGGCCGCCTGGCCGAACAAATCGCCTCCGTCCTCCGCAAAATCCTCCCTCATCAAAAATAATTCCTCAACCGTTACTCCAACGTAAACGCGATATACATCAGTTTTTGGTCGCGCTGGATCTGCAGCGCTACCGCGGAACCCGGCGGAATCGCTTTCAGCGCCTCCCGCAGCCGCTCCACCGTCGTCATCGGTTCGCCATTCAGTGTCCGGATGACGTCCCCCGTACTTAGCGGCACCTCCACGTTGGCCCCCGCCGCCCGGGCCGCCACGATAATCCCGAATGGATCGCGCAATTCAGGCAGCTGGGCCGCCACTTTCTTGTCTATTTCCACGCACAAAATGCCCAATGGAGACACGATGTTTTTTTCGGCCTCCGCCAGCGACGTGATTTGGTCCATGTCGCGCGGCGGCTCCATCACCGGAACGTCGAAAGCCAGCCGGAGATTTCCCCGCATCAGATCGACGTGCACCTTCTCTCCGTACTCGCGGAACATCAAATGAAATGCGACGAAGGGAAGGTTACTCGCCTCTCTTCCGTCGATAGCCACTAACGCGTCTCCGATGCGCAGCCCCGCCGCCTCCGCTGGTCCACCCGGCAAGACATCCGAGATGATCACTCCATACTTTCGCGTCAGTTTCAGCGCGTCTGCCATCGTGGGTGTGATGGTTTGCACGCTGATGCCAATTTCCGTTTGGTGCAGGTGGCCGAACTTGCGCAGTTGCTTGTACACCACGTTTACGACCGCCGAAGGAATCGCAAAGCCCAATCCCTCATTTCCGCCGGACTGCGAAAGTATGAACGTGTTCACGCCCACCACTTCGCCACTCACATTCACCAGCGGTCCGCCCGAGTTGCCGGGATTGATCGGCGCATCCGTCTGGACATACACCTTCGGCGAATCCGGGTCGGTTTGCCGCGCTACGGCTGAGATCATCCCGTGCGTCACGGTATTCTGCAGGCCTTCGGGGCTCCCAAATGCAAAAACGGTCTCCCCCTGCCGCAGGCTTCGGTAGTTCGCCAGCGGCAGTGTTGGCAGGTTTTTCTCTTCTACCTTAAGAAGCGCGAGATCGATCTCGCGCGCCACTCCGATGATTCGCGCCGGAACAACTTTGGTGCGCGTCGAAAGCGCTTCATTCGCCGCTGCTTCCGCGCTTCCTATGGGCAGAAGCACCTGAATCCTTTGTGCGCCATTCACCACATGCGCATTCGTAATGATGTATCCGTCCGCGTCAATGATGAATCCCGATCCGATCGCCCGCTGCCGTCCGATCACCACCGCCGCGCTTCCATGGTCGCTCTCTTCCAGCGGACCGTACCCTGTCACCAGAATTTGCACCACGCTTGGCGAAACCCTCTTGATCAACGCGTCCACGCCTTCATCGAAACGCCGCAATTCATTCGCTGCGCCCTGCTGTCCGCGCGCGCCACTCCCGGAAAGCATCAGCATGAAAACTGTGAGCCACGCGAACAGAGTAAGCTTTCTTGGCCGCCCGGATTCAGGCTGGTCTTGCGGTCGAAGCTCAAACATGGTGTGAATCTCCTCGCAGTGCACCTTGATCCGCGGATGCGTTACAGTCTCCAAGAGTATAATGGTTGCTCTGATTCCGGCGCCTCGGCAGCGCTCTGTTCCAGTCGGAATATCTCCACGACGGTTCCGCAGACTCATCTCCGGTCTTTTCAATACGTTCGCAATCCATTCGAATGTAACCATATATTTATTTGACCTTTAAGCTATCATCGGCTACCATTCTCCATGACGATCGCGCTCCATTCTCAGTATCGCCGTTCCCCTATCGCTCTTTCTTCACCCATCTCTCTCATTCCTCGAGTCTTCCATGGCCCGAAAATCATCGCAATCCGGGCCAACTCTGAGAGCTCTGTGTTAACTCCTTTAGAATCGGCACATTCCAAAATCCCGCTCGTAACTCCTTACAATCCGCACTTACAAAATCGCCGTTCTGCAACCCCTTTAGAACCCACACTTCCAAGACCCCGCGGATCTGTGGCAAACAAAGCATTTACAAAACCTCTAAGTCCTTTAGAATCCGCACTTCCAAAAAACCGGGGGGGTACAGCCTTCCCTGTGTTCCTCTCTTCTTAACGGAACTCGAATCACGTTCCACGGACCGCCACCAAAACGACGAAACTCAGGTTACGAATCATGGAACACGAATCACCGATCGCTCCCCCTCCTCCTCCGCTTTTCTCTAGCCTCGCCGCCTCCTCCCATGTACAATCCCCAAATCGAATCTTGTTCGCCCTCGTGCGGACTTCAGGCGCAGTCGTTGCGCAAGGGCAGCGCCAAGGAAAAGTCACATGAAAGCCCTCAGCCTAGTCCGCATCTCGTAATCCGCCACCCGCGGATCGCGCCAACTCTCTCGTCTCTTTCTATCCATTTCCGCACCCGCGTCCGCGCCGCATCCAAACGTCGCGCCCACGCAGATCGCCAAGGTATATATGGATTCGCAACAAGCCACTCTCGCTGCTGCGCCGCCCTCTTTGTGGAGCTCCATCCGCGAGGCCATTCGCGGCTCGCACCAGGACTTCACTACCGGCAGCCTCAATCGCGCCATCCTGCTCCTGGCCATTCCCATGGTCCTCGAGTTGGTACTCGAATCTCTATTCGCCGTCGTCGATGTGTTCTGGGTCGGCCGGCTAGGTGCTGACGCCGTCGCCACCGTTGGTCTCACGGAATCGCTCCTCAGCCTGGTCTTCGCCATTGGCCTGGGACTGAGCCTCTCCACCACCGCCATGGTCGCGCGCCGCATCGGCGAAAAAGATCCCGCCGGAGCCGCCGTTGCCGGAGTCCAGGCCATCATCATCGGCTTGGCCGTCTCCGCGCTCGTCGGCATTCCGTGTTTCTTTTACGCGCCGCATCTTCTGCAACTCATGGGCGCGTCCCCGCAAATCGTGGCGGTCGGCTCCGGCTACGCGCGCATCGCTCTCGGCGGCAGCGGCGCCATCATGCTTTTATTTCTCAATAACGCCATCTTCCGCGGCGCGGGCGATGCCGCCATCGCCATGCGTCTGCTCTGGGTCTCCAACATCATCAATCTCGTTCTCGACCCTTGCCTCATCTTCGGCTGGGGACCGTTTCCAAAGCTCGGCGTCACCGGCGCCGCCCTCGCCACCTTCACGGGCCGCAGCATCGGCGTGTTCTACCAGTTCTATCGCTTGCTTCGCCGCAGCGAACGCATTCACATTCTCGTCCATCAAATCCACATCAATCTCAGCGTGTTGCTGCGGCTTCTGCGCGTTTCGCTCACCGGCATTTTGCAATTCGCTATCGCGCACACCAGTTGGATCGGCCTCGTCCGCATCATCAGTATTTTCGGCTCCGCGGCGCTGGCCGGGTACACCATCGCCATTCGCATCGTGATTTTCGTGCTCCTCCCAAGCTGGGGACTCAGCAATGCTGCCGCCACGCTCGTCGGCCAAAACCTCGGCGCCAAGCAGCCCGACCGCGCGGCCACTTCCGTCTGGCGAACCGGCTTTTACAACATGATTTTCCTTGGGGTGATCGGGCTCGTTTTCGTCATCTTCGCCGAACCCGTCGTGCGACTCTTCACGCATGATCCGGAGGTGATTCCTCTGGCCGCGAGTTGCCTCCGCATTCTCAGTTACGGCAACATCGGTTACGCCTACGGAATGGTGATGCTGCAGGCATTCAACGGCGCAGGCGACACCCTAACGCCAACCATCGTCAATTTCTTCGGCTTCTGGCTCCTGGAAATTCCGCTCGCCTATTTCCTGGCCATCACCGTGCACATGCGCTCCAGCGGCGCCTTCATCGCCATCGTCGTCGCCGAAGGAGCCATCGCCGCTGCCAGCGTCATCCTTTTTAAACAAGGCCGCTGGAGGCGCCAGAAAATCTGAGTTTTGCAAAAATGCCATTTCTTTGCAAAGCGGGCTGCGAAAGGGAAGGGTAGCGCGAATGGAAAAGGAAACTCGGAGACCCGTACCGATGCCTGGCCATCGGCTTCGATGTGGCGAACTCGAGGACCTGGTTTGCGCCCGTTCGCCTCATGGAATCCGCGGTTTAGTTTCGCGAGCGAGCGATTGCACCGATCCCGGCCACGTTCAATGGGACATCTCCGAAACGTCCGGCGCGCGTCGGCAGTGCAGAGACGGCGGGACGCGAAACTTCGTAAAAGTCGAATTGCACCCCAACGCGCGTCTTTCCATCTTGCGGATTGGCGCGCACGATGTGGCCCGTGCAGTGCCATTCCATCGAGGGCATCCCGGTGACGGACTCCGGCATGCTAAACAACATTTGGACCGTGTCGCCTTTGACCATCGCGGAGTTCGTCGCGAAGCAGACGCCGTTCTCGGAAAGGTTCTCCGACTCGATGTTTTCTTCTGGCGCGAGAGACTTCCAGATGTGTACGCGCAGCGGCGTCTTCAAATCATAGCGCCGTACCAATCTCCGGTCGCGCTCGAAGTGTTCAATAAATCGATCCATGGTGTTCCTCGATCCGTCGGCGGCCGCGCTTCCCGAGCACTACGGGGCGGGGGATATATAAGCATCGGCCATACCTAACTTAATGAATAAATCCAACTACGTACTGTTCAATTTTGCACGGGGCCATCTTGGAATTTGTTTCAATTCGTGGGAGGGCAGGCACCGCTAAATGAGAGGCCGCGAGGGAAAGGGAAAGCTGGGCGACGGCGGGAGCTTGTTACTTGTCGGGTAGTTTCTCGTCGAGTTCCGTCGCAAGCTTATGGACGTCGGTGGTTTCACTGAAACCTTGAACCTGAAGGTCCGCGGATTTGACGTCCACGCCGGCGTGGCGGCAGAGCTTTTGCAGCATCTGCAGCATCATAGTGAGCTCCTGCTCGGCAAGCATGCCGACCTGAAGGTCCAGGTGCGAGCGCCGCTCCGCCTGCCGAGCCATGCGGTTCTGGCTGATGAGCACGAAGATGGTCAGGAAAACGCTCTCCGACGAAACAAAAAGCGCCAAAATGCCAAAGGGGAAAGGATCGAAGGATTTCACGTGGGGGATCAAGTTGAGGTTCACCACACTCCAGACGGAAACTAAAATCACGTGCAGCAGAAGGAATTTGGGGCTGCCAATGAATTTTACGATGTTGTCGCTTTGACGTTCAGTACGCGTCCGGCGATCTAAAGCTTCTTCTTCCAATTTTGCAATGGCGGCAATATTGAATTGCGTGGGATTGTCGGCAATTTGCTCAGACAGCGATTTTTTCATCCGCGGAGCTCCAGCACATCCGGAATCGGCAGCCGCACACTCGATCGGGGCAGGGGCCGAGTGTTTTGGATTCTACTTGGGGCTGGCGGAGCTGGTTTGCGTGGGAGCCTCCGTATCGGCCGGATAGATGACGATCGCGACCGTGCCCCAGCCGGAATCCGGATTGGCGCTCTTTGCTTTTCCAAGCCCCATGGTCTTGAGTTGGGTGTCGTCAAAGGAGAAATTGCCGACGAGGTAGTCGCGAACGACCAGGGCCCGAGCCTGCGCGAGCACCAAATCTTTTTGCGTGTCTCCCGTCGCACCGGTTGAAACGACGACCACGGCAATCCCGAACTCCGTGTCGGCCAGAAACTGTCCGGCGGCGCGCAACGACTTCTGGTTCTTGGGTTTCGCGCCGTCCGCTTTGTCGAAGAGCTGCTTGGAGTCGAACGTGAAAGTTTTCAGTGGTGTCGTCTGGGGAAGCGCGGGGATTTCGTATTTCACCAGGTCGGCGGAGTTTTCGTAACCGCGTTTTTTGAAGTAGCCGCGCACGAGGAAATTCTGCTTCATCGCTTCCATATTTTCTTGAAAGTCGGTGACCCCCGCTTGGGCGTGCGTAACCGTGTCGCGCAAACCTGCGGTGGTCTGGTCCAACTGGTTGTAAATCTTTTTATCATTCACCAGAGCGCCGATGGTTCCCTGACCCTGATTGATCTTTCCGCTGATGGCGCTTACGTTGTTGGCGACCACCGTGACGCTGTTCAGGGCTTGCTGGCTGGTATCCAGAATGCCGCTGGCCTTCTTCATCAGGTCGGCGATGACCAGCGGCGGCTGGCTGGCAATGAGGTCATCGTCTTTTACATTGGGGGCCTGCGCGGACCCAAAAGAGATGGAGACATATTCGTTTCCAAGAAGACCCTCGGTCTCGATCGCCGCAACCGAGTCTTGCTTGATGATGTCGTGTGTCGAACGCTGGAGATCCATGAGCACGGTGATCTTGTCGGTTGGCTTGCGCGGCAGTTCGATCCCGCGCACACTGCCAGTGTTCACACCACCGACACGCACCTGCGCGCCCGGATCGAGGCCGACTACCGTACTGAACTGCGCCTTCAATCGATACGTGGGAGTAAAGAGATACTGCTTGCTCCCGATGATAAAAATGCCCGCCGTCAGAATCGCCAGCGTTGCAACGATGAAAGCTCCGAGCCTCGCCGCTCTTGACATAAATGCTCCCTAGGAATCCCGTTTCAAAAATTGTTCGACAAATTCGTTGTCGCTCTTTTCCAGTTCCTCGAAGCTGCCTTGCAGGAGCACGTTGCCTTCGTGCAGCAGGGCGATGCGATCCGCGATGGTCTTGGCGCTTAACAAGTCATGCGTCACCACGATAGAGGCCATGGCGTGTTCCTTCTGCAGCTTGAGTATCAGTTCATCGATCTCACCGGAGGTGATGGGATCGAGCCCCGCGGTGGGTTCATCGAGCAACAGAATGCTGGGCTCAAGCGCAAGCGCGCGCGCCAGCCCAACGCGTTTCTGCATACCGCCGGAAATATTGCTGGGCATTTTATGGAGAGCGTCTTCCATGCCCACGCTGGAGAGAAGTTCTTTGACGCGGTCTCGCAATGCGGATTCGGACATTTTCGAATGGCGCTTTAGGGGGAAAGCGACGTTTTGTTCGACAGTGAGGGAGTCGTATAACGCTGCGTTCTGAAATAGAAAACCCATCTTTTTTCGGATCTCATTCATCTCGTCGATTGGCAGGCCAGTGATTTCCTGCCCGTGGACGCCAATCGATCCGGAGTCAGGTTGTTGGAGGCCGATGATCAGCTTGAGCAGCACGCTCTTTCCGGTGCCGCTGCGGCCGAGCATGGCGAGAGTTTCGCCACTCTTGACGGTCAGATCGATGCCGTTGAGAACGACCTGGGTGCCAAACGATTTATGCAAGCCGCGCAGTACGACAGCCGGCGCGTCGCTCTTGGAAGCGGACCGCGCCGTGGGAGCAGTCGCGGAGCGCTCCTCGACGTGCGGGAAGACAGCTTGTTCTGGTGGCATCACGGAAAAAACACCAGGATCATTTTCACCAAAACGACGTCCGCCAAAATGACGAAGAGCGAAGACAAGACCACGGAACTGGTTGTCGAAAGCCCCACGCCAGCCGTACCGCCCTTGGTGTTCATGCCCTGAAAGCAGGCGATGACGCCGATGATCAGTCCGAAAACCGCAGTTCTGAAAGTCGGAGCCAGAAGGTCGCTGAAGTGGGCGCCGACAAAACCCTGACTGATGAATCTGTGAAAGGAAACCGGGTCGACCAAAGTTTCCGCAATCCAACCGAACAGCACACCGCAGAAGTCGGCGGCGAGAGTCAGGAGGGGCAGCATCAGGATGCAAGCGAGAATGCGGGTGAAGGCCAAGAACTTGTAGGGATTTACGCCCGAAGCCTCGATGGCATCGATCTGCTCGGTGACCTTCATGGAACCCAATTCGGCGCCGATGCCGGCGCCTACCCGGCCGCTGACAACCAGACCGGTTACGATGGGACCGGTTTCATGAATGATGGAATAGATGAGAGCGGCGGGAAGCATGGACTTGGCTCCGAAGTGAACCAAGCTGCTGCGGCTTTCGAGAGAGAGGACGAATCCGATTGCCGCGCCCGCCAAGGCCACGACCGGCAACGACTTGGAGCCAATTTCGTCGAGTTGACGAAACAGTTCGCGACCTTCAAAAGGGCGCCGCATCGCGGAACGGGTCACTTGCCAAACGAAAATACCGAGATTCCCGAACCACTCGAGAAAAGTGTTTGTCAGATTCCCTACGGAACCGAAAGTAGCGGAAGTGAGTGACGGATCCTGGCTTGCATCCGGGCTGATCCAGCGGCGAGAGACTCTGGCGTCATAGCTCACAATGCATACTCAATGGATCGAACTGCTGTATACGGGCGTACCGGAGGATGCCGGGTGTTTGTTGCGACCAAAGAGGGTGTGCGGCCCTCCATAAATAAATTCAAGTGCGAGGTTTTCTCCCGCGAAGGCCAGGAGATTGTAATTGCCCATGCGGAGGCCGTCTTTGGCGCCGTAGCGGCCGGGATACCAAGCGTAAACGGCGGTCATGGTGCCCGCGTAAGGAGCAACGATGGCGGGGAAGGAAAAGCGGCGATGACCGTCTTCACCGCGGCGTGCCGTTACCGTGGAAATCAATGCGTGGCGCAAGCGAGGAAAAAGACCAGTGCACTCGCAGCGGTAATATAGCGTGTCTTCCCGGAAGGCGGCCGCCAAGCCGTAGCGCGTCGTGGTGGTAACCGCGGCAATGGCAAGATTGGAGCCGAATCGTTGACCGTATGCAGCGGCCCCCACGCCCCATTCCGGTGGTGTTTTCTCTCCTTGATTGATACCCGCAATGAAAGCGGCGCCGACGATGGGAAACGGACCGTAGGCATCGAATAGATAATTATGGAGTTTTATTTTTGCGGTCGGCCGCTGGTACACGAGAACCGGTGGCGCGTGACTCGCGGGTGGTGAAGGGGAGTCAATGGTGATCGAAGAAGAGGCACCGTAACCGACAGCGGATTGCGCACCGAGGAGAGGAGCAAGCACTCCCAAACCACAGATGGCGAGCAGTAGAGCGACAAACCGGAGTATCTTCATGTGAAATCCTCTCCATGCCGGCAACTTCCACTATTGAGATCGAGGGTGGCTAGAGCAACGCGCCTGAGAGGCACCGGGATCCGTAGAGCTACAGATACCACGTCGAGAACTTGGCCGTCTGTACCAAAGAAGACAGAACACGCTTGTCGGGATCGCGTCGAAAGAGCGGCCTTCGAGATACGCTGTGCTTGTAGGCCATAGGGTGGGGACCGCCAAGACGGATTCCAAGCAGCTTTTATGCCGCGATTCCCGGGGCATGCCGTTACGGGGGGTGGCATGCACCACGCAAAATGTGCTGCGCATCGACGTGGAATACGTTGACAACGCGGCCACAGTCGTCTAAAAAGGAGCACCGTCAACGATAACGTGGAGTTCTCCGGGACGAAGCTGGCCGCTTGCGTGAACGAACTGGCCTGCCCGACGGGTTTTGCCCGTAGACGCACTTCAAATCGCAGTTCAAATAGCACTTCGAGTCGCACTTCGAATAGCACCGCGAATCGCACTTGAAAGGACGTACGGATGACAAATGTTGCTCCGCTGTTGCTGGCTGCCGGGCTAAAAACGCGTCTCACCGAAATCGACTGGGTGGTGATCGCGTTTTATTTCGGCATTCTGCTGTGCGTAGCCTGGTATGTGGTGACCAAAGCTAAAGATTCCGCCGCGGACTATTTCCTTGCGGGACGCAATTTGAGCTGGTGGATCATCGGCGCTTCGATCTTTGCGTCCAACATCGGTTCGGAGCACGTGGTGGGCTTGGCCGGCGCGGGAGCAACAAGCGGCGTGGCGCTGGCGCACTACGAGCTGCACGCCTGGTGCCTGCTGGTGCTGGCCTGGGTATTTGTACCGTTCTATATGCGGTCCATGGTTTTCACCATGCCGGAATTTCTGGAGCGGCGCTTCAGCACTGCTTCGCGATACGTGCTGTCCATCGTCTCGATCATTACATTTATCGTGTCCAAAATTGCTGTGGGCATCTTTGCGGGCGGCGTGGTTTTCGGCACGCTTCTCCCGGAGCTTCAGATACGCGTCGGCGGAACGGTCATCGATAGCTTTTGGATTGGCTCGGTGCTGGTGATCGCGCTGACTGGTTTGTACACCGTGGTCGGCGGCATGCGCGCGGTGGCTTACAACGACGCCGTTCAAGTTTTCGTACTGATCCTCGGGTCCGCGTGTCTGACGTTTTACGGTTTGCATCGTTTGGGAGGCTGGGCCGAGCTCCGCCATTACTGCGGTTCCGATATGTTCAATCTTTGGAAGCCGCTGATCCCGGCCGGAGTGCAAGGGACGTGGTCTCCGGTGCTGGAAACGAATGCCGCGGGGCACGTCGTAAAAGAAGCTTGGTACTTCAACGATTATTTCCCGTGGCTGGGCATGCTGTTTTGCGCTCCAATCGTGGGCCTCTGGTATTGGTGCACGGACCAATACATCGTGCAGCGCGCGCTCGGCGCTCCCAACGAGACGGGAGCGCGCCGCGGAAGTATCTTCGCCGCTTTCTTGAAGCTGCTGCCTGTCTACCTCTTCATTATTCCCGGCCTCATCTGTTTCGCGCTGGCCAAGAGCGGGAAAATTCCCGAACTAGCCGGAATCATCGGCGCCGACGGCAAAGCGATTCCCGCGGCAGCACAGGGATCGTTTCCGCTGCTGGTGCAGTATCTTTTGCCTCCAGGATTGCGCGGGCTGGTCGTAGCGGGATTGCTCTCGGCACTGATGGGCTCGCTCGCGGGGGTGTTCAACGCCTGTTCGACGCTCTTCACGGTGGACCTGTATCAAAAGTGGAAACCGGACGCGACGCAGCATCAGTTGGTGCGCACTGGCCGTCTGGCTACCGTGGTGATGGTGTTCATCGCGTTTGCGTGGATTCCGGTGATCAAGAATTCGCAAGGATTGTACGGCTATTTGCAGGCCGTGCAAGGCTATCTGGCTCCGCCGATTTTCGTGGTGTTTTTCCTGGGGGTGTTTTTCAAGCGCATGAACGCGAAGGGCGCGCTGTGGGCCATGCTCGTCGGCTTCGTGATGGGCATATTCCGGATGATCGTGGATACTCCGGTGACGCTGGGGCTGTCGGGACTGCAGAATGGCTATCCGCACGGGTCGTTTCTCTGGGCCGTGAACAATACGTATTTCCAGTATTTTAGCGTGCTGATCACCATCGTTTCCGCGATCGTGATGGTTGGAGTGAGCTACGCGACTGCGGCGCCGGACTACGCGGCGATTCAAAACCTGACGTTTGCCACCACGACGCAGAAAGACAAGGACAACACGCGAGCCAGTTGGGGTTGGCGAGAAGTGGCCGGGACGCTGCTCGTGATTACGTGCATCATGGGCGCCTATCTTTATTTCCGCGGATAGGGCGGCGCTTCGAACTACCGAATCTCCACTTCGTGGAAGCCGAAGCCCTTTAACATTCCCGAGATGGTGCTTCGCGCATTGTCCGCAGCTCCCTTGAGGATGCCATCTTGCATTGCCGCTTGCAGGAGCTGGCGCTCGGCTTCTTCGCGGACTTCGCTTTCGAGGTTGGGGTCCGGGGAGGAGAAGAGGCCGGTGTCGCGCGAATACACTTTTGTCTTGGCATTATCGATACGCGTGCTGAAAACTTCCGCGGCCGGCAGGTGAAGCGAAACTTTCTGTCCCTGGATCGCGACGTCGCTGGGCTGCAGATGCGCCAGATCTATGCCCGCGACGACCTCGCCATGCACTACCAGCAGCAAACGGTCACCTGCTAGAAATTTCGGCAGATAGGCGTTGGCGTGCTCGCCCGAAATAATTTTGTCCATCGTGTAGCTCACGGTTTCCAGGCGCTGGAGCTGCTGAATTTGACGAACCACCGTGGGCTGATCGACGTTGATCAGCGTGCGGCCTCCGCGCAAAATGCCAAGCAGATGCAAAAAGCCGAGGCCAGTCGTCAGCCACACGAGCGCGCCAATCAGAATCAGAGTAAGAACCACGCCAAGGAAAGTTCCTAGAAACCAGGTGCGCACGTTCCGGAAATTTCCTCGCTTTTCGCGAGGCGGTGGTTCGAGAGCGAGTGGTGCATTTTCCATTGTCATCTGTTTTTCCAGCAACGGCAGTGTAAACCAACCCAAGAATCAGTTCCCACAATCGCACGCGATGACCGGACGCGTAGATTGCTTCGAGCCGCCGGGATTCGCAAGAATCTCAAGGCCGCCCCTGCAAATACGGCCACAGAATCCAAATCAGAATCATAATGGGAATCACGACGGCAGTAATCGCGGTGAATAAAATGACGGTTAGGAAAATCCAATCCCGCTTGGCGTTGGCACCGGGCTGCTCCCGCTCACGGATTAGAAGTTTGTAATTACGCCGGTTGGCTTTCCAAAAAATGTGGAAGACGTCTCCTGCCACTGGAATAGCTCCTAGTGTGGTCTCCAGGAGTACGTTGGCAATCATGCGAACTAGTGTGATCGCCTGCACGCCGCGCCGCCACGCCGCGAACACGATGAAGAAGGATGCGACGCCCGACATGGCGTCGCCGATGCCGGGGATCCAGCCAATCAAGGCGTCGAGACCAAAACGAATCTGCGTTCCGGGAATGCGGAACATGTCGTCGAGGAGGGCGGCGATGTAGTCGAGATGTTCGTTGGTGTCGAGCTTGCCCGGCATAAGGAGAGTCTCTTGCTACTATACAGGCCCACGCCGGCTGCACGAGGGAGTTATTCGTAAATGTGCATGCGAATTCAGTTAGCAGTGACTAATCGTATGATCCAACTGACAAGGATTTTGCGTCGAGCATCTAATGCGATGTTCACGCTGCGGAAAAACCGCGCTAAAAGCGATGCACATTTTTCCACAGTTTTAGCCCTTACCGGCAGAGCCCGCGGTTTGTACAATGAGCGCGATTTTATTTGTTTGGGAGGCGATCGATGCTGTTCGCTACGGTGTCTCGCGGTAAGAATGCTGGAACGCGTTTGCTTCCGCATCGATTCAAAGACAACCGATTTCACGTTCATCTGGGAAAAGCAGGCCCGTACATCCCGGTCACCGATCCTCGCGATCTCCCGTCCTATTTAGCCAACGGTTATTCGCTGCAGATGAGCAGCCGGGGCCAAGACCATGCTCCAACGCTCATCAGCCCACGATCGATCCGCGGCTGGAGTGCGAACTTCTAAGGATTATTTCGTTTTGTGAATTTATAGATGTACTTCCAGCGCGTGTTCCACAGATCGCGCGGAAATCCAACAATGCTTTAAGCCGTGTGAGGCGCCGCTACGTCTGGAACTGGAGTTTTTCCCGGGACGATGCTCCGAACGATGACGTACAGCACGGGGATGAACAGCAAGTTGAGCGTGGTGGCGGCGATCATGCCGCCGAAGACCGTGGTCCCGACGGAGATGCGTCCCGAGCGCCCCGCGCCTTGTGCGAGCACCAGGGGCACAACGCCGAGAATGAACGCGAGCGAGGTCATCAAGATGGGGCGCAGGCGGATGCGCGCCGCTTCTACGGCGGCTTCCACGGTGCTCATGCCAGTGGCGCGAAGCTGCTCCGCAAATTCCACAATCAAGATGGCGTTTTTGCTGGCGAGTCCGATCAGCATGACCAATCCGATCTGGCAGTAGACGTCGTTCTGCAAACCACGCAGGGCTTGCGCGCCGATGGCCCCGAGAATTGCCACGGGCACCGCCAGCAACACGATGAAGGGAAGAATGTAGCTTTCGTATTGCGCGGCGAGCGTCAAATAAACCACGACGAGCCCGAGGCCGAAAAGAATTGCGGCCTTGCCACCCGACTGAATTTCTTCCAGCGACAATCCGGCCCATTCGTAGGTCATGCCGTTTGGAAGAGTTTTGTTCGAAAGGTCTTCCATCGAAGCGATGCCTTCGCCGGTGCTTTTGCCCGGAGCGGCGTTGCCGTTGATTTCCGCCGAGCGGAACAAATTGAAATGGCTGATGACCTGTGGATTCGCGGTCTGTTCGATGGTGATGAGATTCCCGAGGGGGATCATCTTGCCGGTGTCCGAGCGCAAATAATATTGCCCGATGTCTTTCGGTTGCGAACGGAATTTGGTGTCCGCCTGCACGTAGACGCGATACGAACGATTGTTGAAATCGAAATCGTTGACGTACACGGAACCCATATACGTTTCCAGCGTGTCCGTGATTTGCGAAAGCGAAACTTGCAGGCTCTTGGCTTTTTCGCGGTCGATGCGCACCAGATACTGCGGATCGTTGGCCGTGAAGCTGGTGAACAGACCGGTGAGATCCTTGCCGCCGTTGCCCTTGGCCACGAGTTGGTTCGCTTGGTCCGCGATGGTCTGCAGCGAATTGCGGCCCAAATCCTCCAGTTCGAACTGGAAACCGCCAAACTGCCCAAGCCCCTGCACCGTGGGCGGATTGAAAGGAATGACCAGCGCTCCGGCTATGCCAAACATCTGTCCGCGCAAACGCTGAATCACCGCTTCTGCGGAATGTTCCGCGCCCTTGCGCTGATCGAATTCCTTGAGGTTCGCGAAAACCATGCCGCGATTCGGAGCGTTACCTGTAAAACTGAAGCCCGTGACGCTGAAAACGCCGGTGATTTCGGGGACCTTGTAAAGCGCTTCCTCAACTTTCGTGCACACATCGCGCGTGTAGGTGAGCGAAGCGCCTTGCGGAGATTGGACGATAAACATGATGTAGCCCTGATCGTCCTCCGGGATAAATGCGCGGGGCACGCGCACGTAGATCAGGTACGTACAGGCCAGAAGCGCCAGGAAAACCAATACCGACGCGAATCTCCAGCCCAGCGCAAGTTTCACCGTGCTCCGATACCAATTCGTTCCGGTCTCGACGACGCGATTGAAGGCTTTGAAAAAACGGCCTTGCGCGCGTTCGCGGTGATGGCCGAGGAAAATCGCGGAGAGCGCGGGAGTCAGCGTCAGCGCGTTAAATGCGGAAATGGCCACGGAAAATGCAATCGTGAGCGCGAATTGACGGAAGAGAATTCCGGTGGTCCCCGGAAAGAGAGCTACGGGCACGAAGACGGCCACCAGCACGAGCGAAGTGGCGATGACGGCCCCAGTGACCTCTTTCATGGCCACGGAGGCCGCATTATGCGGCTCGGTGATGCCTTCGGCGATGTGGCGTTCGATGTTCTCGATGACCACGATGGCATCGTCCACCACTAGGCCGGTGGCCAGCGTGATGCCGAAGAGCGTGAGCGTGTTAATGGAAAAGCCGAGCAAGCTGACGAAAATGAATGTGCCCACCAGCGAAACAGGAATCGTGATTGCCGGAATAAACGTGCTGCGCCAATCCTGCAAAAAAAGATAGATGACGATGATGACCAGTGCGATGGCTTCGAGCAGCGTGATCAATACGTCTTTGATCGATTCCCCGATCACCGTCGTCGTGTCGAAAGCCACCGCGTATTTCAAGCCCGGCGGAAAATTCTTCGAAAGTTTGATCAGCGCTTCTTTGGCGTTGCGGTCCACGTCGAGTGCATTCGCGCCCGGAAGTTGCGTAATCGCGAGGCCTACGGCGTCGTGGCCGTTGAAACGCAGAATCGAGCCGTAATCCTCGGCGCCCAATTCCGCGCGGCCCACATCTTTAATTCGAACCAGCGTGCCGTCCGTGCCAGTCTTCAAAATAATATTCTCGAACTCCGATGGTTCGGTGAGCCGCCCAACCGCGCGCACGCTGAACTGAAAAGCCTGGCCCTCGGGAGCCGGCTGCTGGCCAATCTGTCCCGCGGCCACTTGGACGTTTTGCTCTTGCAGCGCGTTCAATACGTTCGTCGCTGAGAGGCCGCGCTCGGCCATCCGCGCGGGATCGAGCCACAGGCGCATCGCGTATTTGCGTTCGCCGAAGATGATGGCGTCGCCGACGCCAGGCACGCGCTTGACGGCATCTTTCACGTAAATGTCGATGTAGTTGCTGAGGAAAAGTCCGTTGTACTGTTCCTGATCGGAGTAAACGCCCGCGGCAAACACAAATCCCGAGGCCTGCTTGGTGATAATTACGCCCGTGTTTTTGACCTGGTTCGGCAACCGGCCAAGGGCCTGGTTCACGCGGTTCTGCACGTCGACGGAGGCCAGGTCGACGTTGCGCGTAACGTCGAAGGTCACGGTGATTTGACTCGTGCCGTCGTTGCCGCTGGTCGACTGGATGTACTTCATTCCCTGCACGCCGTTGATGGCTTGCTCCAGCGGAATCGTGACGGCGGATTCCACCGTCTGCGCGTTCGCGCCAATGTACGCGCTGGTCACGACGACTTGCGGCGGCGCCAGGTCCGGAAATTGCGCGATCGGCAGAGACGGAATCGAAATGGCTCCGCCCAGAATAATCAACAGCGCGCAAACCGTCGCAAACACCGGGCGCCGGATGAAAAAATCAACGAACAAGGAGCGCGACCGCCTTCGCTGGAATTTGGAAAGAGGCGTTCATTTCGTTGGATGCGAAACTATTTGCTCGCTTCCGTTTTTGCCGGCGCGTTAGCGGGATTCGCGGATTGGATCATCTCCGTCACCGGCATGCCGTCCTGCAGAAATTGCGTTCCGGAAACGATGACGTGGTCGCCGGCTTTCAGGCCATCGAGGACGGCAAAATAGTTCCCGATCGGTTCGCCCACTTTCAGAAGTCTCTGCCGCGCTACGGTGCCCTTGCCTTCGTTCGAAGCGACAAACGCGAAAAATTGCCCGTTAATTCGCGAAACGGAGAGGACTGGAATCACCGGTCCTTCGCGCGAACCCCAGGTGATTTGCGCGCGTACTTGTTGCGCCACACGCAACTTGCCGTTCGCATTTTCGATGGTGGCTTTTGCGAGCACCGTTTGCGTGTCCGTGTCCACTTGCGGAGAAATGAAGCCGATGCGCGTGTCCGTCAGCGAATTTCCGGCGACGTCTAGCAGGCGAACGGGAAGCCCGGGCTTCAAATCCTTGGCGCGGTCCGCGGGTACGTAAATATAAGCCTCCAGCGTGCCGGGCTCGTCAACGGTAGTGAGCAAAGTGGTGACTTGCACGCGGTCGCCTGTTCGAACCGGGATGTCGCCGACGATGCCATCGAATGGCGCGGCCACACCGTAGTAGTGCAGCTCGACCCGCTGCGTCTTGACTTGCTCGGCAAGCGAGTTCAATTGCGCGGCAGCGGAATCGTAGGTCGTCTGCGCGTTGTCGAACTCCTGCTTGCTGACCACGCCGGCCTCAAAAAGCTTTTTCTCGCGGTCGAGTTGCGTTTTCGCGTAACGTAAATTCGCTTCCTGCGCTGCGCGACTGGCCTCCTGGCTGTTTACGGTTGCTTCCTGCTTCAGCGGATCAATCTGCAGAAGCACTTCGCCCGCCTTCACGCGGTCGCCGGACTTCACGAGTATTTTTGTAATTTGTCCTTCCACTTGCGGATTGATCGAAGCGGAATGGCGCGATTTCAGAATCGACAAGTACTCGGTGGCGTCGGGAATCTTCATCGTTTGTGCGAGTTGCACTTGCACGGGCATGGCTTGCGGCGCTCCACCCCCTGCGCCCGCGGAACTATCCGCCGCGCTTTTCCCGCAGCCGCCGATCGACAGCAGCAATGCCGCCGACGCCAGCGCGGCGCTGGGCGCGCGCGATGATAGCCGTTCTCTCACAGTTCGAATGGAACCAGGCATCGTTGAGATTTTCCCTGTCGCGATATCTTTTGATTTTACGCTAGCCGGAGGCATACACCAAACACCAATGGCGATGGGCGAATGTTTATTAGACGCGAGGGGCAGATATCCGTTACTTGGTTTTTGAAGGGGCCGGGGCTGCGGTACCTAGTGTCTTAGTACATGTCCGTGGGGTCGATTTTTTTGCCGGAGAGGCCCATTTGCAGGACTTCGATGTCCTCCGGCCGGTCGAACACCTTGCCGGGGAAGAGGCGCTTGGTGATGACGCGGACGCCGCCGAAGGCCACGCCCAGCGCCAGCGCAATCACCATGAAGACTCCGGTGCTGACGAAGATTTTGGCGATCGTGCTGGTCCACGGCGGGTCGGTGAGCGTCTGCGAAGGCTCGTTCCAGGTGACTTGCGTTTCGTAGATCACCGATGCGCGCAAAGCTTTCGCAAAGTCATCGGAAGTCGGCGAAAGCACCAGCTTCAAGAGTGAACCTGTGCGCTCAATAACGACAGCCGACTGTTTTCCCGCTGCGGCCAGCGCCGACTCCAGATGTTTCCAATGCTGTTCGGCAAGCTGCGGCGTCGGATATTCAATCAAAAGCAAAACGCCGGAGCCGTGCCCGCCCTGGTATTTGGCCAGCATCGTCTCCGCGCCAACGTTGAAACCCAGTTCGTTCGTAAGCACTCCGAACTCTTTACGCTCCAAGGCCTCCAAGGCAAATTGAAATCCCTGAGGCCCGAGCGCGTATCTCTGCGTCCCGCTCACCAACCCATATTCCGGAAGATAGGAGCGAATCGGCGGCAGCGGCGTGTGATCCACATGCCCATCGATTGACTTCACCAAGTGTTTCAAATCATCTTCCGAAGCGAGTTGTTGCGAATCCACTTCCAGTACCACGTTTCCGGTCAACAGCAGCAATTTGTCTTTGTCCACCGCTGAATTGTTCGCAATGAACGACGGCACCATGCCTGGGCGCAAACCTGCCGTATAAATTTCATATGCTGAGCTTGGATCCAGATATTTAATTGCCGAGACATGCATCGTGCGGTCTGCGCTTTTGTATTCGCATACGGAGATGTTCTGGATTTTGGCTTCGTCTGACAAAAACGCCGCTGTTAGCTCCGCGGTACAGATGCCGCGCGACCAGTCGCCGAAATGGTCGGGGAGGAGGGGTTGTTGCGACGTTTGGGCGGACGAATAGCACGTGGCGGCGAGGGCCAAGGCGAAAAACGAAATGAGGCGAAGAGTGCGCATCCCTAGCGTTCTATTAGACACCACAAGGTCACTTCCGGTTGCGAGATTCTTCGATGGGGGCGGAAGTGGCTCTGC
>Ga0210407_10001232_pt1 | contig 24692 bp, 24 predicted proteins | sample IncBWC27MmetaG_FD_150860 | JGI IMG/M metagenome (GOLD analysis project Ga0210407, IMG submission 150860) | Forest soil microbial communities from Barre Woods Harvard Forest LTER site, Petersham, Massachusetts, United States - Inc-BW-C-27-M | ecosystem: Environmental > Terrestrial > Soil >... | reverse complement strand
CGCCGCATTGCGGCACAGCGCAGGGCTCGCTCGGCGGAATTGCAGTCGAGAGCCAGACGGGCGCGGCCCGAAATCTCAGATGCACATCGAGCTCCAGCGAAATTGTGTCTGTCAACACAACCCGGCTGCCAGGGACAGGCGACGGATTAGCCGGTGAGCCGCTGCTGGCTTCGCCCGGCGTTATAGGCCGCGCGGGCGAGGGCGACCTCGGCCCGGCTCGACACCTCGGGCACAGCCACATCCCACCAGGCCCCGCCCACGTCTGTGCTTGCCGTCGGATCGGTGGCGATGACGATCACTGAAGTGCGACGCTCGGCACGTGCCTCCGGCAGCGCTCTTTCGAGTTCGGCAAGGCTCGCCACCTTGCGCGATATCGCGCCGAGGCTCGCGGCATGGCCGGCGAAGTCGATGCCCGAGCCGTTGGCGAAGAGATTGTTGAACGAGGCCCCGCCGCAGCTGCGTTGCAACCGGTCGATGCAGCCGAAGCCGCCATTGTCGAGCACAACAATGTTGAGCTTCTTGTCGAGCATCACCGAAGTCGCGATTTCGGAATTCATCATCAGATAGGAGCCGTCACCGACGAGCACCCAGACCTCGCGGTCTGGCATGGCGATCTTGGTCCCGAGCCCGCCGGCGATCTCGTACCCCATGCAGGAATAGGCGTATTCGACGTGATAGGTGCCGGTGGCGCTGTCAAGTTGAGGCGTTCTAGTCAGAATACGGGGTCGTGGACTGTCGTCATGCCGCCTTGGTCGCGCTCCGCCATTGCGCGGCTGCTTCTGATCGGAAGATCCGAAGTGTCGACCGGGAGACGAGATGGCGCTGGAGGTTGAAGGTATTGTGGACGGCGGCATGAACGCTCAGAAAGCGTTGCGCCGATGCCGCTGATTTGAAGCGTTGCATCTTGCGCTCGCGCCGGCGCACCACTTGATGCGAATTCTCCGCTCGATTGTTTTCTCGCAGGCCCTGCTCATGGTGGCAGGAAAGTCCGAGATGCCGGAAGGCAGCGCCGTAGGAGCGCAGCTTGTCGGTCGTCACCCTCGTCGGTGCGAAGCCCTGTTTGCGGAGCAACTTGCGCATCAGCTTGACGGCCGCAGCCCGGTCTCGACGACGCTGGACCAGGATCTCGAGGACCTCGCCCTCGTGGTCGACCGCACGCCACAGATACATGTGCTTGCCCGCGATCCGGACGACCATTTCGTCGAGGTGCCAGCGATCGCTCGGTCGAGGACGGCACCGTCACAGGCCCCGAGCGATCGCCGGTCCGAATTTGAGCACCCAACTGCGAACGCTCTCGTAGGAGAGGTCGAGGCCGCGCTCGGCAAGCAGTTCTTCGACATCGCGATAACTCAGGGTGAAGCGGAGGTACAGCCACACGGCGTGCTGGATGACGACCGGTGGAAAACGATGCCGGCGATAGGAGATCGGAGCCATGCCCGCAGCCTACGCCGAACCCCTCCGAACCGGCAGTCCGTTTTCCTGACAATGCCATCATGACCGTTCGGTTTTCATGTCGCTGCCCCAACGCCGATTACCTCGGATTTGAGGCGGCCCCCGAGGCCATCATCGCCTCGGCGGCCAAGGCCGAGGAGCTCGGGTTCGACGCCGTATTCGTCAACGATCACATTATCGTCGACAGCTCGACCCGATCGGCCCCCTGGGCCAATACATACGACCCGCTGATTGCGCTGTCGTTCATCGCTGCAAACACGACGCGCATTGGTCTAGGCGTGTCGGTGCTGATCGTGCCGTACCGGAATCCGATCGCCACCGCCAAGATGCTGGCGACGATCGATCGGATGTCGGGCGGGCGGCTGATTGCCGGGGTCGGGGCTGGTTGGAACGAGGCTGAGTTCAATGCCCTCGGGGTGCCCTTCCACGAGCGTGGCGCGCGTACGACCGAGTATCTTCGGGTCTGGCAGGCTTGCTGGGCGCCGGGAGAAGTGTCCTTTTCCGGAAGGTTCGTCAGCTTCGCGGATATGCATGTCAATCCGAAGCCACTGCAGCGGCCCCATCCTCCGCTTTGGGTTGGCGGTGCGAGCGACGCGGCACTGCGACGAGCCGCAGTATTTGCCGAGGTGTGGCAACCGACACCGACGCCCGTCGCCGGGCTGGTCGAGCGCCAGGCGTCCTTACGCCAAGCCTGCGAGCGGATCGGCCGTCAGCATTCGCCGGAGATCCGCATGAGCTTTCGCGTCGAGCTCGGCTCAATAACCGGAAATAAACCACCCTCAGGAGCCGAGCGGCAGATCGGGCACGGCACGCCCGCCGAAGTTGCTGCAGATCTATTACGTTACCGCGAGGTAGCGGGAGTGAACGCCTTCCAGATCAACTTTCACGGCAATCGTGATCTCGGCCAGCTGCTCGACTCGATGGATTGCTTCATGCGCGAGGTCAAGCCGCTGGTCGTGTGACGAGGGCTACCGACAAACGTCGGCAATGCGCCCTTTCTCACGCAGATCCGAGCTTAAGGCGGGGTAGATTAGTCCAATGGCCCGTACAAATGCATGGCCGCGGGAAAATTCGCTTTCAACACGCTCCCGGCGTCGCTATCCAATCGGCGGCCGGTGCCGGATCCGCCAATTGGTGATCACGGCGGGTGGCTCCGGCGAACAGATCCTCGGCAACGACGGCTTCGACGTCCGCGCTTTTTGCCATATCGGAGCCACTGCCGATGGCGCGTCTGTCGAAGGCGACGCTCTTGATCACGGCGTAGACTTTCTTGCCGTTGGAGAGCTTCAGGGTTGCGATCGATTGGCGGGTGAGCCGGGCGATCAGCGCGTCCCCGCTGCAATCGAGGCGAAGCTCTGCGATTGGCCCCTCGGACGGGCTAATCTCGGTAATGACACCGGGCAAGACATTCAAAGCGCTTAAACCTGTAGGCTCGCGTACCGCGAGCATGACGTCGCGTGCCCGGATGCGGACCCGGACCCTGCTGCCCGCCGGAAGCTCGAGGCAAGGCACACGCAGCTCGCCGGCGGCGGCGCGCAGCCGCGTCAAGCCGAAGGCCACGTCGTGATCGACAATCCGCGTCTCGATGATGGCGCCGGTTTCGGGACGGCCGGTTATCGGGGAGAGATCGAGCCGCGTCATTACCTCGGCTGCGGGACCGGCCGCAGCGATCCTTCCCTCCGACAGGATTACGAGCGTGGAAGCCAGCCGTGCCACCTCGGCGATCGAGTGGCTAACATAGACGATCGGGAGGCGCGTCTCGTCGCGCAGCCTTTCTATGTAGGGCAGGATCTCGGCTTTTCGGTCTTCGTCAAGCGAGGCAAGCGGCTCGTCCATCAGCATCAGCCGGGGGCTGGCAAGCAGGGCGCGACCGATTGCGACACGCTGCTTCTCGCCACCGGAAAGCAATGCCGGCCGGCGCCGCAGCAGGTGCCCGATGCCAAGCATGTCGACCACCTGGGTGAAGTCGCCACGACGCTGTAACGGCCGGGTGAACCACCGGCCGTATAGCAGGTTCTGCCGCACGGTCAGGTGCGGGAACAGCCGGCCTTCCTGGAAGATATAGGCGGTTCGCCGGCGATGCCGCGGCACAAATATATGGCGGTCGGTGTCGGTGAGAACCTCGTCGCCGACCACAATCCGGGCATGATCAGGACGGATGAGGCCGGCAATCGCGTTGATCAGCGAGGTCTTGCCGGAACCCGAGCGGCCGAACAATGCCGTGAGCCCGCCATCACTCGCAAAATTTGCGTCAAGAGCAAAGTCGCCGAGACGGTGCCTGACCATCACCTCGAGCATTCAAAGCCCAACAACGCGCCGCGTGGCCTCGCGTGCCAGCAGCTCCGAGACGAGAAGCGCCGTCATCGATATCGCGATCGAGACCAGGGTCAGGCGGAGTGCGCCCAGATCGCCGCCCGGTGTCTGGGTGAAGGTGTAAATCGCCGAGGGGAGGGTCTGCGTCTCGCCGGGGATGTTTGAGACAAAGGTGATAGTCGCCCCGAACTCCCCGAAAGAGCGTGCAAAGGACAGAATCATCCCGGCAAGGATACCTGGAACGATCAGCGGAAGGGTGATCGTCAAGAAGACCCATAGCCGGTTCGCTCCGAGCGTGCCCGCGGCGCTCTCCAGACCACGGTCGACGGCGTCCAGCGACAGGCGGATCGAGCGGACCATCAATGGGAAGCCCATTATCGCGCAAGCAAGCGCAGCGCCGGTCCAGCGAAATGCAAAGACAATCCCGAAATACTCGTCCAGGAACTGCCCGAGCGGCCCTCGGCGCCCGAATAGCAGCAGCAGGATGTAGCCGGTAACCACCGGCGGCATGATCAGCGGGAGATGGACGATGCCGTTGAGCAGCGACATTCCCCAAAATCGTCCGCGCGCGAGCATCAGGGCCACCAGGATCCCGACGGGAAGGCTCGCCGTCATCGCCCAAAACGCGACCTTCAGGCTTAGCCGGATCGCCGTGATCTCCTCGGGCGAGAAGGCGGCCAGCATGTTCACCGGCTCGGTCCGAGAACTACGCGGCAGATCATCGAGACGCTGCGCCCTCGAGGATGATAAAGCCCTGTTTTTCAAACAATCGCGCGGCTGACGGAGAACGCAGATTCGTCGCGAACGCTTCGGCGTCGGGGTTGGTCGAGCTCGCGACAAGCGCCATCGGATAGATGATCGGCGGGTGTGTATCGGGCGGGAAAGTAGCGATGACCTTGACACCCGGGTCCGCAGCAGCGTCGGTCCTGTAGACGATGCCAAGCGGGCATTCCCCGCGTGAGACCAAAAGCAGGGCTGCGCGCACGTTCTCTGCCGGAGCAATCCGATCGGCTACGGCGGGCCAGACGCCGAGCTTCTCGAGCGCTGCTTTGCCGTATTTGCCGGCCGGAACGGAATTTGGGTCCGCCATTGCCAGCCGGCCACTGGCGAGCAGCGAGGCGAGCGGAAAATTCGGGCCGATCGTAATCGAGGCCGTAGTGTTATCCGGCGCGATCAGCACGAGGCTGTTGCCGAGCAGATCGACGCGGCTCCCCGGTTTGATCAGCTTGCGCTCGGCCAGATAGTCCATCCAGTCGAGATCGGCAGAAATGAAGATATCGGCGGGCGCGGCTGCCTCGATCTGCTTGGCGAGCGTCGGACTCGCAGCGTAAGAGATGCTCACGTGCTTGCCGGTATCGCGCTCGTACTGCGTCTTTATGTCGTCGAGTGCGTTCTTCAAGCTCGCGGCCGCGAACACGACGACGTCGCGCGGCTGCTGCGCCATGCTGGAGCCGATTGGCAGCAGCCATGCGCTCGCGCCGAGGCTTGCGATAGCGCCAAGCAGCCATCGCCGCCGCGCCAGATTCGATGATGCCATGTTACCATTCCCTCCGGGTTTCAATATATCTCGTAGGATTTATCGATCGCTCCCGCCTCGCGAGGGTTTGCTCAAGGCTGATCGATGCTCACCGGTAGGCCGTACCTCTGGACTCGGCGCTGAAGATGTCGAGCCTCCGATCGGAGGTCTTGCCCCGCCGGCTCTATGCGACCCTGGAATCGAACCCGATATGCGCCCGCGCAAGTACGACCTTCTGCGCCGAGCGGCCGAAGAAGTGATACCCTGACCCGCCCTCGGCCAGGAGGTCGAGAAACGCATCGGGCGCGCTGATTTTGACGCAACCCAGAACATCGGCGCCGCGGGCGAGAAAGGCGTCGGGCTGCATCCCGACGGTCGGCCCGACAATGGTGACGCGGGCCTCGGGCCGGGCGAGCGCCAGCAGATCCTCGAGCGTATTATTAACCAGGGTCGAGCCGGTGATCAGCACGACATCGGCCTCGGGCAGGATTTCCGGGGCCTGCTCGGCCTGACGAAAGAACGGCAGCTCATCGGCCTTCAATGTCGCAGCGTCCTGCTCCAGCACCAGAAAGGGCTGCCCTCGTCGTTTGAGCTCTTTGAGGAAAGGGACGAAAGCGCCGACCACTACAACCTTGTCGCCCTTGCGGATTTCGGTGGCGTCAAAGGCGTCGACGCCGGGGCAGAGTTCGACATCGGGATGGGGCCGACGCTGCCAGCAATAATCGGCCAACGCGTTGACCGCGGCAATCCCGACCGCCCGGCGAATGCCGTGGCCGGAAAGTGCTTCCCGTGCCAGATCGGCCGCTCGTCTGCCAGCAAGCTTGCCGGGGAACGGCATCGCCATAGCCGAACTCGGACAGCAGACTGCCTCCGGGATCGTCTTTATCGGCGTGGCGCAGCTGCCAGTGCTCCCGTTGCTCAGCTTGACCCCGGTGAAAAACAGCCCGATCACCACCCTCTCGACCGTCATCTCGTCGAGTTCCGAGCCCAGGATGGCGTCGATCGTTGCGATCGTCTCCTCGAGGATCGAACTGCTCTCCGTCTGCATCGATGGGTCCGCTTTTCCTGCTGGTGTCGCTATATCCTATAGGATAGATGGATCGCGCGCCGTGGCAAAGGACTTGCCCCGTGGCGAACGTGCCGTCGTTCCATCGCGATTTATCGAATTGAAAGGAGAGTCTCATGAAGCTCAGCGCCCGCAATCAGCTCAAGGGCAAGATTGTCGCGGTGACCAAGGGTCAGACGACGGCGCATGTTCGCATCGATATTGGAGGTGGTGTGATCGTCACTTCGTCGATCACCAACGAGGCGGTGGACGATCTCGCCCTCAAGGTCGGCGACGATGCATTGGCGGTCATCAAGGCGTCGGACGTGATGGTTGGTAAGTGAGGCGACGCAGCCTCTTCGGCCTCGGTGCCGGCGCGTTCGCCGCGCTGGCATGGCCGTCGTGGCATGTCGATGCAAAGTCCTTTACCGACTCCGCGGGCCGCCGAGTCGATGTCCCGGACCCGGTGCTGCGGGTTTTTCCGGCCGGGCCACCGGCCTCGGTCAGCCTCTACACAGTCGCACCCGACAAGATGCTGGGCTGGACCCAGGCGATCGTAGCCGCGGCGCGGCCGTTCCTGCCGCAGCGTTATGCCGAGCTGCCGGAACTGGGTCGGCTCACCGGGCGCGGCAACACGGTCAATCTCGAAAATGTCGTCAAGCTCGCGCCTGATTTGGTCCTCGACGTCGGCAACACGACGGCCACCTATGTCTCGCTTGCCGACCGCGTGCAGGAGCAGACGCACATTCCGGCGGCGCTGATCGGCGGTCGCCTCGCCGATACGGCTGAAACATTGCGCACTCTCGGCGGACTTCTCGATACTCAGGAGCGTGCCGAGAAGCTCGCCGGCTACGCCGCTACAGTCATCACAGAAGTTCAAAAACAGACTGCGAAGATCCCACCGGCTGACCGCCGGAGCATTTATATCGCGCGTGGCCCGCAGGGTCTCGAAAGCGCCGTCGCCGGTTCGATCGGCAGCGAGGTCGTCGATCTCGTCGGCGCGAAAAACGTCGTCAACGCGGATACCGGCCCGCGCACGATCGTCGATGTCTCGCCGGAGCAGATCCTTGCCTGGCAGCCCGACGTGATCCTCACCATCGACCGGCGCTTCCATACTGTGATCCGCACCGACCCGGTCTGGCGCGAGGTCAGGGCGGTGCAGACCGGCCACATCCATTTCGTGCCCGATCTGCCGTTTTCATGGCTCGACAATCCCCCGGCGCCTAATCGGCTGATCGGGCTGCTATGGCTCGGCAAGCTGCTTTATCCTGCGGTTTTCCCGCAGGATATCCGAGCCGAGGCCCGCCGCTTTTATGCCCTTTTCTACCAGCAGGAACCGAGCGACCCCCAGCTCGACAGGCTTTTCGCGGAGCCGACGCAGGGTTGACCATCCCGCGGCTCTCAGTTGCCGGGTCGTGGTCGTCGGTGCGGCGTTGGCTCTGGTACTGCTCGTTGCGATCGCCGTCATCGCTGGACCCTACCGGATCGCACCAGCGGACCTGATCGCCTTCTCGATCGCCAAGTTGACCGGTGCCGCCTCGCCCCTGCCGGCTTCGGCCGAAGCCGTGATCCTGCAGATCCGCTTGCCGCGGATCTCTGCCGCGATGGCTATCGGCGCGGCGCTCGCCGCCTCGGGAGCAGCCTATCAGTCGCTGTTCCGCAACCCACTGGTTTCTCCCGACATTCTCGGCGTCTCGTCGGGCGCTGCGCTCGGCGCTGTAATCGGCATCTTCCTTTCATTGCCGATCCTAGCAATTGAAGCGACATCATTCTGCGGCGGGCTCTTGGCGGTATTGACGGTCTATGGGATTGCAGCAGCAATTCCGGGCCGCGACGCGGTGCTGGTCCTGGTCCTTGCCGGCGTCGTCATCGGCGCGTTATTTGGTGCGGGTGTCGGGCTCCTGAAGTTTCTCGCCGACCCTTACAACCAATTGCCGGCGATCACCTTCTGGCTGCTGGGCAGCCTGACGGCGACACACCCAGCCGATCTGAAAAGCCTGCTGCCGGCCGTGGTGATTGGCCTGGTGCCCCTTGGCCTCTTGCGTTGGCGTATCGACGTGATGACCTTGGGCGACGAGGAGGCGGCCGCACTTGGCGTCAACACGCGGGTGTTGCGCATTGTCGTGATCGCCGCGGCCACCCTGATGACCTCGGCTGCGGTCGCGGCGAGCGGTATCATCGGTTGGGTCGGTCTCGTTGTGCCGCATCTGACCCGACTCATTGTCGGGCCGGCCTTCACGCGTCTGATGCCTGTCAGCGTCCTTTTCGGCGCCTGTTATCTGCTCGCCGTCGATACGGTGGCGCGCACTTTGGGCACCGTCGAACTGCCGCTCGGCGTGTTGACGGCGGCGCTCGGCACGCCGGTTTTCTTGTGGCTTCTCGCCTTCAGCCGACGCCCGGCATGGTCGTGAGCGTGCCGTGCCTATCTATCGAGGATCTCGCCTACGGCTACCCGGGGCAAGCGGTTGGCCAGCATGTCAATTTCACCGTTGCTGCCGGTGAGGTGCTGTGCGTGCTCGGACGCAACGGCGAAGGCAAATCGACATTGTTCAAGACGATCCTCGGCCTGCTGCCGCCTCTCGCAGGTGCGGTGCACGTGGATGGGGAGCCAACGTCGAGCTGGAATTCGCGCCGACGGGCATTGACCTTCGGGTATGTGCCGCAGAGCGGCGCCGGCGCGTTCCCGTTTACCGTGCGCGAGATCGTGTTGATGGGGCGCACGGCGCATCGCGGCGCCTTTACCGCTCCTTCGACCGCCGATCGACAAGCCGCGGCAATGGCTATCAACACGCTGGGGATTGACCATCTCACCGAACGCGAATGGTTACGTGTCAGCGGCGGCGAGCGGCAGCTTGCGTTGGTTGCTCGCGCCCTCGCGCAGGAGCCTCGGATCCTAATTCTCGATGAGCCGACTGCGAGCCTCGATTTCGGCAACCAGCTACGGGTTCTCGATGCCGTCCGCAGGCTTGCCGAGACCCGAGCGCTGACCGTGCTGCTCTCGACCCACCACCCGGAGCAGGCTTTCGCCTGCGCCGACAAGGTCGCAGTGCTGGCCGGCGGAGAGCTGTTGCGGCTTGGGACGCCGGCTGACGTGATTACCGCCGAGACATTGCACGCGTGCTATTCGGTCGATGTCGCGGTTCTGCCGGTGGCGGACGGCCGGTACCGCGTTTGTGTGCCGCACTCCTATCTCGCCTGAACACAACCGCTAGCCTTTATTCGGCGGCGAGGCGCCTGGGCTCCTCGGCGTCGATCTCGGCGAGGATCTTGGGCGGCGACATCGGCAAGTCGCGCAGCCGCGTTCCGATCGCGGCATGGATCGCGTTGGCGACCGCGGCCATCGGCGGCACGATCGGCACCTCGCCGACACCGCGGACCCCGAACGGATGGCGCGGGTTCGGGACCTCGACGATCACGGGGTCGATCATCGGCATGTCGGAAGCGACCGGACACCGGTAGTCGAGAAACCCGGGGTTCTCGAGGCGGCCCTGCTTGTCGTAGATGTATTCCTCATTGAGCGCCCAGCCAACGCCTTGGGTTACACCGCCCTGGATCTGGCCCTCGACGTAGGACGGATGGATCGCCCGGCCGACATTCTGCGCGGCCGTATAGCGCAGGACGGTAACATGTCCGGTCTCCGGATCGACTTCGACATCGCAGACATGCGTCGCAAAGGCCGGCCCGGCTCCTTGTGCGTTGACCGACACCTCGGCGCCGATCGGTCCACCGGTGCGTGCCGCCTTGATGGCGATGTCGGCCAAGGGCAGCGGGTCGAAGCTGCCGGCGTTGGCACCGGCCGGTATTGCGCAGCCGTTCCCCCAGTCGACCGCGTCGGGGCTGATGTCCCAGATCATCGCGGCGCGGCGCTTCAGTTCGTCGATGACTTTCTCCGCGGCCTGCACGGTCGCCATGCCGGTCGCAAAGGTCACGCGGCTGCCGCCGGTTACGTGGGTAAAGCCGATCGAGGCAGTGTCGGCGACGATCGGCTTCACGTGCTCGATCGCGATGCCCAGCGTTTCCGCCGCCATCATCGCCATCGAGGCGCGAGATCCGCCGATATCCGGGCTACCTGAGGCGACGCTGATCGAGCCGTCCTCGTTGACATGCACCTGGGCGCTCGACTCGCCGCCGACGTTGAACCAGAAACCGCAGGCGATGCCGCGCCCCTGGTTCGGACCTAACGGTATCTGGTAGTTCGGGTGGTTCTTCACTGCCGCCAAGGTTTCGAGATAGCCGATGTTGGTCCACGTTGGCCCGTGCACTGCTTTGGTGCCCTCCTTTGCTGCGTTCTTCTCGCGAAGCGACAACGGATCGATCCGTAATTCCCTGGCCAACTCATCGAGGCAGCTCTCGACCCCGAACGACGAGATCGGCGCGCCCGGCGCGCGGTAGGCCGCGACTTTCGGCCGGTTCGAGACGACGTCATAGCCGGTGATATGCACATTCGGCAGGTCATACATCGCGAAGGCGCACATGCAGCCCGGCTGCACCGGTGAGCCGGGGAAGGCGCCGGCCTGGTATTTGAGCACGAGCTCTGCCGCGACGATGGTGCCGTCCCGCTTGGCCCCGAGCTTGACGTCGATGACACCGCCCGATGTCGGACCCGTGCCCCGGAACACCTCTTCGCGGGTCATCACGATCTTGACCGACCGACCCGTCTTGCGGGACAGAGCCAGCGCCACCGGCTCGATGTAGACGAGTGTCTTGCCGCCGAACCCGCCGCCGATCTCGGCCGGGGTGACACGAATGCTGGCGATATCGATGTCGAGCAATTTCGCGCAATAGGCGCGGATCATGAACTGACCCTGGCTGCTGGCCCAGATCTGCACCTGCCCGTCGGAGGCCGCCGAGACGACGCAGGCGTGCGGCTCGATATAGGCCTGATGCACCGGCTTGGTCGTATAGCGCCGCTCGACGATGATATCGGCTTGGCGGAAGCCGGCAGCGGCGTCGCCCTTCGAAAAGGTCACCCGCTTGGCGATGTTCGACGGCTTTTCCGGCTTGGGCTCGACGCCCTGGGTGAAGAGATCATCATGCAGCAGCGGCGCATGCTCGGCCATCGCCGCCTCGACATCGATGACGTGCGGCAACTCTTCATACTCGACTTCGATCAACTCGACCGCCTCGGCCGCGATCGCGGGCAAGAGAGCCGCCACGGCCGCCACGGCATGACCTTCGTAAAGCACTTTGCCCCGCGCCATGACATTTCGCGACAGATCACGGAAGTTCATCGGGCCCTCGCCGACGAAGGCCTCTTCCGAGCGGATCTCGGGAAAGTCGGCAGCGGTCACGACCGCCTTGACCCCGGCAAGTGCCAATGCCTTGTCGGCGTTGATCCCGAGGATGCGGGCATGGGCATGAGGGCTGCGCTTGATCTTGCCGTGGAGCATGCCCGGTACCGCCCGATCGGCACCAAAATTGGCGCGGCCAGTGACTTTCTCAACTCCGTCTGGACGAATGGGCCGGGTGCCGACCACCTTCAGGGTGGTTTCTAACGTCATTAAGATTCGCCCTTCTTCATATCTGCCGCGCTATCGTCAAATAGATCGTAATATCCAGATATATATATCGTCAACCTGTACCAATGCTGTGCAGCCATTCCCGAGCCAAACGGCGAGGCATGTCGCGTCCCGCGAGCATCCTGAACTTCCAACTGGGGCGCCTTCGTTTTAAAATGTAGGCGGCGGTTGATTTGACGGACGCCGAGGCTCCGGTAGCAACATGCAATACGAGGCGGGGAGGATGGGCGCTACCAACCGGGCGAAGGCGCGGCTCACCCTTCGCGTCGATCTCGGCGAGGATCGGGCGATCGGCCCCGGCAAGATCAGGCTGCTGGAAGCGATCCGTGATACCGGATCGATCACCCAGGCTGGCATTTTGCTCGGCATGTCATATCGCCGGGCGTGGCTCCTGGTAGACGACATGAACAACTGTTTCCGCGAGCCCGTGATCAGCGCACAGGCCGGCGGAACGCATGGCGGCGGTGCTGCGCTGACGGTGTTTGGCATCAGATTGATCGACCAATACCGCGCCATCGAGGTCGAAGCACACGCGGCAACCGCGGCTCGGTTAAACGAGCTCGAAGCGGCTTGCAGGGGTGCAGAGCAGCTTCCGGCGGAATGGAAGTCTAATTCACCGCCGCGCCGCCGGTCAATTGCCCGGTAGATAGCGCGGCGCAGCCGATCAGTTGTGCCGAAGGCGGCTGAGGCTTATCAGCAATTTCAGGAATAAAGAATTAACAAGCGAATCTCCGCCGCGCTCCTTGGAGAGGGGGCTTTAAAGCCGCAGGAATTTTCTATAACGGTCTTTTTTCATGAGCGAATTTCTCTCCCTCTACGTCACTACCCCGTCGCGCGAGGTGGCCGAGAAAATCGGCCGGACGCTGGTCGAGGAACGGCTCGCCGCCTGCGTCAACATCATTGCCGCGACGCACTCGATCTATTGGTGGAAGGGCACGATCGAGGAGGCAACCGAAGTCGTGCTCATCGCCAAGAGCCGTGCCGCCCTCTTCGAAGAGCTCGAAAAGCGGATATCAGAATTGCACCCTTACGACTGTCCCTGCATCGTGGCGTGGCCGATCGCGGCTGGCCACCGGCCGTATCTCGACTGGGTCGCGCAGGAAACGGCATCATAGGTAGGGACAATATTCGACTTGGCATGAATCATCCTTGTCCCGCCGGATATATTTTTGAGAATATAGCGGGGCACTGAGTTTCCGCGAGGGTGGACGAATGATCATTGATGGATGCAAGCGCACCGGTGTGCTAGCTGCGATGCTGGTAAGCGGAATGATGTGCGGACCGTATGGGGCGATGGCGGATGCGATCGTCACGCTTTCAGGCCCGACCAGCAATGCCGGAGTGATCGATCTGTCGACCACACCCCCCGCGCAATATGGCGGGCTGGTTACGATAGGGAGCGTGACCGGTTACTCGCTGTGGGGATTGCTTGGAGGTGCCAACGCATCGAACCCGAATTCGCCGATCTACGGCGCGATCACGACTACCACGCCCGCCGGCGACAACGCCAAAAACGCGATCCTGCGCTATTATGTGCTCGCCACCAGCAGCGGCGGTAGCCAATCCTTGATCTCGCTTGGCGAGATCAATCCCAACTTCAGCGGCAGCGCGACGCCAGATCTCGTTACATCTTCCGGCAACACCGCCTCGCTGGTCTTCACAAAGTCAGGCGCCTCCGGGCGCGACGTTACCGGTCTGACGAGTCTTCAGCTCTTGTCGGTGCCAGCCTTGCCACTGGTGACGAACGCTCCGCCATCGACGAGTGTCACACTGGCCGGAAATGTCAGCCGCCCCGGCTCATACAAATTCCAGGGCGCCGACCCGCAAAACGTCAGTCCGATAACCGAAACCGTCAATGGCGACACTTACACGGGCCCGCCGTTCTTCGCGCTGATTGATCCGAGTAACCCGAATATCCTCAACCAATACGTCGCGACCGCGGGGACCGACGGCTATGAGGTCGTGCTCTCGCTGGCGGAGCTCGACCCGGCGCTCGGTGCGTCCACCGCAACCAACCAGGTCGACCTCGTCCCTTATGCCGATACCGGCGGAGACTTTCCTGGCGCCGGGCTGGCCCGGACGATCCTGCCGGGCGATACCGCCTTTGCACATGGACGCTGGGAGTCCAATCTCGCTTTGATCGAGGTCGCCGCTGTCGTGCCGGAGCCGACAACAATCGCGCTGCTGACCTCGGGATTGATCGGCATGATGGTCGCTCTTCGGAGAAGGGTGACATTAGTCGGCCGACAGCAAACCGCAAAACGCCGGTGGCCTTCTCAGGTTGAAGGCCGCAGCCGTAAGCGTCATCGCACAGGAATGCCGATGAGGCCACTTTGACTTGGCAGCCGCGAGGGCAAAGGTTAGTCGCCTACGGCGATTACCGGCAGGAGGCCCGTCGGATTGTCGGGGAGAGCCCCGGTTTGTCAGCGGGTTTGTGGCCGGCGGCGTACCTGTGCTTCTCCGCAGCGTCGGAAGCGTCGTCGGCCCGCATCCGGGCGCGTTCGCGGAGCAGCACTTCTAGCCGCTCGCGGATCGCGGCAAAATCATCAGCAGCGCCGGGACGAGTCACTTTTTTCCTCCTGAGCCGGTAATCCTGGCACCGTTATAGCTAATCACATATAACAGGGTTGTGCCAGACCAGGGCGCCGGTTGAGACCGGGATACCGGATCGACCGAGCCGACTTTCGAAGCGCGAACTCCTTTGCGGGTGGAGGACAAGAATGGACATAGCAAAACGAGAGCTCGGGAGGACTGGACTGCAAGTCACGACATTAGGCTATGGCGCGATGGAACTGCGTGGCGCCCCGCGCGCCCGCGACATTAGCGAAGCGCAAGCCGAAACCATTCTCAATAAAGTGCTCGACGCCGAGCGCATCTAGATGACCTCCTCGATGGCATGACCTCGATGGAGTTCATTCTACGTTTCACTTTCTCGAACCCGGACCTGGACACGACGATCGTCGGCACGATTCAACGCCGCACAATCCAATAGTCCGATAACTGAGCTTATCAACGTATTCGAAATGGATAATCCCAACTATACAGTTATTGTAGTTGACAACGGGGCGACAGCAAATCTTGAAAGTCAATATCATCGGCGGTAACAAGCTAAAGGTAGATCTTCTTCTGGCAGCTGATACCGCTACTCCCCTTGATTTACTCACAAATCATTTTAAGCTCGTTGCTCCTTATAGCTTTTCCTTCGACCCGCCGCTATACACTTTTAATTATGCCCAGGGCATTCTTGCGCTATTGAGCAACACGCCTGGTGTGGATCTCTCCTGCACTACCGGCACCTGTGGCTATAATTCCAGTGTTTATTCAACGGTGGCGATTGCCGACCCAAGCCTCGCGCCTTATGGGTAGCAGCGCAGACAGTATTGACGGTCCAGTATCATCTTATGCCTCCTCTTGCCAGCAACCCTCTCGTCCACCAATATCCGAATATCACGGCAACTTATAATGCGGTTAATCGCCCGGACTGACCCGGTAGGATTTGTGGCAATGTCAGCGATCTGTTCCAACGGCAGCTATCCCACGTCTGGAACGAGTGCTTTAGCTTATTTTCCTATTGAAAGCGGTTCCACGCCTGGAGTTCTTATAAATAATTACAATCCCCTTACTCAAGCTGGCATTGCGATTAAAAACCGTCGTACAGAGGCCCAGAATACCGAACTAGAGGCCTTTGTCACGTTTCTGACGAACTTTACGACGTCACCATCACCAGATTCACCAATGATAACCACGTTCAAAAAATACTGCTATTGCGCCCCGTAAACCGCCTTTGCGGCAGCGGCGGTTCCAACACCCTCGGGTAGGCTCCGCTCGCTGCCAATTGGGCGAGAACGTCTAAATACGGAAAGCTCGGTAAAGTCGATCGGAAATGCTCGCTACGCGCGCCAAGGGAAAACATGGCGGGGGCATGGCTTAACTTACCTTTACCAGCGTCGGAGGCCGGGAAATGTCGGTCGACGCCTTACGGCAGGACGCGGTTCCCCGCAGACCGGAGAACAGCAGCGGCGGCCATCAGGCCGGTTTCGGTCCCCGGGGATGCTGACGCTTTACGCCCTCGTGCGCCGCCGCCGGATCATGCCGAACCCGAGAAGACCGGCAGATAACAACGCAAGTGTCGACGGCTCAGGCACCCCCACCGCTCCTTCGACCGCATTTGATAGGGCGCTTACCGCCAAAGCGACAGGTTCCGCGACCCCTGGCAGCGTGACTGAGAAACCGGCGGGAGTTATCAGCTGTAAAGTTCCATCTTCGAGCAAATTGGTCACATTCGCAGGGAAGTTTCCCGGGGGAGGGGATATACCCGTCTCGGAGTCGGACTCGAACGTCGCCCGAAATCCGACCGTGGCCCCAGCAGCCGATAGAAAGCTATCTAGTTCAAGGACGTCATTAATGAGCAACCGGGAACATGCCTGACACGATAGACCGGAGACATGGCTGACAGTTTTCTCGATATGTTCTATCGGGGTCAGCCGCGTGGTGGCGGCGTGACGGACGCGAGGGCTTTTCCGGGTAGTCCACAGGAGGGCCCGCGCGCAGCGCAGTGAGCGTCACGAGTCTGGCGGAGCGGAGCGCGGGAGGTCCCTGTGGACCCACCGGGGCCGCCAGATGCGAGAACAGGCGATCGGGCGCTGCCCCATGCCAGTGCATCGTATCCGGCGGGATATTGACCATATCGCCCGGGTTCAGCACTTGCGGCTTCTCGCCTTTGAAGCAGATGCGGCCGACGCCGGACAAACAGAAGAGCGTCTGCCCAACCGGGTGGGAGTGCCACGCCGTGCATGCACCCGGCGTGAACGTAACGACCGAACCTCCAAGGCGCGACGGCGCCTCGGCAGTGATCACCGGATCCTGGAACACGATACCGGTGAAGGTCTCGGCGGCGCCCAGCCTTGTGGTGCGCGCATCGGGCGCGAATGACCCCGGCTTTTACTGGCATGACGTGCTCCTTCCAAAGATGACGGCCTCGCGACCGCCAAATAAAAGGAGGTGAGCTTAGCGGCCGCACCCGGTGCGGCACCGCGCCCATGGGCTTGGACCCCGAGCGCTCCGTGGTGAACGAGTGGGGAGGCTGCCGCGACGTGAGGAACCTCTTTATCGTTGATGGTAGCATTTGGGTTACCTCTGGCGGCGTGAACCCGAGATCTACCATTCAGGCTCTGGCGCTATACATTGCTGACAGCATCAAGAACCGGCTAGCGACACTGTTCGATTGAACTGGCTCCCTAGGGAGCACCGCTCCGTTCGAGGTATCTGGGCGAAGCGGCGAGCACGTAACCGGAGACGCCAAGTGACGGCCGGTCAAGCTCGCGTCCTGAAGCCTGCGGTCGGCGCACGCAAGTGCGAACGGCTGAGCGTCGATTGACGGCTATGAGGTATCCTGACCATACTCGACCCACCTGACGAAAGGCTGTTTTGTCCGGCCAATATCTCGAGCAATCAAGGAGCCGACGCATGAACATCCGCCACACGCCGAACACGGTGGCCGACCCGTTCGGCCCCTATAGTCATGCGGTCGAAGTGCCCGAGGGCTCCCGGCTCCTCTACATCTCCGGCGAGGTCGGTGTGCTCCCCGACGGCACCGTGCCTCAGGGGATCGAGGCTCAGGCCGAGGCCTGCTGGCGGAACATTATCGCCATCCTCGCGGACGCCAGGATGGGAGTCGGGGATCTGGTGAAGATCACCACTTACCTGGTGCGGCCGGATGACGTGGCCGCAGCCGGCGCGGCGCGGGCAAAGCATTTCGGCAACGCCCGCCCCGGCTCGGCGACGATCATCGTCAAAGCGCTGGTCGCGCCGGAGTGGCTGATCGAGATCGAGGCAGTCGCGGCGGCGAAAGCCTGATGACGTGCTGTTCACGGCGCGTTGGGCAAGGATGTTGCTCCGGGCGAAGCGGCGAGAGCTGCCAGGCGGTGCCGGGCGTGCGCAGCGCCTCGAAGTGTTCCGCCGCGTTCGGGCATTGATTTGCACAATCTCTTAGCGTCAACCCGATGCGGCAACCGCAGGTGTCCGCCGCCGCACGCCTCGAGATAGCGCGTCGGGTTGCGAGCGCCTGCGAGGAGATCGGCTTTTTCGCCGTGACGGGACATGGCGTGCCGGGCGCGGTCATCGCCGATCTTGTTACCCAGTCATATGCGCTGGACCAACGACCGCTGGCGCTCGACCCTGCATCGGGTCGTCCCACCGGTGGCCACGAACGATCTCAGTCGGCGCCTATCGATCGGCATGTTCTTTATCCCAAATTACGATGCCGTTGTTGCCCCGATTGCAGGGCTCGGGGAGGCATCGAAATATCGCCCAATTACGGTCGCTAACTATCGCACCTCCCGGTTCGCCTCACGCTGCGGTGCTGAAAGCGCTCTAAGACGCAGGGCCAGTGATAGCGGAATGAACAGCAAGAGGACGTAGGCCATGACCTCTGCGATATCCCACCCCGCTGCTGACCTGATCGCCAATGTCGCCAGGGCGATCGCGGCTGCGGCGCGGCCCGGGCGCACCGGGCGTAGCTTGCTCGTTGGAAAAGGCACGTGTTAGTTTCGGCCGGTGTTGCTTTGAAGCGACAAAGGGAATGTCAGGATGGCAGCGGGCACTGCGGCGAAGACCACCACTACAGATCAGGTCGCGCGGCGATCGGTCGCTGCGGCGAGGCGGGAAACCGCCGCTGCCACCCCCGAGGATGCCGTCGAGGGCGAGCCGTCGGCGGCCGAAGCTGGGTCCGACATGCTGGAAGCTATCTCGCGCATGATCTACAGCGGGTCGTATGCAATCGCATATGGTGTCGTCTACGCTGCAGTCTTCGTCGCCCAGTCGCTGCCCCGAGAGAACGCGGTGATGCACGGGTTCCAAGACGGCGGGCGAGCGGCCATGGATGAGCTCGCCGGGAGCTGATTCTTCAGCCGGTCGAGTGGCCCGGCGGCGGATCCGCACCCGAACTCTGCTTCACCAATCCAGTCAGGCCTCCGCGCCAGTGTCGGCAATACCGCGCCCGAGAGTAGGGAACGAAATTATGCACAATGACGCCGTCGCCGGTGACGCGAGCCCCCGCGTCGACGTCAAAATCGTCCTCCCTGCCGCCGGCACTATCCGTATCGAGAGCGCCCGGTTGTTCGCCGACCCCGACGGCGCGCTGTGCCGGCGTTTCGTCGGACGCGCCTTTCGTGCAGCGGAGATCGACAGTGCGGTCATCGCGGGCACCGCGACGGCCGAGGCTGTCATTCCGGCGATCGATTTGCAGTTCGATGCCACGCAGCATAGCGCGTGCCAGGTCCTCGAGAATGTAGCGGCGATGATAGAAGCCGTTCCAAGCTGCGACCCGGGTGTTGAGGTGCCTTCCGCCGCTACGGCGCGCGATCGACACGGCGCTGTCCGTTATCACCGCTTTGGGGGACAGATAACCGGCTGGCGGGTGGTGAGCGAGCGCGTCGGTGCGATCAAATTGGAGAACCCGGTGCTCTACCGCAAGGCTGTCCTGTGCGAGGCGATCGAGCGTGAGCTGATGAGCGTGCTCGGGATCGACCGCTACGAGACCAGCGCGCGCGACTGCCGTGCCAAAATCGAGTACGACCCCCGCCAGCTCTGTCCGGCGCAGATCATCGAGATACTCGACGACGCACTGGCCAACGCTGAACATCCCGAAGAGCTCGATCGGTTGGATTTGGACCTCGCGATCTGCACGGCGTCGCTGCCAGTGGCGGCGATCGCCCAGTTCGCGATGCCGGCGCTGCTGCCGGTCTCGGCGGCGTTGTTCGCCTATAGTGCAATCCCGAGTTTCCGCGGTGCGTACGACGTGCTCGTCAAGGAGCGGCGGCTCGGCGTCGACGTTCTCGACACGATCGTCGTCATGGGCTGCCTTGCGACCCAGCAGGTATTCCCGGGCGCGATGCTCGCCTGGTGCCTGTCGGTCGGCCGCTATCTGGTCCGCCGGACCGAGGACAATTCGAAGAAGTTGCTGCTCGGGGCTTTCGGCAAGCAGCCGCGCCACGTCTGGCTGGTCAAGGACGGTGCCGAGATCGAGATGCCCCTCGACCGGCTCGACAAGGGCGACGTCGTTGCCGTTCACACCGGCGAGATGGTGCCGGTCGACGGCATCGTCGTCGAGGGTCTGGCGATGATCGACCAGCACGCATTGACCGGCGAGGCGATCCCGGTCGAAAAGGGTGTCGGCGATCGCGTCTTCGCCTCGACCGTCATGGTCGCCGGCAAGATCCATGTCGCCGTCGAGAAATCGGGCAGCGAGACCGCGACCGCCAAGATCGCCCAGATCCTGAACGACAGCGCCGGCTATAAGCTCGCCTTGCAGCACAAGGGCGAGCGGCTCGCCGACAAGGCGGTGATCCCGACGCTCTGTCTGGGCGGGCTTGCATTCGCCACGTTAGGCCCGCCGGGCGCGGTCGCGGTCATCAACAGCGACCTCGGAACCGGGATCCGTATGGCTGCACCACTGGCGATGCTGTCGACATTGGCGCTCTGTGCGCAGAGGGGTGTCCTGGTCAAAGACGGGCGCGCACTCGACCTCTTGTGCGAGGTCGACACGGTGCTCTTCGACAAGACCGGCACATTGACGCGCGAGCGGCCCGAGGTCGGACGGGTGATCGCCGCCAACGGCTTTCGGCCGCTTCAGATTCTCCGGCTCGCCGCTGCGGCCGAGCGCCGGTTCCACCACCCGGTCGCGCTGGCAATCCTGCAGAAGGCCGCGGAGGAGGGCCTTCGGCTGCCGCCAACCGATGCAACGCAATATCGGGTCGGCTATGGCATCACCGTCGGTCTGGAGGGGCGCCGAGTGCGCATCGGCAGTCGCCGATTTATGGAGTTGGAGGGGATCGGGCTGACGCGAGAGGTCGAGGCGGCGCTTGACGAAGCGCACCGCGAGGGCCACACGATGGTAATGCTCGCGGTTGACGACGAATTGGGAGGGGCGCTCGAACTCCGCGCGTCAATTCGACCCGAGGTCCGCGGCATCGTCCGCGGCCTCCGCGAGCGCGGCATCAAGCACATCGCAATCATCTCGGGTGATCACGAGGCGCCGACCCGTAAGCTCGCAGATGAGCTTGGGATGGACCGCTACTTCGCCCAAGTGCTGCCGGCCGACAAGGCCGAGTACGTCGAAAAGCTGCAGCGGGAAGGCCGCAAGGTCTGCTTTGTCGGCGACGGCATCAATGATGCGATCGCGCTGAAGAAGGCCAATGTCTCAATTTCCCTGCGCGGTGCCACTTCAATCGCCACCGATACCGCAAATGTTGTGTTCATGGAGCAGAGCCTCGGCAAATTGTGCGAGCTGCGGGACATCGCCCGCGACCTCGACCGCAATGTACGCAATAGCTGGCTAATGATCCTCGGCCCCAACATTGCCTGCATTGCCGGCGTGTTTACATTGGGCTTTGGCATTGGAGCCTCGGTGGTAACCAACAACATTGCCGCATTGGCGGCACTCGCCAATGGCCTGCTGCCAATGCGCAAGGTCGCGCAGCTGGAGGCAGAACGGCGGCATTTGTTGGAGATGCAGTTGCGGCACAGCGGTTTCCTCGTCCAAGATAGGGTGCATCCCGGGGATGCGGACGTCATGCGCGGCCCGCCGGCGGGAGCACTAGCGGGGTTGGACGGTCTCGAACGGTTGCGGCAGCAGTGGCCGATCACCGCCGATTGAGAGGCACTCGGCTAGGGCCGCTCACTGCCGTCGCAGGAATGGAGGCGTGGTCATGGCCAAGAGTTCCCGAGGACCGGGCTCCGGGCGTCGGCGTGCGGATCTGCGAGAGGAAGCATCGGCACCGGCGGGCGGCGACGCCAATCTTGCCGCCCCCTCGGGCCAGGCGGCGCATTCCGCAGGCGCCGCGCCAGCGAACGCCCCGCGCTTTCGCATTTTTATCGTCGATTGCGGCTGGAACTCACCGGCGCGCCGCGTCCTCCTCGATAATTTTTCTCTGATCCGGGAACTGCAGCAGGACGATCCGATTTATGTGCTCAGCCGGGAGAAGTCAATAGGTCTCGCGCGCCGTTACGGCTCACGGATTGGCCGTGATCCGATCCTCGCCGTACACGACATGGCGGCATTGGAGAGAGATGGGACGACTGGTTTTCACGGGTTTCGCCTGTCACTCGGCCTTCTGCGTACGCCCCAACAGGCGCTGCTCGGGTTGCAGTCCTTCGTCCGCTTTTTGGTGACGCACCGCCGTTCGCCGGATCTCGAGGCGGACATCCGCGCCAACCTTCGCCGGGAGGGGCTGATGGGGGCAATCGACATCATGATGCACCATGAATCGCGTGACCTTGTGAGCGACGTGTAATTGGAGAGAAGGCATGTTCGATAGGGTCGGAGAAGTGATGTCGCTGATACTGGGTGCCCTCGCCGTGGGGTATCTCGTCTACGAAGTCGAACGCCGACGGCGGAAGCTGCACGAACTCTGGGATGTGTTGGACGACGACGATGCGGTCATAACCGCCGCACTTCAGGACATGGTCGAGAGCGGCGAGCTTCAGCCCTTCGCCGGGGCATCGCTCGCTTGAGTGTCGGGCCGCACAACCGTTTGCGAGAGCGGATCGCAGACCCTTGGCGTAACCGACGAGCGGGCCTTCGGACAAGGTGAATGGTGGGCAGGTGAGCAGCGTTTTGTCGAGCCGCGGTATAAGTGACAAGCCAGCCGAGACGGCCGACGTGCCGGTCCTGACCGAACAGCCGGTCCTGAGGGTGGAGCAACTGCCGAGAGGGGCCGGCTGGCTGCTGATCACTGCCGGGGTAGCCGGCCTCGTCGTGCCGGGTGTCCCCGGCACGCCGTTTCTGCTTGCTGGCGCTATCGTCCTGACCCCTGGTGGCTCGAGGCTACTATCGCGATGGGTCGGTCGAAACCCGCCCGAATTCGTTCGTTCCGCGATGCGCCAAATCAGCCGCTTCCTCGACGACTTGGAGCGCCGCTATCCGCGTACCCGATCGCCTCGGCCCACAGATGAGACTAACCGAACGTCGGATGCGAGGTGAGATGTCCAACAGCCGCACCTTCCCGGGGTGACGCCCGAGATCCTCAGCCGGATGAAGGAGCTGGGGCGCGCCGAGCACAACATCGTCAATGATCCGCCGGATGGTCCGGTTGGCGCCGCCACCAGCGGATTGGGCGCGAGGTGGCAAAGCGCGCGGTTGGGTTCGGTTGCAAGGTCATCGCGGCAAACCGCAGGCCAATCGCCGATCCCGCAACTGGCACATGTGGGACTGACCGAGCGCGAGGCGCAACACCACGGCATTGCCGTGCGTATTGCGCGATTGCCGATGAGTGCCGTGCTGCGGACCCACACGACCGATGAAACGCAAGGATTTATGAAAGCCCTTATCGGCAGTGACGATCGCATAGTCGGATTCACGATGATTGGTTCGGAGGCAGGCGAGGTCATGACCGCAGTGCAAACCGCGATGCTGGCAGACCTGCCCTATCCGCGCCTTCGCGACGCCGTCATCGCGCATCTGACGGTAGCCGAGGGTCTAGGACCGCTCCTCGCCAATGTGCCGCCCGGCTCGGCGCAATAAATCGAACAGCGCGTTGAGGCTGGGGAAGAATTGAGATGAAGGCGGCGAGACGCCCTTGCGTCCTTCGAGACGCGCCCTACGGGCGCTCCTCAGGATGAGGATAGCCTTTGATGGCATTAAGAAAAATCCTCATCCTGAGGAGCCGCCGAGGCGGCGTCTCGGTGCGCCGGGAGACCGGCAAGGAGTAGTTGGTGAAAGTCCGACACGGTGAAGGAATAGCGATCCACACCGACCCCGAGTCATGCGGGGCGCGCCGCGAGGCGCGCGTCGAAGCGTTGACAGGGGCACGCATAGGCCAGCCATTGAGCCGCGAAAGTCTGCTTCGGGGTGCCGACGCCGTCGAGACAGCGGAAGGCAACACGGCGGGGGCGCAATCGCGAGCCGCCCGCCGACCCCGCGCGGTCTGAGACCCTGGCATGTGCGCACGCTCCTTGCGCGGGAACCGGGAGATCTCGTGGCCGGCCACCGGCAGATGCCGTCTGGTCCGCATCGGGAAGGCATGGAGCCGTCGCCGATGATGCACGGTCACGAGAAGTCGGGCCTTGCCATAGTAGCAGAGAACCGCGCGAACGTGGACGGGCGACCGTCGGCGGAGGGCGGGGAGCGAAGGGCAGGGGCCAAGGGGAACACGAGCCAGACCGACACGCGCCGGACCCCGAGCCGGGCAAGCGTGCTCCCCGGACTGGAGCGTGTACGGACAGCCGCCAGGCTGAACAAGGAGGAGCGGTTCACCGCGCTGCTCCACCACGTCGACACCGCTCTGTTGCGGCAGGCCTACCTCTGGCTGAAGCGAGAGGCGGCCCCCGGAGTGGACGGGGTGAGGTGGGCGGAGTACGGGCAAGGGCTTGAGGAAAAGCTCGAGGACCTGCACGGGCGCGTCCACCGGGGGAGCTACCGGGCGCTGCCGTCGCGGCGCCGGTACATCCCAAAGCCGGATGGACGGCAGCGGCCGCTGGGCATCGCCGCGCTGGAGGACAAGATCGTCCAGCGTGCGGTGGTCGAGGTGCTGAACGCGATCTACGAGGAAGACTTCCTCGGGTTCTCGTACGGGTTCCGGCCGGGACGCGGCCAGCATGATGCACTGGACGCGCTGGCGGTTGGGATCACGCGCACGCGGGTGAACTGGATACTGGACGCCGACATCCGGAGCTTTTTCGACACGGTGAGCCATGATTGGCTGATCCGCTTTGTCGAACACCGGATTGGCGACCGGCGCATGGTCCGTCTGATCCGCAAATGGCTGAAGGCCGGGGTGATGGAGGATGGGGAGGTCAAGCCGGCGACGGTGGGGACGCCGCAAGGTGCGGTGATCTCGCCGCTGCTCGC
>Ga0210407_10001230_pt1 | contig 24702 bp, 19 predicted proteins | sample IncBWC27MmetaG_FD_150860 | JGI IMG/M metagenome (GOLD analysis project Ga0210407, IMG submission 150860) | Forest soil microbial communities from Barre Woods Harvard Forest LTER site, Petersham, Massachusetts, United States - Inc-BW-C-27-M | ecosystem: Environmental > Terrestrial > Soil >... | reverse complement strand
GGATTATATCGGCAAGCGCATGATGGTCAGCGAGACCCGCTGGGTACGCAAGATGTGGTGGCTGCCGCAGGCGGCGGGGTCCGGATTTTCCGTTTTCGCCGGCGTGCATAATCTGAACGTAGTGAAGTAGGGCAAGTTTGCGCGCGAAGACGCGCAGAGCGAATTTCGCAAACAAGTTTTTTTCGCCAGAGCACAAAAATCGTCCCGGTGGCTCTCCTCCCACCGGGACGGTTTTATTTTTGGCCGCGCTGACGGCCGCAAATTCTTGAGGCTTTGCGAAGCGATTGGTTGAGGTCCTTCGGCTCGGCAAAAAGCGCCGAGCCTCAGGATGACAGTTCCAAATCACAGCTCAAAGTAGACAGTCCAAAACACGCCCTACTTGCCGACGACGACGATGGCGAAGGAGCCGGGCTTCATTTTGCCGCGGCGCTCGCCGGGGGCCGGGGGCTCGAATTCGGCGCTGGGAAGAAAAATCTTGTGCGTTTTCAGGTCCAGGCCCATAGTGCGGGCGGACCTTTTCGTCGGGACGGTATCGACCACGGTGTAGGTGTCGGGCGAATCTTCGTGGATGACGGTGAGATTGCCGTCGCCGCAAGATGCGAAGAAATAATTCGAGCCGGGATCGAATGCGGCGGCGTCGGGACCTTCGCAGATCGCGGGATTGGCGACGACTTTGCCGGAGTCGGCGTCGACGATGGAGGAAACTTTATCGTCGCAGACGGCCATCAGGCGGCGGCTCTTGAGATCGCCGGCGAGTCCGGAGGGAGATTTGCAGGGGGCGAGCGGCCAGCGGTGCAGCTCTTTCAGGGCCTGCGAATCGAGATGGATGAGTTCGGAAGTATCTTCGCCGTTGACGTAGACGGAGCCTTTGCCATCGGCGACGGCGAATTCAGGCTTGCCGCCGAGAGGAATGGTTCCGGCGACGGCGCCGTCCGCGCCACTGATGGCGGTGGAATTTTTGCCGCGGCCGTTGAAAGTGAAGACGCGCTTGCTGGCGGGGTCGTAAATAATGGCATCGGGATTGGCGTCGGTCTTCACGGTGCCGATTGTTTTCAGAGTTTTCAGATCGAAGATCGTGACGGTGTTCGCGCGGCCATCGCTGACGAAACCGCGGCCGAGGTCGGAGGCGACGGCGATGCCGTGGACGCCTTGCGTATCGGGAATGTCGCCTTCGATGGCGTAAGTGTCCGCGTTCATGACCACGACGTGAGAGCCGTGGGAGATGTAGACGCGGCGGGCGTCGCTGTCGACATAGACATAGTCCCAGCCTTCATCGCCGGGGACGGGAATGGTCTTGACGACGTGATAGCCGGAGGCGCCGGGTTTGGCGGCGGCGTGCGAAAAGACCGCGGCGCAGAAAAGAACGGCGGAGAGTGCAGCGAGGCCGAACAGGGTGAGACGTTTGCGCATAGTTTTTCTCTTTTCTTTCCATTACTTTCGTTCGAACGGTGTCAGGTATACAGCCGGGAAGATGAACGCCAGATAAATCGATGAGCGTCCGCGATGGGACGAGCGCGTAAGAAAGTTTTTTGCTGACCACACCGGTTGAGATCCTTCGGCCCGGCTGAAATGCGCCGGGACCTCAGGATGACACGCGCGCGTATGAAATCTGACATCACGCCTAGATGGGGCGCAGCATGCTGCGCCCCTACGGGAGACGCTAGGGCTTGGATTTGTGCTGGTCGAACCAGCCTGCTACGTACAACATTTTCATGATGTGATGGCTGGGGCGGCGGCTGATGCCGTGGGGCTCTTCCGGAACTCGGACGAGGACGGCTTCGATGTTGAGGAGTTTGAGCGCGGCGTAAAACTGCTCGGCTTCGGAGATGGGTGTGCGATAGTCGGCTTCGCCAGTCATGAGAAGCGTTGGCGTTTTTACTTTGGCGACCTGGTCGGTGAGCGAGCGCTTCATGTACTGCTCGGTGTTATCCCAGGGATTGCCGGGGAACCAGTATTTTGCGGTCCAGGGAATGTCGGAAGTGAGCACGAAGCTGTACCAATTGATGACCGGATAGAGCGCGGCGGCGGCGCGGAAGCGATCGGTATGCTCGATGGTCCAGGCGGTGAGCACACCGCCGCCGCTGCCGCCGGTGACGAAGAGATTGTGGGCGTCGATGTAGCCTTTGGCGACGACGGCGTCGACGCCGCTGTTGAGGTCGTCGAAATCGTCGCCGGGATAGGCGTGGTGGATGAGGTTGGCGAATTCTTCGCCGTAGCTGGTGCTGCCGCGGGGATTGGTGTAAAGCACGACGTAACCCATGGCGGCCCAGACTTGTTTTTCAAGATCGAAGCGGTCGCCGTAATCGCCGAAGGGCCCGCCGTGAATTTCGAGGATGAGTGGATATTTTTTGGAGGGATCGAAAGCAGGGGGCTGAATGATCCAGCCTTGAATCTTGCGCTTGTCTTTTGAGGACTCGTACCAAATTTCTTCGACGTGGCCGGGGACTTTCTGCTGTAACAATTCCTGATTGAGGGAGGTGAGCACCCTCATCGCGCCCATGGTGGAGATGGCGATGTCGCCTGGGTTGTCCGGACGGCCGTAGGTGAAGGCTATGGAGCCGGTGCGCGAGATGGAGAAGGAACCGCCACCGTAGGCGCTGGTGCCAGAGACGACGTGGTCGGCAATTTTTTTGAAATTGCCGTCAGGCGAGGAAAACCCGATTTTGGTGTCGCCCTGATCGTTATAGAGGAAATAGACGCCGGAGTTGTCTGGCGCCCATTCCGGCGATTGGATGTCGCGATCGAGTTTGTCGGAGATGGAATGAGAGCCGGTGCCGTCGCGGTTCATTAAATAGAGCTTAGTGGTCTGATGGCCCTGGTAGCGGTCGTCGAATCCGGTATAGGCGATGAATTTACCGCTGGGAGAAATCCTGGGAGCGTTGTCCGGGCCTTTGCGATTGGTGAGCGCGCGCAGAGCGCCGTCGGAAACGCTGAATTCGTAAACTTCAGTGTCAAAAACTTCGTGGTCGGATTCAGGGTGACGGCTGGCGGAGATGAGGAGGAATTTGCCGTCCGGAGACCAAGAGGCGCGCGTGGGACCGAATTCGTTGCCGCCGTTGGGAAAATTGCCGTTGGTCACCTGGCGCGGCGCGCCGCCTTCGGCGGAGACTACGAAAACTTGCATGAAGCCGGGCTTGAGATAGCCGGTGCCGTTGAAGCGATAGACGAGGCGGTCATAGGCGGTCGCGGGCTCTGCCCATTTTGCTCCGGAGGGAGGTGAGGGAAGATCGGCGATGTGCGGGCCTTTGCCGAGGACAAGGGAAGAGAAGGAGAGCATTCTGCCGTCGGGAGACCAGGCGATGGCGTCGGGCGCTTCCTCAAGATTGGTGATGCGCGCGGTCTGGCCGGAATCCATCCAGCGGACATAGATTTGCTGCTTGGCGTCGACGTCGGAGAGATAAGCGATACGCGTGCCGTCGGGCGACCAACGCGGCGAAGAATCGGAGCGATTGCCGGTGGTGAGCGGACGATGATCGGAGCCGTCAGTGTTGATGATCCACAGATTGGCGTAGCGCTTGTCAGTCATAGGATCGGCGAATCGGCGCACGTAGACAATTTTCCTGCCGTCGGGAGAAATTTGCGGATCCGTGGCGATTTGAAGTTGGAACTCATCCATGGCCGTGAGCTTATGGGAATTATCTTGCGCGGGAACGAGAGCGGGGAATGCAAACAAGGGTACCGCAGCGACTCCCAGAGCGGCGCCAATGCAGATTCATTAGACCACCTCGCAGGCGGGGAGTTAACAACGAGCAAGCGCTGGTGTCAAGGTGGCGAGAATTCCCTGCACAGGTCAGCACTAAGTCGTTTCGCGTTAGGCGTGTCTCTGCGGCGCTATTCGATGGGTGTGTGCTGTATGGAACATGAATCAAGCGGGTTCAGGCGCACACTTGTGGCTGATCCGAAAGCGGACATTCTTAATTTGGAGGAACTACAACATGCACCGTACCCATCGTTACATCGCTTCCTTAGTCTTGACCGCAGCCATTGCGGCGCCAGTGTGGCTTATGGCCGCCCCGGTACCTCAAGAGGCTCGCGTTCAGATCCGGGTCTACGATAAACAGCACAAGGATTATCACAACTGGGACGACAACGAAAATCGCGCCTGGGGGCAGTACCTCAACGACAACCACAAGAATTCTCACGAATTCTCGAAGTCGAACAAGAGAGAGCAGGCGCAATACTGGAATTACCGCCATGCTCATCCGGATAAGGGCTAGCCAAGTCTTCACTTCGGGTGAAGAAACACAGGACAGCAGTAGACACGCCCGTTCCTGACGTTACGGACGGGACGTGGGAGTGTTCCGGCTTCATTCGTTGCGTCGAGGACATCTCGGAAGATGTGCTCGCCTGGCGGAGCCTTGTGAACGGATTACGGCGTTGAGAGCGGCCAGCCGCTGGGCCTGGCCGCTCCCTGTAAATATCCATGCGCCGGTTTGGTTGTCAGGAAGTGGTTTCTGTCAAGTCGTCGTCGGCTTGCTTGTTGGCTTTCTTTGTCTCGGCTTTGGCGTCGGCATCTGGCGCGAATCCTTTGATGGCCTTGCCAAGACTCACGGCGCCGGTGCCGGTTACTTTGGCCTTGAGGGCGTCGAACCCGCCGGGGATGCTCAGGTTCTTCGCCACGTGCGCGGCGGCCACGCATTGCCCGATATTCTTGAAGCCACCGCAGGCGGTCTGGGCGTCTTCGCCCGTCAACGTCCTGATTTTGCCGGCGATTGCGGTGTTGTGGCTCAGGACATCGCTCGGCGTGCCGTGCGACATGTCTGAGCGTGCCGTAGAGCCGGCGTCGTGCGAGTTGCTCATGCCGGAACTGCTGTCAGGCCCGTGGCCCGCGGGCGGCCCACCACCTGGATGCGACCGCTGTGCGAAAGCTGGTACAGCAAAAGCGAGCGCCGCCACTGTTAGCATCGCGAGAATGAAACGTTTCACGGTATTCCTCCTATTTTGAGGTTTTGCGGGGCTGGCGGAGCACACAGGATTCTTGCCTGCGCGAACCGAGGACTGTTCTTGTGGTTTTAGGATGCGCCTACAGGAATCGGGGATGCAAGCCTTTGTCGGGTAACCCTCAACAGATCAAATATGTTCCGGCACGACGTACGGTGCGCGATAACTGCCACGCAGGAGGCGATTGGCTTCCTCATCGCCAATGACTTGCTCTTTTGCAGAATCGAAGCGCAGGGTACGCCCAAGACGGTAGGAGGCATTGGCCAGGTGCACGAGTGTCGTCGAGATGTGGGCTTCCTCGATGGGCGAATGAATGTCCTGGGCACGACGGCTGCGGACGCACGCAACGAAGTTCGCGTAGTGGTCAGCGGAGCCTTTGCCGGATGGCCCAGGTTCGACCTGATCGGTTAACCACGTTTTGTACGCATCGTATCCATCGATGGCGAGATAGCCGTTTGATCCGTAGAAGATGTTGCCGACGGTGTTGGTCTTGGCGTCTTTCGGCCCGAGGGACGGTTGTTTGTCGGCAGGCTTTTTGTTGGAAGCGGCGGTGAGTCCCGCTGGGGGCACGCCACCGGCGCCGTACGCGCCAGTGCCAATCTCCGCCTCGTGATTGGTGATCCAGTGGCGGACTTCGAGCTCCAGCATTTTGCGCTTGCCGTCCGAAGCGTCGAAACAGAAGGTGGCGTTCAAAGTGTTGGGCGTTTCCTGGTCGTCCTGGAACATAAAATGTCCGCCCATGGCGGACACGGACATCGGGAAGCGAACACCCAAGCCCCAGCGGGCGATATCGATTTCGTGGATGGCCTGGTTGCCGACTTCGCCGTTGCCGGTGTCCCAGATCCAATGCCAGTTGTAGTGAAAGCGATTGCGCGTAAAGGGCTTGAGCGGCGCGGGGCCGGTCCACAGGTCGTAATGCACACCGGCGGGAACGGGTTCCTCGGCAGCGTGGCCGATCGATGGCCGCCACTTGTAGCAAATCGCGCTGGCCATGTAGACGTCGCCGATCGTTCCGTCACTCAGATGCTTAATGGCTTCGAGCATGCCGGGGTTGGAGCGCGACTGGCTGCCGTGTTGGCAAATGCGGTTGTACTTCTTTACGGCGCGCACCAGTTGGCGCCCTTCAAACGTGTTATGCGAGCACGGCTTTTCCACGTAGACGTCTTTCCCGGCCTGGCAGGCCCAGATGGCCATGAGCGAATGCCAGTGATTGGGCGTGGCGATGGAGATGGCGTCGATATCTTTGTCTTCCAGCAGCTTGCGAACATCGACGTAGGATTTTGGCTTGGGCAATCCCATCTTCTCGATATCGCCGAGGCGCTGGTTCAAAACGCTTTCATCCACATCGCACAGAGCGGCTAGCTCGGTTCCCGGGACGCGGGCAAAGCCGCGGATGTGATCGTTGCCGCGGCCTCGCACTCCGCAAATTGCCACTCGGACACGATCGTTTGCGCCGAGGATTTTGCCGCCCAGCGCAAGCGTCGCTGCGCCCACAGTGATTGCTTTTCCAGTCGTCTTGAGAAATTCACGCCGTTCGATTGCCATAATTGCCACCTCTGTGTTGGAAGCATTCCTGCAAGGCGCATAGTATAGTTCATCACCGTGGAGTGTGGCTCGGCCCGCTGGTCGCGGCCGTTGGGCACTCGCGATGAGGTTGGAGGAACACTCGATGCCGGCGAAAAAATTGAGCGATGGGGAAGTGCAGGAACGGCTGAAGAGCGCGAAGGGCTGGAGCCTGGTGAATGGGAAATTGCACCGGGAATTTCAGTGCAAGGACTTTGTGGCGGCGTTTGGGAACATGACGCGGGTGGCGCTGGTGGCGGAGTCGATGAACCATCATCCGGAATGGTTCAATGTTTGGAACAAGGTGGTGATCGACTTGAACACGCACAGCGTGAAGGGGATCAGCGATTACGATTTTACGCTGGCGGGGAAGATTGACGAGATTTTTGGAGGGTAATGGAATACCGGCGACAACTAAAAGGTTGGCAGGCGGTGGTTGCGGCGATGGTGATTCTTGGAATCGTTGGCTATCAGTGCGCGCGGCGAATCCAGACTGTGGACGACGCCGCACGCTTCGCGATCGGCGTGTCGCTGACGCGGCGAGAAGTAAAATCGGAACTTAGACAAAGCGCGGTGCTTATTTTGTCCTTTGGAGCGCGAACTCTCTTCGCGCGCTTATGCCATCCAAGAGTCATTTGTTCAAGCCGAAGCATTGAGCTACACGTGAAAAGCGCTCACTTCCAGGGAAGCTCGCGCGGCTGGTTGCTCATCCGAGCGGCCGGTATCGCGTAACGGATAGGCGCCGACAGGATGGAGGTCTATTGACGCCAGCAATTCCACGAGTCAAGATGGCAATCCCTTCCTGAAGTCCGCGGTCCAGCGGCTGACCTCTCCAGCCTTTAACAGTGGCTAGCAAAAACGCGGGCGAAACACGCCCGGATGGCTGGCTTGCGCGCGACAACCAGGCGCGAAGTGAAGAATGAGGGCCCTGACCCATGACACGAAGACGATTGCGACTGCTACTGGCGGAAGGAAGTCCCGGCGAGGTGGCTGCGACGCTGCATGCGCTTTACGCTGAAAGTGATCCGGAGCTGGATCTGACGGTGGTGTCAACGATTGCGACGTTGCTGCCAACCATCAAGATCGTTGACCCGGAAGTGATCCTGCTCGACCTGGAGTTGAGCTTGCGCGAACCGATGGATGCCGTACATCTGGTGCACCGGACGGCGCCCGGGGTGCCGCTGATCGTAATCTCCGATCCTGCGCAAAAGGAGCAAGCGATGCGCAGCCTGGCGGATGGGGCAACGGATTGTGTCCTGAAAGGGCATATCGATCCGCACACGCTGGAACGGGCGCTACGAGCGGCGTTGGAGTCCAACACATTGGCGGGCCTCACCGACATGCTGCGTGACCAGGTGACCGGGCTGTATACGCGGGACGGCTTCCTGACCGTGGGCAGGCGGCGACTGGAAGAGGCGATGCGCGCGGCGAGTTCGCTGGTGTTGATCTGCGTGCTGTTCGAGAATTTGCAAGCGTTGCGGGATGCATTCGGCCCGGGAACCGCGGATCGCGCACTGAATGACGTCGCCGGATTGCTGAAAGGATGTTGCCGGCGTAGCGACGTTGTGGGACGGCTGGGCGAAGCGCAATTTGTGATTCTCGGAGTGGATGCGGTTGCTCCGAGCGCCGAGGTGATGCGCAACCGGCTGGCGCAGCACCTTGCGGTGCACAACCAGACGCGCTCCCCGTGGGGGCCTATCGACTTGCGAAGCAGCATCGGCTCGTGGGCCGCGCGGGACGGAGGCACCTTCGCGGAATTCCTGGACGGAGTCGAATCGCGTTTGCGGCCTGCGGCGATGGAGCTGAAAGTCCTAAGACCTGCGCAAGCAGAATTGCAGTCGTGAGAGGCAAGGCTGGGCCGCGCAAGTGACTGGGACGGTTTCGTCATTCGCGGCTGGGAGCGAGGGCATGAAATCGGCGACGCTCGACGACAAGGAACTGCGGGATGAGAACGCCCGGGCGCAAGAAGCATTGCGGATTTCCGAAGAGCGCAATCGCGACCTGGTGGAAAATTCTGCGTACGGCATATTCCGGGTTTCCGCCGACGGTTCGTTCGTGGATGCCAATCCCACGCTGCTGCGCATCACGGGATGTGCGTCGGTGGAGGATCTGCTGGGGCTGAATCTGGCGCGGGACATTTTCCGGTTTCCCGAACAATACGCACAGCTAACGAGCTCTTGCCGGGAAAACGGGCGAGTTCACGGAGCGGAGGCCGAATGGCGGCGGCGCGACGGCGGCCTGGTTACCGTGCGGATGAACGTGCGGCAGCTTACGGCGGCAGGCCAGCCAGCCGGGCTGGAGGTGATTGCGGAGGATGTGACTGAGCTGCGCGCTGTCGAGCGGCAGTTGCGGCAGGCGCAAAAGTTTGAGGCTGTCGGCCAATTGGCGGGCGGCATCGCGCATGACTTCAACAACGTTGTGGGCGCGATCCTGGGATGGGCCGAGCTGGGTTTTGAACAGAGCCGCGACCATCCGCAGGTGGCGGAGCGCTTCACGCGCATCCGCGAGCAGGCCGAGCGTGCCGCGACACTGACTCGCGAGCTGCTGGCTTTCGCGCGCCGTCAAGTGCTGCAGCCACGCGCGGTGGACCTCAATAGCGTCGCCGGCGGACTGGTCTGTTTTCTCGACAAAGTGATCGGCAAAGACATCGAATTCAAGTTTCTGAAAGCCCAGCTCGACCCTGTCAAGGCAGACCCCGCGCAGATCGAACAAGTGCTGATGAATCTGTGCCTCAACGCGCGGGACGCCATGCTGCAGGGCGGCAGGCTGGTGATCGAGACGGAGATGGTGGAGTTGGACGACTCCTATTGCCGCTTCCATCCCCATGTTTCAGCCGGCCGCTATGCGGTGGTTTCCGTTTCGGACACGGGGGTTGGCATGGATGCAGAAACTCGCGAGCGCCTCTTTGAGCCCTTCTTCACCACCAAAGAGCGTGGCCGGGGAACAGGAATGGGCCTGGCCACCGCTTACGGTATCGTGAAGCAGCATGGCGGCTTCATCCACGTGTACAGCGAGCCCGGACACGGCAGCCTTTTTCGCGTGTACCTGCCGGTGCTGGAAGGTACGCTACCAGAAAGTCGAGCGGCAAAGGCGTCGGCCCCGTCATTAGCGGAGTTGCGCGGCACGGAAACGATCCTAATTGCCGAAGACCATGAGTCCATTCGAGAAATGTCGCGGCAAGCGCTTCTGAACATGGGCTACCGGGTATTAGCCGCCTGCGACGGCCAGGAAGCGCTGGAACTCTGCTCGCACGAAGCGCCGGCGCTGGCCATTTTGGACGTCATTATGCCCAAGCTCGGAGGGCTTGGGACGGCGGCGAGCCTCCTGAAGATGTTTCCGGGCTTGCCAGTGGTGTTCGCCAGCGGCTATTCGGCGGACGCCAGCGAGCTTCCAGCGGAGGGGACCAAGGCGCGCTACCTGCAGAAGCCTTACAGCCCAACAACGCTGGGACGGCTGGTACGCGAGACGCTAGACCAATACGGCGCGGAAAGCCCTGACGCCGAAGCGAAACCGAAGCACGCAGACTGAGACGGGCGAAGGCAAAGCCCCTTGGCGTCTGGCACTGACCGATTTTGCGACATTCCGTCCCAAAAACGGTCGGTAAGGATGTCTATTTTTGCTCTAAAGTATGTGGCCATACCTTTTTGTTTCATAGACTTAGGCTAAAAACCGAACGTGGCGCTCAGACTGCCACCTCAATCCCCGATATGAGCGCGACAAGTGTCACTCTCTGCCTAAATGCCCGTTCGCAGTGCCGTTCCAGCTTGCTGGCGCGGGCGCGAAACGGTAACCCTGAGGCGTTCGGCGAAATGGTTTCGCCGTATATACCGACGTTGTACCGCCGTGCGCGGGGGCTCACCGGGAACGCCGCCGACGCCGAAGACGTTAGCCAGGAAGCGGTGTTGAAGGCCTGGTCGCGCCTGGATCAGTTTGCCGGGAAACAAGACGAGTCGATCAACGACTTCCGGGCTTGGATTTCGCGGATCGCGGCCAACACTTCGATCGACTTGCTACGCCAGCGCCGCGATGGACAGATCACTTCCCTGGACCAATGCAAGGGCCAGAGTGAGGAGACGATCGGCAGCAGTATCGAGTCGGAGCAATTGGACCCGGAAGAACGCTGCGCGCGACGCGAGATGGGCCGGCTGCTGGCGAAAGCCATCGTGCAACTCCCGCCGGACTTGCGGCAGGCCTGCCTGCTTCGGGATGTGCTGCACTATTCGACGCAGGAAGTCGCCAGCCACCTGGGAATATCGGTGGTGGCCGTGCGGCTGAGGCTGTTCCGGGCGCACCGCCGGCTGCGCGAGAAGCTGCAGGATGCGCTGCGGCCCTCGACGCGCCATGAGCGAATGGGGGTCAGCGCGCTCCCGGAATTCGACCGCAGACCTGCGCGTCGCTTCGCGGCCCTGGCTACGCCACGATATGCCAGCGGCGACTAACCTAACCTCGGCCTTCCCATCTACAGAATAGCGTTATTTAGCTGCGATTTTGGCGTTGACACGCGCGTTTCCGAGTGCTACAAAGCGCCCAGACATGCCCTCTGGTGGTAAGTCTCTTACCGCATAGCGGCAACATCACGCGAGTGAGGAATCAGACCTGCCTGGCAGGGCAGGCCTGTTCTGCCGCTGAGGGATGTCCGCAACACCCCACCACCCCGGGAGGTGAGAACAGAACTGTTTTCACCTCCTTTTTGTTTTCTTCCCCCGAAGCACTAAACTCGTGAGGACATGCCGGCTAATCCCACGGCGGAGCGTCCGCGGCGGCTTCCGCTCCTCGCCCTGAATCACGTCACGGTGATGCGCGGAGAAGTCGCGGCATTGCAAGACATCACCCTGCGCGTCGAGTCCGGCGAGCATTTGTGCGTTCTCGGCCCGAACGGTTGCGGTAAATCCACACTGATCAAAACCATTACGCGCGAATGTTATCCGCTGGCCAACGAAGGCTCTTCCATTTCCATCCTCGGCCGCGAGCGCTGGAACGTTTTCGAGCTGCGGTCGTTGCTGGGTATCGTCTCTCCTGACCTGCTGGCCTCCTGCACCAGCGATGCGACCGGCCGCGACGTGGTGCTCTCTGGCTTTTTCAGCAGCACGCGCATTTTCCCGCACCACGCGCCTAATTCCGATCTGCTCGAGAGAACGGACGCGGCGCTTGCGCGGGTGGGGATCGTGCATCTTGCGGGGCGTCCGGTCGCGCAGATGTCCTCGGGTGAAGCCAAGCGCACGCTGATTGCTCGCGCGCTGGTGCACGAACCGCAGACGCTGCTGTTCGACGAGCCCAGCAATGCGCTCGACATCGGCGCGCAGATACAACTGCGCGACACGATGCGCGCGCTGGCCAGGGACAGCCTGGGTATTTTGCTGGTCACGCACCATGTATCGGAAATCATTCCAGAGATTGCGCGAGTGGTATTGCTGCGCGAAGGGCGCATCGTTGCCGACGGACCCACGCAGGACATGCTTACATCCGCGAGGCTTTCGGCCCTGTTTGGCGCCGACATTCAGATCGCCCGGCGCGACGGCTTCTAATTCCTTGTTTTGATGTAGCGAGCTACTGGAGAGTGCTACAGCGCCAGATCAAGTCTGCGCGGGGAAAACAGGCTAGAACGAGGTGGTCAGCTCTGCGATTTGTCCGAGCGGTGGCTGGCCGCCGTGCGCGCTTCCGGATGCCGGGGCGTCCAGTCTTCAGGAGGGAACGCCACGCGCCAGAAGGCCGGCCGCGGAGAGGAAAACTCCAGTCCAATTTCCGCCTTGCCCGCGCGCACCGGGCCCAGAAACGCCACATGGCATTCCTGCTCTTCCTGCGTGCGATTGTGCTGCAGGAAAACCTTGCTGCCGCTGGTCAGCCGGGCCTTCAAGAGCACTAGCGCGCCATGCGCGTTGATGGCCAGCGTCTCCGTCTCTTCCTCGATGTTCTTGCCCTGCACGTCTTCGCCGCGAATGCGCACGGCCACTTGCATCAGTACCCGCTGACTGCGGCGTCGCGCAACTGGGTTCATAGATGCATTCTGAGCCCGACCCATCCTGGCCTCTCTTTCCCACTATACCGGGATGCCGGGGGCTGTCGAGCCGCTTGGCTGCGAGCGTATCCAAAAATGCCACTGCTAAATCGTAACGTTGGTATTAGCTACGTTGCTCGATCGGCACGTAGTGGCGGGTGTCGTAGCCCAAATAAATCTGCCGCGGGCGCGCAATCTTCTGTTCGGGATCGAGCAGCATCTCTTCCCACTGGGAAATCCAGCCCGAAGTGCGTGGAATGGCGAACAGCACCGGGAACATGGTCATCGGGAAGCCCATGGACTGGTAGATCAACCCGGTGTAGAAGTCCACGTTCGGATACAGCTTGCGTTTGACGAAGTACTCATCTTCCAGCGCGATGCGCTCGCATTCCAGCGCGATTTCGAGCAGAGGATTCTTGCCCATCAAATCGAAAACTTCATACGCCACTTTCTTGATGATGCGCGCACGCGGGTCGTAATTCTTGTAGACGCGGTGGCCGAAACCCATCAGCTTGATGTCGCCGGTCTTCACGCGCTTGATGAATTCGGGCACCTTTTGCACCGAGCCGATTTCCATGAGCATGCGCAGCACTTCTTCGTTTGCGCCGCCGTGTAGCGGTCCATAGAGCGCGGCGATGGCCGCCGCCGTCGCTGAGTAAGGATCGACGTGGGAACTGCCCACGTTGCGAATCGTGCTGGTCGAGCAGTTCTGTTCGTGATCGGCATGCAGGATGAACAAAACGTCCAACGCGTGCTCCAAAGTCGGGTTTGGCCGGTAGCGGCTCTCCGTCGTACGGAAGAGCATGTTCAGGAAATTCCCGGGATAGCTCAGCTCATTGTCGGGATAGACGAACGGCATGCCCAGCGAATGCCGGTAGGAGAACGCCGCGATCGTGGGCATCTTTCCGATCAAACGGTAGGTCTGCTTTTTACGCGACTCGGCGCTGAAGATGTCCTTGGCGTCGTGATAGAAGGTGGAAAGCGCGGCGATCGTCGAAATCATCATGCCCATCGGATGGGCGTCGTAATGAAAGCCGTCAAGGAATTTCTTGATGCTCTCGTGAACGAAGGTGTGGTGCGTGACGTGGTAGGTCCAATCCTTCAATTGCTCGGAGGTCGGCAGCTCGCCGTGCAGCAGCAGGTACGCGGTCTCGAGATAGGTGCTCTTTTCGGCGAGATCCTCGATCGGATACCCGCGATAGCGCAAAATGCCCGCATCTCCATCGATGTAGGTGACCCGGCTGATGCAGGACGCCGTGTTGTTAAACGCCGGGTCGTAGCTCATCATCCCGAATTCCTTGGGATCGACCTTGATTTGCCGCAAATCGTTTGCCCGGATGGTGCCGTGGGTGATGGGCACCTCGTAGCTCCGCCCGGTGCGGTTGTCCGTGATGGTCAAAGTTTCGCGGGACGCCGAAGGACTCTCGGCTTTCCTCGTGGTGGTGGCGGTCGGAGCGGAATCCATCGCGCAATCCTCAAGACGCAGCGGCAAAATTCGACAGTATCACTCTACACCCAAAGGGGGCTGCGCGGAAATGGGAGGAAAAAGCGTCGGGCCTTCAGCAAGTCTATGAATCTAAAGGAATAGCAGGTTGCGGGTTTTCTGGAGCCCGGCGCCTAGATACGCCTCTTGACAATAGTCGTGATAACGAATATTATGCGGGGCATGGCACCGAGCTTCCGCCGGCGCCCGAGAGCCCCCGCGCTGCAGCTCGCGCTCTGAGGGCTTTCCCAAGGGGATATCATGATCAACATTCGCAAGAGCAACGAGCGCGGCCACGCCAATCACGGCTGGCTGAACACCCATTTCACGTTTTCTTTCGCTGATTACGATGACCCCAAGCACGTGCACTTTCGCACTTTGCGCGTCATGAACGACGACCGCGTCGCCGGTGGTGGCGGCTTCCCCATGCACCCGCACCGCGACATGGAAATCGTTACCTACGTGCTGGAAGGCGCGCTGCAGCATCGGGACAGCATGGGCAACGGTTCGGTGATCAAGCGGGGCGACATCCAGTACATGAGCGCCGGCACGGGCGTCACGCACAGCGAATTCAATGCCTCTCCGACGGAACCGGTGCACCTGTACCAGATCTGGATGTTTCCGGAAAAGCAGGGGCTGAAACCGGCCTACGACCAGAAGAATTTCACGGAAGCCGAGAAGCGCGGCAAGCTGCGCCTGGTGGCCTCGCCCGACGGCCGCGACGGCTCGGTGAAGATTCGCCAGAACAACGAGCTGTACGCGTCGGTGTTGGGCAAGGGTGACTCGGTCAAGCACGACCTGAAGCCCGAGCGGCACGCCTACGTGCAGGTGGCGCGCGGCAGCGTCAAGCTCAACGGCAAAGAGTTAGCCGAAGGTGACGGCGCGGCCATCTCCGCTGAAAAATCCGTGGAGCTTACCGGCATCAACGACGCCGAAGTGCTGTTGTTTGATCTGGCGTAAGTTAAGTTGGAAGCGCGGGAGACGCGCGATGCCCACACTCCCGCACTCCGAGGTTAGCTGTTGGGCGCGCCGAGCGGCTGAAACGCCGCCTGAAACTTGGGCTTGCGCGCCGAATAAAGTGCGTACCCTGCACCCACCAGGGCAAAGAGCAGGGACAGTACGCCGCTACCCTGGATTTCAATCTGCCAGAGGTGGAACATCACAGCCTTCAGCAATCTACTGGAAAACGCAACGTGGTCTTCCTTCATTACAATCAAGGTATAGAAAATAGCATCGCCAAATAGCACGCTGGCAACCGTTAGCACAGGAATGATGATTTGCCCGAACCGCGTGACCTTACCAGTGCCCTTTATCACACCGGCTGCCACGATGTACCCGATCAGGATCGCTCCGTAGAGAAAGATGCGATTTATGCCATAGGCCACGAAACCCCAGGCAAGGCCACCGGCCGCAGCCGCGGCGATGCCCAACACGAGCCCGTTCGGATAATTCGGCGTGATGGCTTCATAGTTGACGGCAGCCTGATCTAGCTCGCGGCGCATCTTTTCCTGGCAGGTTGCGCAGATGAACATGGGCATCCCGTTCAGCAGTGTAAGCGATTGTGTGGAAGTGGCAGCGCATTGCTCGCAGCGTCCGTCGAATGGTGTGGTCACCTGCTTGATTGCCGTTCGCAGATCCTCAGCCAGTTTGGCCACTTCTTCGGCTTTTGGTTTCGTGAAGGAATACCTCCATTCCCAGCGTACGAAGTTGTCCCCGACGGCTCCCAGTTTCCCCTTCTTGATCGCGGCGGATTTCAGCGCGGACTTCACTTGTTCCGGCTGCTCGAGCTTCTTGAATCGCAGCAGGATCACCAGGTTGGCGGCTTGGCCGTTGTGGCTGAATCCGATGATCGTCACGTAGTTATCGCGGGTGCCTACGGCGCTGCCCGATTTCTTGCTCCATGGGCCTTGCTGCGGATAGTGTCGCAGACCCGCCAGATTCGCGACCTGTTGCAAGTATTCGTTTTCGTTCATGGGCTGGCCTCCTCCGACCCCGGCACTTTCACGTTGTGTGCAATGGGGTTGCCGGCAAAGAAATGAAAATCAGTGCTCCTATGTTGGCAACGGGAATTTCTAATCGAAATAGGACGAAAGGACAGGTGTGCCGAACGCACACTGTCCTTCAGTCGCGGCGCTGTGAGTGTATTGTTTGGAGTCTGAAGGTTACTTTGCTCGGCGGGTGCGCCGGGTCTACCCGCGGGTGCGCTGAAACTCGCGCATGAAGGCGACCAGGGCCTGCACGGCGTCGAGGCCGACCGCGTTGTAGAGCGAGACGCGCATGCCGCCGACCGAGCGGTGGCCGGGCGTGCCCACCAATCCGGCGGCCGCTGCTTCTTCCGCGAACTTCTTCTCGATGGCTTCATCGCCTCCGGCTACGCGGAAGACTACGTTCATGCGCGAGCGCGAAGCCTTCTCGACTGGGCACGAATAATAGCCGCCGGCGTCGATGGTGTCGTACAGCAACTTGGCCTTGGCTTCGTTGCGCTTTTCGATCGCGGTGATGCCGCCTTCGGCTTCCATCCACTCCATGACCAGGCCCAAAATGTAAATCGCAAACGTGGGCGGCGTGTTGTAGAGCGAGCGCTCCTTGATGTGCGTGCGGTATTGGAGCAGCGTCGGCAGATCCTTGTCCGCACGCTCGGCCAGATCCTTGCGCACGATTACTACCGTGACGCCGCTCGGCCCAAGATTTTTTTGCGCGCCGGCGAAAATCAAGCCGAACTTCTTTACGTCAATCGCTCGTGATGCAATGTCGGATGACATGTCCGCCACCAGCGGCGCAGCGCCAGTCTCGGGCATCGTGTGCCACTGCGTACCTTCAATCGTGTTGTTCGTACACACGTGCACGTAGGAAGGGTCCGCCGACAGTTTGATTTCGTTTTGTCGCGGCAGGCATCTGAATTTCTCGGCCTCAGTCGACGCTGCTACTGTGTGCAGCACGCCTTTCTTTAGCTCACCGAGCGCCTTCGCCGTCCAAGTGCCCGTGTGCAGCAAATCCACAGGCTTGCCCGGCAAGCACAGATTCATCGGCACCATAGTGAACTGCATGCTCCCGCCGCCCTGCAAGAAAAGCACGGCGTACTCGTCGGGAATCGCCAGGTGCTTGCGCAAACCGGCCTCCGCGCGCGCCGCGATGCCCTCGAACTCCGGCGAGCGGTGGCTCATCTCCATCACGGACATGCCGCTCCCGCGCCAATCTAGCAGCTCCTCGCGAATGCGCTCCAGCACCGGCAACGGCAGTGCCGCCGGCCCCGCATTGAAGTTGTGCACCCGCTTTACACCGCGTCCCGCCACTGTAGAAGTCCCCACGATCCTTATCCCTCTCGATCTAGTGTCAGCTTCGCCTTGCGATTATCCCAAGTTAGTTCGTTAGGAGGCAACCAGGGCGAATTCGACGCGGCGGCGCATGGGATCGATGCGCTCGGCGCGGACGCGCACGCGATCGCCGTGCTGCCAGATGAGCTGCTTCGGTTTTGCTCCGCGACCGCGCCCCGCTCCTCCCTTGCGCTTGTCGCTGATCGGCATCGCGACGATCGCGTGATCCTTCTCGCGATAAATGCAGCGCGCGCCGGTCGCTTCCTCCAGCGCGTTGATCGGGAGCAAGCCTTCGACGAATACCTCGAACAGCTCTACAAAGCAGCCGTACTTCTGCACCGAAATAATCAGCCCATCGTATTCTTCGCCGAGATGCTCTTCCATGAATTGCGCGGTCTTCCAATCCATCAACTCGCGCTCGGCGCCATTCGCGCGACGTTCCGCTTCCGAAGTCTCCGTAGCCATCTCCGCAAGCTGGCCGTGCGAATACACCACCGCCTCTGCCCCGCCGGGAACATGCGGCGCCGCAGGCGCAGCTTCCTGCGGATGCTGCAGAGCCCACTTCAACACGCGATGCACGATCAAATCCGGATAGCGCCGGATCGGCGAAGTAAAATGCGTGTACTCGTCAAATCCCAGCGCAAAATGCCCCAGCGAGTCCGCCGCATAGCGCGCCTGCTTCAGCGACCGCAGCATCAAGTACGAAACGATGCGTTCCTCCGGCTTTCCGGCAACTTTACGCACCAGCCGCTGATAATGCTGTGGCGTAATGCGCAATTCCTCCGCCGCGCCCGGCAACCCCACGCGCATGCCGCGCTCGCGCCCCTTGCCGTAAGAATCCGGCCGCCCCGCTTTGGCCGGCGACGGCACGCGCCCGTGGCGCACGGAAATCTCCCGCTGCTGCAAATTCTCCACGCCCAGCGAATAGCCAAACGCGCGCGCCAGCTCCTCAAACTCAAGCACCTTGCGGGCGTCCGGCTTTTCGTGCACGCGATGCAGCGCGGGAATCCCGCGCTTGAGCAAATATCCCGCCACCGCGCGATTGGCCGCCAGCATGAACTCCTCGATCAGCCGGTGCGCGATGTTGCGCTCGCTGCGCGTGATGTTGACCATGCGCTGCTGCTCATCAAACTCGATCACCGGCTCCGGCAGATCGAAATCGATGGAGCCATGCTCGTTGCGCCGCGCATTCAGCAGCAGCGCCAGGTCTTTCATGTCGCGAAAATGGTGCGCCAGCGAAGCGTACTGCGCGGTCGCTTCGGCATCGCCCTCCAGCACTTTGTTGACGTTGGTGTACGTCATGCGCTCCGCGGACTTGATGATGCCCGGTGTCATTCGCGCGCTATTCATGCGCCCCGCGGCGTCAAACTCCATCAGCGCGCTCATCACCAGCCGGTCCTCGCGCGGCTTTAGCGAGCACATCCCGTTTGAGAGCGCCTCCGGTAGCATGGGCACCGCGCGGTCCGGAAAATACACGGAGGTGCCGCGCAGCCGCGCTTCGCCATCGAGCACCGTCAGGGTGCGCACGTAATGCGCCACGTCCGCGATGTGCACCTGCAAGTGCCAGCCGCCGTCCACGCGCCGCTCGACGTACACCGCATCGTCAAAATCGCGCGCCGTCTCGCCGTCGATGGTCACAATCGGCAAGCGCCGGAAATCCTCGCGCCCCGCCAGTTCCGTCTCACTCACCTTCAAGGCGCGTTGCTCCGCTTCCTTCATCACTTCCGCGGGAAACACGTGCGGCAAATGGTGCTTGCGAATAATGATTTCCGTGTCGACACCCAGTTCGCCCGGCCGCCCCAAAATCTCAATCACCCGCCCTGTCGGGGCCATGCCCCCGCGCGGATACCGCAGCACTTCGACATTCACTACCGCGCCGTCCAGCTCTTCCATTCTCGGAACGCGCCGCCCGCGCACGCTGCGTTCATCCGCGCCGCTGAAACCCAGTTTCTTGGCCAGTCCCGGCGTCAACTCCATGCCCGGCGGAATTTCGATCTCATGCTGCATGCGCACGTCGTAGGCCAGCACCGAATTTCCGCGCGCGCCATAACGAAACAATCCCACGACGGTCACATGCGCGCGCCCTAACACGCGCACGATTCGCCCTTCGGTTCGCTGCGATTCTCCCGCGCCGGTCACGCGCTGCATTCTGACCAGCACCTGATCCCCGTGCATCGCGTCTTCGATGCCGTCGCGCGGGATGAATACGTCGCGGTCCAGCCACGGCACCGGGGGATCCGGCACTACGAATCCGTATCCGTCGTGATGCAGCACCAGGCGGCCCTTGATCTCGTTGTGGCCGACCCCACCGCCTGCGCGAGGTTCCGCAGGAGCGGGCGCAACAGGCCTTGCACCCGAACCGCTCTGTCCTGCCGCCCGCTGCGCGGGTTGCCCGTCCCCACCGCGCTCCTCGCGCCGGCCCGCAAGACGGTAGCGTCCCCCCGGTAATTCCTCGATAGCCCGCCGTTTTGTCATTTTGGAGAGCATTTGGTAGAGGGCGCGCCGCTCGGTCCTGCGCATGTGCAACGCCGCGGCAATCTCGTCCGCGGAAGCGGGCGCGCTCCTAACTTGCAGAAAACGCAGTATGTTATCTGGGCTTAGTTGTGGAGAGCGAGGCATCAGAGGGCGGTCCGGCGGTTAGGCGCCGATTATCCTCACGATTCTACTCAATTTTTTTTGTCCGACATGAAACTTTTTTCGCGTCCGCGGGGTTTCATAGCCAGGCCAACACACGACCGGCCAGCCGCCCTCCGTCAGGCTGGCCGGCATTCCCGGAAACGGGAAAAGAGGGGAGGCGGGAAGACCTGGCCCGCCTCCCTATTTTTTTGTCTGTGAACTCCGTCCTCTTCTCTCCGTGCGCTCTGTGTCAAATCTTTTCTCTTTTTATCGCGCCACCGCACTCAAAAACGGATAGTGGCTTGCTGCCCCCATGAAAAAGAGCATAGGAAACGAAAGCCACAAAGACGTCCGCGCGGTAAGAAATCCCCAACGCATCATGCGCTCCGCCTCCGCCGGCATCGGCGTTCCCTGCTCCGCTGCCGTCCGCGTCCAGGCAATCAACCTCTTCTGCACCCGCCAGACTACGACCCAGGTATTCAGCAGCATCACCAGCCCCAGTCCTCCACCAACGCTGATCGCCAAATGCTGGTTCGAGACTTTCTCCCCTCCGTTCAGCGCCATCACCATCCAGGAAGCCGCAATCACGGTCGCGCAAATCCCACTGGTCCGTATCCACACCGAATCGCGAATTCCCTTTGCTGGAAACTGGAAGAAATAAATCCCCTCGAACGCCACCGTCCACACCAGCACCCACCAACCAAACCAGCGCAGCGCTAGCCCCGGATGGCCCGCATTGCGCGCATCCGTGACCAGCAACGAAAAGAAGTAGCGCATGCCCACAATTACAGTGACCAGCGCCGACCATCGGAACCACGCCATCGCACGCGACATCAGCACGGGGTACACCTTTACGCGCACCCCCGGCTCCAGCGCTTTCATCGAAGGGGTAAGCACCAGATTAAAAAAATACAAGAGCCCGATCCAAATAATCCCGAAAATAAAGTGCAGCCAGCGCAGAGCCATCAACTCATTCGCCGCCGCATTCGCAAGAAAACTGAAGTGCGGGCTCCATTCCGGGAACGTCGCCAGCAGCCGCAAACCCATGCGCGAGCCTCCGCAAAAGCATTCGATGCATCATGGCTCCGCTCTGGACGTCTTGTCCATCCCAGAAGCACGCCCTGGGCCGCGACCATAGAAGTTGCGAATTCGTTGACACCACAGCCCGCCAGGCATATCGTTGGCGGGAATAAACAAGGAAATTCGAGCTCCCCCGCGCTCGGAAGAGTCGTTACATACCGAGGAAAACAAAAATGAAACGCACAGTTCCGTCCTGTCTCTTGCCGATCGCTTTACTTAGTGCGGTCGCGCTCTTGATCTCTGCGTCCGCGCAGGCCCAATCCGGGTGCTACGCGCACCGCCCCAAGTACATCGAAGGCATCTTCGAAGTGAAGTACGACTCCAATTGCACCGGGCACGACGAGCCCGAACTCGATCCGGTCTCCAGCGCCCCCGGCTCCGCGCGCGAATTGACCTGGACCGTTATTCTTCCGAGCGACGGCGCCTTCCCCGTCTCTGCCACCGGCCCCACCTTCTGGTTTGGCGGCACGGTTACAGATCCGAGGAGCATCTTCGGGCAGTCCTTCGTCGAGTTGCAGTTCTACCCCGACGCCATCGTCACTAGTTGCTCGCAAGATGGTGGATTCCAGGTGAAGTTCGCCCCCAACACCTATTCCGTATGCTCGCCCGTCTGGCGGCTGACCTCCACCGGCCAGCAAGGCGTATTTCACGAGAACGCCGCGTTCAACGCCATGCTCACCAATGGCAGCGGTCCGAACAACCCGCTCATCATGCACGCCGGCGACAAAATTACGGTCCATTGGTTCACCACGCCAGCCCAGGACGGCTTTCACGTGACGGTCACCGACCTCACCACCAACGGCTCCGGCACCATCGTCCTCAATTCCACCAGCACCGGTCCCCTCATGCCTGCCTTCGACACGCAAACCATCGGCAACGCTTTGGGGTGGGGAGGCGTGTTCGATACGCCGAACTCGTTTGTCTGGGAGATCGGACACGAATCCGTTTTCACTGGCAAGGGAGCGTTTTGCGTGCCGGGTGAGGTCGGCTGCGAATCATATGACGCCCCGGCATGGGCTGGCACGTCGCCGATCCAAATCCTCTCCGTCACGTTCGGCGACGGCTCGCAAGCCAAAGAATTTGCGGCCGTCAGCGACTTGGGCGGCAAAACTGAGGTCGCGGCAACCTGTTCCGTCTACGGCGGTCCAGATTGCATCTATCCGTGGTATTCGTTGGGCAAGACTGGCTATCACTTCGGTGTCGATTTCCCCGACAACATCAAGGATTTCGGCCAAGCAGACCAATACCAGCAAGCGACCCTGTGCGGCGGCCCCTTCGGTGCCAATTCCACCTATTGCGATACGGTCTTGAAGTAATCGAGGACGCTCAAGGTCGCGAAGCTTAGTGGGTGGCATCCTCCGAGCTTGCGCTAGTCGCCGGGCCTTGGCCGCGGAACGGCAACTTGAACTTCCGGGAAATCTCCGGCCAGAACTCGCGCAAGACGTCGAAGCCTATATCTTGCAGGATGCTGTAGCCCACTCGCTCCGCCGCGGGAGCGAAACCGCGTCGGTTGTCCGGATGATAGGTGTTGCTCAGCACGACCGTGCTTGAGGTCCCCAACCATTCCGAAAAATTGAACATGCGCGTGCCATCGTCGCGGTGTGCCACCACCGCGTGCTCCACTGCATGGAGCAGGCGCCTCCCGGCATTCCCGTGGGCCAGGCGGTAGTAGCGCGGGTCCTCCGAAAATATCCACGGATAGGCAAAGTCCTTGAAGAACCGGGACGAGGTCTGACCGGCAAATTCGGCGCCATAGCGCCTTCCATATCCTTCCGCCCCTTGTCCGTAGCTGGGGTCTGTGTTCTCCGCTTGGTCAATCCCCGCGTTGAAAGCGGTGCCGAGAAACACTACTGGGTCAAGTGAATCCTGGACGAACAGAGCGAACTTATCTGTGAACTTGAGCGTGCACAATTTCACGCCGGGCTTGTAGTTCGGCGGGTGCACCGACTTGCGTTCCAAGGGCCGCGCAAAGGTGCCCACCACCTTCTTCAGCGGCCCGTTGTAGTCTGCTATCCCCACCATCGGCGCCGGCTGAACGCACGAAGCCGCCACATTCTTTATCGCTTCCTCCTGCAATGGCGCGGAGGTCGGCTGCAGTGGAGGCGCCGGCGCTTCCTGCGCGTAAACTGCGCCGCCAGCCAATCCGGCCAGCGCCGCCAAGACGGACGTTCCTGCCAACCTGCGAAGGCGAGTTCGCTGCCCCACGGTCTGCAAAGCCTATCATTCTTCGCCACTCTGACCCACGACGTGCCCCCGAATCTCTCCTCTGTCTCTGCACTCTGTGTTAAATTCCTGCCTCCAGGGTTGGAGGTAGCGAAGCCATGAAATACTTTTCACTAATTCTCTTGTTGTTTGCCGCGCAAGCTGCTGCGGCGCAGGACTGGGCCAAGGCCAAGATCGAGAAATCGCCGCGCCATCGCGAGTGGGTCACCCTCAAGCACGACGGCCGCTCCGTCGAGACCTTCGTCGTCTATCCGGAGTCCAAGGGCAAGGCTCCTGTTGTAATCGTGATCCACGAAATCTTTGGCATGACCGATTGGGTCCAGGATCTTGCCGACCAACTCGCCGAAGCCGGCTACATCGCCGTCGCGCCCGATCTGCTTTCGGGCATGGGACCGAACGGCGGCCGCAGCTCCGATTTTCCGCAGGGTAAAGCCACCGAAGCGGTGAGCCATCTGAATCCCGATCAGGTCACCGCCGACCTCAATGCCGCCGCCGACTACGGCAAGAAACTGCCGGCCAGCAACGGCAAATTGTTTGTCACCGGATACTGCTGGGGCGGCGGGCAATCCTTCCGCTTCGCAACGAATCGCGGCGATCTCGCGGCCGCTTTCGTATTCTACGGGCCGCCGCCGGACAAAGACGCCATGCCGCGCATTACGGCGCCGGTGTATGGCTTCTACGCGGGAGACGACGCGCGCATCGGCTCTACTCTTCCGGAGACGATTCAAAACATGAAAGCCGCCGGCAAAACCTTCGAGCCAGTCACTTACGAGGGCGCCGGCCACGGCTTCATGCGCGCCGGCGAAGCGCCCGACGCCACCGAAGCGAACCGCAAAGCCCGCACCGAGGCCTGGGCCCGCTGGAAAATTCTCCTGTCGAAATGAGCGGCGCCGAACCCAAGAATTCATGATTTACGCGGGCACATCGGGATGGGCGTATCCGAGCTGGAAGCCGGATTTTTATCCGGCGAAACTTCCATCCGCGAAATTCCTGAATCACTATGCCACGCGCCTGAACACCGTGGAGGTGAACTACACGTTTCGCCGCTTCCCGACCGAAAAGCTCTTGCGCGGCTGGATCGAAGCCGCGCCTGCGGGATTCCAATTTGCCATCAAGGCGCACCAGAAAATTACGCATATCGCCCGGCTGCGCGACATCGCCGATTTCACTTCCGATTTTGTTCGCTCGTTGCAGCCGCTGGACGCCGAGAAAAAACTTGGGCCGGTGCTGTTTCAGCTGCCGCCCTTCCTGAAATGTGATATTGCCTTGCTGAAGGATTTCCTGGCCGCGCTGCCAAGATCGCTCCGCGCTGCTTTTGAGTTTCGCCACGCTTCCTGGTTCAGCGACGAAGTCTACGCCGCGCTGAGAACGGCGAACGCCGCGCTGTGCAACGCCGAAAGCGAGAAGCTCGAGACGCCGGACGTGCAGACCGCTGACTTCGCCTACCTGCGCCTGCGCAAGGAAGAGTATTCAGCGAAAGAGCGCAA
>Ga0210407_10001229_pt1 | contig 24704 bp, 19 predicted proteins | sample IncBWC27MmetaG_FD_150860 | JGI IMG/M metagenome (GOLD analysis project Ga0210407, IMG submission 150860) | Forest soil microbial communities from Barre Woods Harvard Forest LTER site, Petersham, Massachusetts, United States - Inc-BW-C-27-M | ecosystem: Environmental > Terrestrial > Soil >... | reverse complement strand
CGCTGCCATCCGGTTGGAGCAACTCTGGAACGATTTGGCCAAGACTTACAGTTTTTCTCTCCGCTGCGCCTACTCCATCGGAAGTTTCGCCCGCGAGGAAGATAGCGAGCCATTCCTGAAAATCTGTGCCGAACACTCTGCCGTGATTCCGAGCGAAAGTTATACGGAACTTTCCTCCGACCTGGACCGGCTGCGCAACATTTCCCAACTGCAGCAAAAGGCCCGTGCGCTCGAGACCGAAAAGGCGGAGCGCAAAAGTATTCAGAAGTCCCTGCAGCTCCGGGAATCCGAGCTGGCCGATATTCTGGAAAACGCGGTAGAAGGCGTGCAGCAGGTCGGCCCCGATCAGACCATCTTGTGGACGAACAAAGCACAGTTGGATCTTCTGGGGTACACCGCTGAGGAGTATATAGGCCATCCGCTCGGCTGCTTCCACGTCCACCGGCATGTCTTCGAAGAATTCTGGGCGAAGCTAATGCGTCGCGAGAACATCTACGACTATCCGGCGGAACTCCGTTGCAAGGATGGTTCCGTCAAGCAGGTCGTCATCCACTCGAACGGCCTTTGGGAAAACGGAAAGTTCGTTCATACACGCTGCTTCATTCGCGATGTCACCGAACAAAAGCGTTTGGAACAGGTTCTGCGCACTGCGGAGAAGCAAGCGGCGATGGGCCGCGTAGCCGCGGGCATCGCGCACGAAATCAATAATCCACTCGAGACGGTAGCCAACGTTTTTTATCTTCTGCGCGACCATCCGTCTCTGGATGACGACGCGCGTGAACTGGCGCGCATTGCCAATGAGGAAATGGATCGCGTGCGTCATATCGCCAGGCAGACTCTGGCGTTCTGCCGCGACTCCGAAAGCCCGGTTTCCGTTTCACTACGCCTTATCCTGGACGATGTGCTGGAAGCATTTCGCCGGCAGATACAGGCGAATGGCGTCACCGTCGAGCGCAGAATCGAAACCGATGGATTGGTCGTGGCCTTCCCCGTGGAGCTCCGGCAAATTTTCATCAATTTAATCGCGAACTCCCTGCAAGCCATGCCCGAGGGTGGCACGCTCCGGGTCAGTCTGCGCCACGGTTCGGAGTGGACGGCGAATCCCACGCGCCCGGGCATTCTCGTAAATGTCACGGACACTGGAATCGGCATTCCCGCCAAGCACCGCCGCAAGATCTTCGAGCCATTTTTCACGACGAAAGCCGAAAAGGGGACGGGGCTCGGACTGTGGGTTAGCCGCGGAATTGTTCAGAAACTCGATGGCACGATACGCTTTCGCTGCACAAAATGGCGTGGCCGCTCGCTTACTTCTTTCGCCGTTTTTATTCCGACGGACGGGATGGGATTTTCCGTCTCATAATTCACCGGCAGCAGCGTGAACGAAAGCGGGCAGGCTCGAACCGCGGCAAAAATGGCGAAGATACTCTGCATTGACGACGAATCGACCGCGCTCAGGATTCGCAAGCGCGTTTTGGAAACTGCAGGTCATCAGGTGCAGACCACGCGTTCCGGCGAAGCGGGCATGCGGCTCTTGCGGTCCGATTCTTTCGACCTGGTGCTCTTGGACTACTGGATGCCCGGCATGAACGGAATCGTCACCGCGCGCGAGGTCAAACGCATAAACCCGTCCGTCCCGATGATCATCTTGTCGGGTCTCTCGCAATTGCCGGACGAAACAATGGGCGTGGTTGATCGCTGGATCCGCAAGGATGAGGGTCCGCAATTCCTGTTGAAATCCATCAAGGACCTGCTCAATCCCGCCTCTTGACCGCCGCGTTCGGAAGCTCGCTCTCGAACTAGCGCAGCACTCGCCCGCCCTCGCGCACAAATTTCGTCGCGCGCGTTTCGGCCGCTTGCGCGTTGTGCGAGTTCCAGACGTACAAAAATGTCTCATCCGTCGCCGTCGCCACGCTTCGTTTACTCTTGCGGGTCGCGCGATTGAGCGCCGAACGGACGTTCTCTTTCGAGTCCCCCAGGTCCGCCAACGGAATCTTGATTGCCGCGCCTTCCTTCAGTTGATCCAGGTCGCGCAGTATCAGCGTAACGATCTTCTTGTGCTTCCCGTTGCGCGAATTCGGAACATCCAGTTGCGCCACGGTCTTGAAATGAGCAACCGGTCGGGTTGCGCTCATAGGCCTCCTTCTAATGCTAACGTATAACTAACGAATCGCTATCCTAAGCAGACGCAGTTCTGCGTGTCAAGAGAGATTTTTTAAAGTACAGTACCGTACAATTAACCCCGCGTTGCCGGTGCTCCCAACGCTCACGCTATCCGCCGTACCAACGCGCTAAACCACGCCCCATCGCGCTAAACGACGCTCCATCGCGCTAAACCACGCACTCTTCTGACGTGAATCAACTAAAAGATTCTCCCCGTATGCTTGCCTCACTGCTACGGTGCTGTGCAGGGAAGGAGGCTCGATCATGAAAGCAACCGGAACGTATTTCGAACAAGTTCCTAAAACGGTCATCGAAAAAATACTCGCACAGCAACACTCGCCGGATGGTCTCGAACTTGGCGGCGATGAATCCGTCAGCGAGTGGGACGCAAGCAAGGCGGTAAGCAAGGCCGCAAGCAAAGTTACCACCCGCAACCCCACGCATTGAATGGCGCCAACAGGAAATCGCGCCGGAGTTGGACGGCAGGACTTACGCATGAACAGGGAGCCGAACATGCATCTAGCAATGACGGGAAAAGCTCAGAGCGAACGTTCGCGGGTGAATGTAACTTGGGAGAAACGCATGGACAACTCGATCCAGGAAATCCTCGAACTTCTCGCAGAGAATGTCAAATGGTGGGAGCAAGCGGCCCTCACCTGCGAACACACTGCCACTCGTTTACCCACGGGCGACAAAGAAGGTTGGCAGCTCATGGGTGCCGTATATCGGGAGCGTGCGGAGAAGCACGCCCGCCTGGTTGAGCAATTGCGCCGAGAGAACACTGCGGCGCACGCCTAAGCTGGCGCCAGGAACGCCGCTGAAAAGTAGGTGCGACAGTTGTACCCGCGACGAAAAGCGTAAGGGCTGCCGTTTCGTGCTCTCCAGCACTCGACAGTCCGCGAGCTTCGCGGCGCCCCAGCGCTCCCAGTGTCATACGCCGGTCGTAAGAGCCACAAAGCCAGTGATTCCAGGTAGTTACGGTCAGGCCGAGCCGTCAGGAAACCCCATTACCGTGGGCAGATGATTGCTCCCGACCGCTCAAGCCTCCCGTCCATCGCGCTGCTAGCCCTGAGCGCCGCGGCGCTTACGTTACACTTGAGTATGGATTTCGGAAGTCGGCCGCCGAATCTGCTAAGTCTGCGATAAAATTTATTCAGGTGCCCCTTCGATGAAGGTTTCTCGTTTAACGCTTCTGATTTCTTGCGCCTGGGTGTTTTTTGTCGGCGGCTACGCGGCGGTCACGTTGTTGGCGACTCGCGACTCGACCTTGGCCGGCTGCAGTTATTTCCTCGCGTGCATGGTTCCGTTGTTCGCCAATACGTGCCTGCTGTGGAACGCCGCGTCTCCCTACCGGCGGCAAAACGGATTCTGGATGCTCCTGGCGCTGGGCTGCACTTTTTGGCTCGCGGGAATCCTCGTCGTGGTTTTCACCCAGTTTAGCCTGCACCAGGTGACCGAAGTTCCGTTCGTCGCCGATCTGCTTTTTTTTCTACACACCGTTCCATTCATTGCCTCGCTGGCGCTGATGCCTCACGCCAGAAAGATGCGCGAAACCCTGCGCTTTGGTTTAATCGATCTGCTGCTTCTGGCGATGTTGTGGCTCTACATTTATGTTTTCGCGGCGATGCCTTGGAAAATAATCTCGCCCAATCCTGAATTATTCCATTCGCGCGACTTCGCCAGTTATCTGATTGAAAATTTGGTCGTCGCGGTCGGCTTTGGTCTCCTGTTCCTGCGCACCCGTGGAGCGTGGCGCACCGTGTACGGCCATCTTTGTGGCGCAGCTTCTTTGTATGTGACAGGAATGGTGTTGGCAGTCATGGGCATGCGCCACCTGTTACCGTACTCGGGCGGCCTCATCCGCTTGCCCATGCTGGCTTCCTTCGTCTGGCTGGGAACGGTGGGAATCATCGCGCACGGTTTAACGTTCGAGCCGGAACTGCAGCAACCGTCTGTGCGGCGTGATACCCAGTGGCCGGCTCGTCTGGCAATGTGGGGTGTGCTGGCCGCGCCGGTTCTGGCCGCGTGGAATGAGTTCGGAAGCACCGCGCCGGATTCCGTGAAGAGATTCCGTCTGCTTGTTACGCTGGTTGCGGTTTTCGCCGGAGCCGCGTTGGTATTCCTTCGCCAGTATCTCGTGTATCAAGAGCGCACTGAACTGGTGCACGAATTATGGGAGTCGCTGGAAAACGTCAAGCGTTTGCAAACGCATTTCGTGCAATCCGAGAAATTAGCCTCGCTCGGCCAGCTCGCCGCGGGTGCCGCGCACGAAATCAATAATCCGCTTACGGCGATTCTTGGTTATGCCGACGTGCTGACCATCGAAAACGCCGCCAACACTCGCGCGTATACTCTGGGCGATAAAATCCGTGAGCAGGCTCGTCGCACCAAGGACCTCGTCAACAATTTGCTCAGCTTTGCGCGACAGGTCCCCGCCGAAAAGCAATTGCTGGACCTCAATAGCGTGCTCACGGGCGCCGTGCAGTTGCGCAATCTTGATCTGCGCGGGAAAAATATCCGCATCGAGCTGGAAAATCGCAGCATCCTCCCCGCTGTGCGCGGCGACCCGAATCAATTGCTGCAGGTTTTCTACCACTTGATCAGCAACGCGGTGGATGCCATGGAATCGGCCGGCGGCGGCGTCCTGCTCATTCGCACCTTGCGCGAACGCGGCAACGTCGTCATCGAATTCTCTGACACCGGACCGGGCATGAAAGAACCGGAAAAAGTCTTCGACCCCTTCTACACCACGAAGGAAGTCGGCAAGGGCACCGGACTCGGCCTCAGCATCTGCTACGGAGTCATGGAAGAGCACGGCGGGCGAATCACCGGATTCAACCGGCCCGAAGGCGGCTGCACCTTCCGCCTGGAATTGCCGGCGATTCTCGCGGTTTTTCCGCAGACATCTACATTGCCAGCGGCTCCCGTCAACACCCGCTAGATGGTCATCGCGGCATTGCGAATATGTTAGAGTCTGAAATTCCATGAGCACATCCGCCACGATCGCGGCCCCCGCGATTTCCACTGAACATCTCACTCGCCGCTTCGGCGAATTGGTCGCCGTGCAGGACGTAAACCTGCGCGTGGCTCCGGGCCAATTCTTCGGATTCCTCGGTCCCAACGGCGCTGGAAAATCCACCACCATCAAGATGCTCACAGGCCTGCTCGCCCCTACTTCCGGGCGCATGCAGATTCTCGGAATCGATTTGACGCAAGATTCCGTGGAAGTGAAACGCCAGATCGGCGTTGTGCCCGAGGGCATGGCCCTTTTCGGCCGGCTCACTGGCTCCGAGTATCTGAATTTTGTCGGCCGCATGTACGGTCTCGATCGCTCGACGGCCGCGAAACGCACTGCGGAACTGCTCGATTTCATGCAGCTGGTGGACCAGCCCAAAGCCCTGGTGACGGATTATTCCCACGGAATGCAGAAAAAACTCGCGCTGGCCGCCGCGGTGATCCACGGCCCCAAAATTCTTTTTCTCGACGAGCCGTTCGAAGGCGTGGATGCGATCGCCTCTAACACTCTGAAATCCATGCTGCAGAATATGATCGCTCGCGGCGCCACCATCTTCCTCACTTCGCACGTGCTGGAAATCGTCGAACGTCTTTGCAGCCACGTGGCCATTATTCATCGTGGCCAGCTCGTCGCTCAGGGTTCTCTCGAAGAACTTCGCGCCGGCGTCGAGGCCCAAGCCGCCGCTACGCTCACCGCCGCCGGTGCAACGCATGAGATTGGTGCGTCCGCTCCGGCTCCCGGTGAAAAGCTCACCCTCGAACAGATTTTCCTGCGCATCGTCGGCGGCACGCGCCGCGCCGATCAGGAACTCTCGTGGCTGGGCTAACCGTCTCGCCCTTAATCCGCGGCCAATTTTCCGCCATCGCCCGTGTCCGCTGGCAACTCCTCGTCAACTCCCTTCGCACCATTCGCGGACGCATGGAAGTCGTCGCGCGCGGATTCATGTTCCTCGGCTTTGGCATGGGCGCAATTGTGGGATCCATCGGCCTCGGCGCTACCGCGTGGTATTTCGTTTCCAGCGGAAGAGTGGATTGGCTTCCCGTGCTGCTCTGGCCCGTATTTCTCTTCTGGCAACTTTTTCCGGTGATGGCTAGCGCCTTCACTGAAAATGTGGATTCGTCCAACCTGCTGCGCTTTCCGCTCACGTTTCCATCCTATTTTCTGATCCGTATCGCCTATGGGTCGCTCGATCCTTCCACTGCGATGGGCAGCCTTTGGCTGCTGGGAATGGCCATTGGAATCGCCTGGGCCTCGCCGGCTCTTTTCCTCACGGCCGCGCCGGTTCTGCTGCTCTTCGCAATCTTCAATGTTCTGCTGGCCCGCATGTTCTTCACTTGGGTGGAGCGCTGGCTCGCGCAGCGCAAAAGCCGCGAAGTCCTCGGCGTTTTCTTCCTTTTTGTTGTCATCAGCTTTCAATTTATCGGACCGCTCGTCCGCCATTTCGGCAACCGTTCACAGCCTGCGGTGTCGCACTTTGTCGTCCAAGCCCTGCCCATTGAGCGCCTGCTGCCGCCCGGCGTGGCGGCCCAGGCGATCGCGCACTCCCTGCGCGGAGAATACGCGTTTGCACTTGGCTCGTTCGCTCTGCTGTGCGCTTATGCCCTCGCGGTTCTGTGGCTGTTGAATCTGCGCCTGCGCGCGCAATATCGCGGCGAGAATTTGAGCGAAGCGATGGCACGTACAGCCGCGCCGGCGGCCAAGCAGCAGATTCGATTAGGCTGGAACATCCCAGGCGTCCCCGGCCCGGTTTCCGCCGTGCTCGAAAAAGAAATACATTATCTTTCGCGCAGCGGCCCTACGCTGTTTACGCTGGTGATGCCCGTGGTCGTGCTCCTGATTTTCCGCTTCTCGCCGGGAAAAACAGACAGCGCCGGAGGACTGCTGGGCCACGCTTCGGATTTGGCGTTTCCCATTGGCGCCGCTTACACTCTGCTGATTTTGACGAACCTGGTTTACAACAGCCTCGGCGCCGACGCCGCCGGCATTCAGTTTTATTTTGTTTCGCCCGTGCGCTTTCGCGAAATCCTGATGGGAAAAAATCTCACGCATACTCTCGTCCTTGCCGTCGAAATGGTTTTGGTCTGGGTCGGCGCAAGCCTCATGTACCGTCCGCCCCGCGGGGAGATCCTGCTGGCAACATTCACCGGCGTTTTCTTCGCGCTTGTGGTGAATTTAACAGCCGGCAATCTGCTGTCCGTCTACACGCCCAAAAAAGTGGATCTCGCCGCCCTGGGTCGTCAGCGCGCGTCGCAAGTCACCGCGCTAGTGAGCCTCGGAATCCAAGCCGCGGTGCTCGGCCTCTGCGCCCTCGCCATCCTGCTAGCCCGCGCGTATCACCATATCTGGCTGGCAGCCATCATCTTCGTAGCGCTAGCCGCCGTCGCGATCGTGATTTATTTCCTGGTCCTCAATCGCATTGGCGCCATCGTCCTGCAGCGCCGCGAAGCCATGATCACCGAACTTTGCCGGGCATGATTGCGCCGGGCGATTGATCCGGTGGTACTCTGAAGTTATGATCACGTTGCCTATCACGCAGCTCCGCCGAAGATTCTCCGAGCTTGTTAAGCGTGCCAACGGTGGCGAGCGCATTGCCATCACTCGCAAAGGCAAGCTAGTCGCGTTTCTGGAGCCACCGCCACCTGAGCGCTCCCTTAAGGAGGTCTTCGCGGAAATCGAAAAGATCCGAAAAAACTTCCGGCTCCCAAAGGGCGTCACAAAAAAAAGCATGATCGAGGAAGGTAGAATGTAAAATATTGCCTTCACCGTTGCGTCGCGTATGCCGCGGGAGTAAATTTCCACCGTAACGAATCCACGTCTTCGGGGCCTTATGAAACGCAGCGCCTTTCTTGCTTTCTGCTTTATTTTTTCCGTGTTGATTCTGCACCCTTCCCCCGTCGTTGCCCAATCGCAGAAGCCTGCCGGTACGTACGGAGCGCTCCCTCATCAACTTGAGGAGCTTGTCAACACTCCCGCTGTCTCGGGCTATGAAAATCAGGTGGCAGACAAAATTCGCACGAGCCTGAAACGCCTACAGCCCACGACCGACAATCTCGGCGACGTGATCGTCACCATCGGCAACGGCGCACCGCATCGCCTCATAGTCACCCCGATTGACGAGCCCGGCTTCGTCGTCAGCGAAATCACGCCCGACGGTTACCTACGTGTGCAGCGCCTGCCGCAAGGCGGCCTACCTCCGATCTTCAATGAAATGTATTCCGCGCAACCGGTGCGAATCGAAACGGCCGGCGGCAAGTGGATTGACGGCGTAGTCGCAGGCCTTTCCGTGCATCTGCAACCGGGGCGGACCAACCCGCCGAAGGCCGCAGACATCGAAAATCTCTACGTGGATATCGGCGCAACCAACGCGGCCGAAGTTCGCAAAGCAGGCGTGGACGTTCTGGATCCCATCGTCATCAATCGCAGATTTATGAACTTGGCCGGCGAAGAAATGGCCTGCGCCTCGATCGGCGATCGTTTCGGCGCCGCCGCGCTCGCTGAATTATTGAGCCACGTCGAGCCCACAAAGATCAAAGGCACGCTCACCGTCGCATTCGTCGTGCAGCAACGCACTGGCGCGCGCGGCGTGCAGCGCATTCTCACTCAAACTCAAGCCGACGAAATGATCTACGTTGGACGTCTGCTCCCCGGCGGACCCATTCCAGAAATGGAAACGCTGCACCGCGCGCCACGCCGCGAACCCGGCGGCGGCGTGCTGGTCGGCGTACAGCAAACCGACGGCTCGCTTGCCGGTTTTGCCACTGAGCTGAAGCAACTCGCCGACGCCAACAAAATCTCATTGGCATCCGACTATTCCGCGAGTATTCTTCCCAAAAGTTATTTGCCCATGCCGCAGTTACCCGCGAAATGGGCACACCTGGCAATCGCTACTTCGTGGACGGACACCCCAGCGGAGACAGTCGATTCGAGCGATTTACTGAATCTCACAAAGCTGCTGGATCTTTACATGGAAGGTTCACCGTCCGGCGGCTCAGCCTATGCCAAGGATTGGGGTCAGAGAAACTTTCCCTCAAACGTCCATCTGCCAGACACCAAGATCCTTCGCGAATTGGTGGAAGCGTACGGCGTCAGCTATCACGAAGCGCCGGTGCGCGAATCCGTCGCGCGCCTACTTCCGCCGTGGGCCAAGCCCGAAACCGACAACGCCGGAAATCTGGTCCTTCATCTCGGCACCGCCCCCGCCGGATCCAAGACGCCGCGCATCCTCGTCGTCGCCCACATGGACGAAATCGGCTTCACCGTGAAATCCATTTCCAAAGACGGCCGCCTCGAAGTCGAATGGCGTGGTGGCGGCGAACTCAGCTTTTTCGCCGGTCATCCCGCGCTCGTGCACACCGCAAAAGGCGACCTCGACGCAATCGTCGAGCTGCCCAACGGCTGGGACACCACGAATTTCAAGTGGCCCACAGACGCGGGAGCACCCGGCTCGACCAATCCCGTTCGCGTAGATGTCGGTGCGCGCACTCCTGAAGAAGTAGCTAAGCTCGGCATCAATCTCGGCGACACCATCACCATTCCCAAAGCCTACCGCCCTCTGCTCGGCACGCGCGCCAATGGACGCAGCTTCGACGATCGCGTCGGTGACACCGCGCTGATTTCCGCTGTGTGGGCGCTCGGCGCGCCGCTGAAAGACCGCGACGTCACCTTCGTCTGGTCCACGGGCGAAGAAGAAGGCCTCGTAGGCGCTTCGAAAGTGGCCAAGCGTCTCGCGGACGAAGGCCAAGTACCCGACTTCGTATTCGCGGTGGACACGTTCGTCAGCTCTGACTCGCCCATCGAATCGAAGCGTTTCGGCAATGCGGAAATCGGCAAAGGTTTCGTGATTCGCGCTGTGGACAATTCCAACATCGTCCCGCCGCCTCTGGTCGAGCGGCTCATCAAGCTCGCGCGCACCAATCAGATTCCCGTACAGTACGGCGCCACCGGTGGCGGCAATGATGGCTCCGCCTTCGTCCGTTACGGCTCCGTGGACATCGCGCTGGGCTGGCCGCTGCGTTATTCACATTCCCCCGCGGAAGTGATTGACACGCGCGATGTGGATTCCCTCGCGCGCATCATCACCGTGATCGCCAAGAGCTGGTAGGGACGACGAGCCGCCCGCCGCTGCAATCTGCAACGTACATCCGTGAGCTTCGCCTGCACTTTGCTATAATCACGCGCCGTGAGCGACCCAGCTTTCAAACCGCCCCGCCATATCGCAATTGAAGGACCTATTCGCGTCGGAAAATCCACGCTAGCCAAAGTCCTGGCCGAACAACTACACGCGCGGCGTGTCTTTGACGCCGACGACAATCCCTTCCTCACCGATTTCTACGACGAAAAACCCGGCTCCGCATTCCGCGCGCAAATGTATTTCCTCTACGAGCGCCATCGCCGCCTTCTGGATTCCGGCCCGGAGGCCAATCCCGCGCCCATCGTCAGCGATTTCCTATTCGAGAAGGACAAAATTTTCGCCTACCTGAATCTGGACAACGAAGAACTGAAGCTCTACGAGCACTATTTCGAGATGCTTGCTCCGTCGACTCCCGCGCCCGATCTGGTGATCTACTTGCAAGCCAAGCCCGAGATCCTGCGCAAACGCGTCTCCAAAAAAGGCGATCCGGCGGAAACGCACATTTCTCCGGAATATGTCGAAGCCGTGGCCAATGCCTACGAGCATTTCTTCTTCCGCTATTCGGGCGCAAATCTGCTGGTGGTGGACACGTCGGAAATTGATTTCGTGGAGCGCAATCAGGACCTGCAGGAACTACTCCGCCGCCTGCGCCAACCGGTAAAAGGCACACAATATTTCCTGCCGCTCGGCCAGGGCTGAAATCCCCGCTTGAAAACCGGCGATCCCGAATGGTTTTGACTCTGTGCGGCCGGTCTGGCGTAGCCAGACCGGGCAATTCCCATACTTGGCAATGACTAATCCGATCGGAATTTGGCGAATCTAGAAGAGGGGGACGGGACGAGCAACCCGCCAGGTCACCCGCCCCGCACTGCGCACAGGAGGAACTCAAATCCAAAAAAAACCAGCGCCCAACGCCACCCACACCGCCGTATCAAACGATCAGGCTAAGCGGCTTTGTGCGTGCCCGTCAGCCGGTGGCGCAATCTTCCCAGCGTGCGATTCACCGGATGGCTGCGGTGCAAGAACGTGAGCACCGGCATGCGTCGCACGCCGATTTTTTCCAGCGCGCGCCGGATTCGAAAATCTCTTCCCGCCGACACCAGCCCTGTTTCCAGCGTGCTGATCGCGTCCGAAGTGCGTCCGGCCTGGTAATATACTTCCGCCAGGTTCAGATACAGCTGGGCGTGATTGTGCTTCATCCCCAGCGCTTCGCGGCACAGCGATTCCGCGTCACCGAATCGCTTCTCAGCCAGCGCGGCCAGCAGGCCAGTGTACGAAAGATAAAATGGGTTTTTCGGAGCAATGCCAAGAGCGCGCCGGGCGTGTTGCAGCGCTTCTTCGGACTGCCCGTCGCGGAGGTTTTTCAGGCACTCTTTGAAATCGTTCATTCCAGCATCTGAGGGGGATGTGGTTCCGATCCAGTGGGACATAGGCTCCTTCCTTAACCCCGCGGGCACCAGCAGGGTCACTGGATGCAGCGTACCCAGCCACTCCGTACGTGGAAATAGAACGTCGGTACAGTTTTTGGGCTACTCCCTTTTACTGTCCCATATGACAGGCAAATATTTCCGCAAGACCAGGTCATTCGTTCGACTTGTCGGCGCGGCTCCGAACACGCCCGGAATTCCTTTTTTTTACTGGAGTTACGTAGGCCTCGAAAGAGATCCGCCCGGAACCAGAGACACCGCAACTTTCCGGCTCTCGAAGCGGCGCGCTTCGCCGCGGGCTACTTCGTGTCCACACACAACGTTTTGCATTTCGCGCGCCACCAGAGGATGATGAATCTGTGAAAATGTCGAACAGCACCAGCGGCCGACCTAGCGCCCTCTCCCCGCGCTCACGGCCACCCGCTACTGCGACGCCCGCCTCCGAAATCGCCAATTTCTATTCGATACAAATAAGCCCTTTTCTCCCAACACCAAATTTTCAAATTGCAGAAAACAAAGCACTTCCTTTTTTCTATTCGATACAAATGAAAAGCCACGAATCACTACTCACCAATCACGAATCACCAACGCGGCTTCACAATTTACCGAAAAACGCTCCACCGGTCGTATGAAGTCGCGTCGCGCGCCGTCTCCCTTGCGACGGGGCCTCGTCGCGGTTATGCTGCGTCGTGATTTTCGAGGAGTGACATGCGATTAATCCGTACATGGAGAATCAGGCCGCTCGGCGCCACGCTATTTGCATTTTTCATCGCACTGTTCCTTGCTAGAGTGCTTCCGCTGACGGCTTTCGCACAATCTCCAGCCGCCGTCGAACACGGAAAATTTATCCTCCATAAATTCGAGCAGCCCATCGGCGAGGAAACCTACCAGATCACGCGGGATGGCGATTCGCTGAGTGCGAAAATTGACTTCAAATTCACCGATCGCAGCTCCCCCGTACCGCTGACGGCTACCTTCCGCTCCGCGAACGATCTCACGCCTCGCGCGTTCGAAATCAAGGGCAAGAATTCCCGCTCGACGGACATTGATGAAGCCGTCGAAGTGCAAACCGAAAAAATCCGCCTGCGCGACCGCGATAAATGGACCGAAGCCGCTCGGCCGCCGCAGTTTTTTACCATCGCAGGCTACGCCCCAACCACCATGCAGATGCTTCTGGTGCGCTACTGGGTGACGCACGGTTCCCCGGCGCAGCTCGTCACGCTGCCCACGGGCCAAGTGAACGTTGAACCGCGCGGCAGCGATTCCGTCAGCATTGACGGAAAGAATCAGAAGTTCGATCGCTTCACCATCGAAGGACTAATCTGGGGCCGCGAAACGCTTTGGTTTGACGCAAACCGGAATCTCGTCGCCGCCGTCACCACCGACGCGGAGTTCGATCATTTCGAAGCGATTCGCGAAGGATACGAAAGCGGCCTGGGAACATTTGTCGGGCTAGCCGGGTCGGACGGCATGGCCGCGCTCGCGGATATTTCCAAGGACATTTCCGGCAGCCGCGCGGAAAAGATAGCGCTCGTCGGCGGCACGCTGATTGATGGAACTGGCCGCGACGCGGTCCCTGATTCCGTGGTCGTCATTGAAAAAGGCAAGATCGTGGACGCGGGACCCAGGTCGCGCGTCAAAATTCCCAGCGGCACGCAAAAAGTGGATGCGCGCGGAAAAACCATTCTTCCCGGCCTCTGGGATATGCACGCACATTTCGAACAGGTCGAGTGGGGGCCGATTTATCTGGCTGCCGGAGCCACCACTGTGCGCGATTGCGGCAATGAATTTGAATTTATCACCGCGGTGCGCGATGCAGTGGCAAATGGCCGCGGCCTCGGCCCGCGACTGCTGCTTGCGGGAATTGTAGATGGCACCGGACCGAGCGCCATCGGAGTGGAGCGCGTGGACACGCCCGAACAAGCGAAAATGTGGACGGACAAATACCACGACGCGGGCTTCCAACAGATGAAGATTTACAGCTCCGTGAAGCTCGAAGAAGTGAAGGACGTCGCGGACGAAGCGCACCGACTCGGCATGACGGTCACCGGTCATGTGCCGATCGGCCTGAACGCATATCAAACGATCGAAGCCGGCCAGGACCAGATCAATCACATCCCCTACATCGTGGATATCATGGTTCCACCGCTTCCCGAGGACGCCAGCCGCCTCGATCACGCCAACGCCGCTGCAAATTTAGATTTGAATTCGTCCGCATCGCAAAAAGCGATCGCCTTTTTGGTGCAGCACGGAACTGTAGTAGATCCCACTCTCGCGCTTTTCGAGTTTTTCTCCGCCAGCACGGCCAAGCCCGCGGCCAGCATCGAGCCAGGCGTCACGAAAGTCGCGCCGGAACTGCAGGCCATTCTTGTGGATGTCGGGCCGCCGTCGCCCAATGCGGACATCAGCGAAAAAGTCTTTGCGAAAGAGCTAGCAGTCGTTGGCGCACTGCATAAAGCAGGTGTTCCGATCGTAGCGGGAACAGATCAGACGGTTCCGGGGCACAGTCTGCACCGCGAAATTGAATTGTACGTCCAGGCCGGATTTACGCCGATGGAAGCAATTCAAGCCGCGACGATCGTGCCGGCGCGCGTGATGGGACTCGAGAAGGAAGTCGGCACAGTAGAGCCGGGCAAGCGCGCCGACGTAATCATTCTCGATGGCAACCCGCTCGAATCCATTCACAACATTCGCAAAGTCGAATTCGTCATTACCAACGGCACAATGTACAACTGCGCCGAACTGTGGCGCAGCGTCGGTTTCCAGCCGTGAGCTGGTCCGCGCGAACTGAGAGGCCAAGCAATGGATAAATGGACGCGACGAAGGTTTTTCCTAGCCACTCTGGCGAGTGGAATTGCGGCTAGCACGCGGCAGCTCTTTGGCGCTGGCGAACCGGCGCGCAAGAGTCTCGCGGGTTCCAAGGAAGCGGCCGATTCTGCGCCGGCAGCGCAGGGCGTTCGCCCATTGATTATTTCCTCCGCAAACGGATTGCAGCACCTCGATGACGGAATGGAATTGCTCAAATCCGGTGGTGACACGCTGGACGCGGCGCTAGCGGTCGTCACCAAAGTGGAAGACGATCCCAACGACGATTCCGTGGGCTACGGCGGTTTGCCCAATGAAGATGGCGTCGTCGAGCTGGATGCCAGCGTAATGCACGGACCATCTCGCCGCGCGGGCGCTGTGGGATCCATTCAGAAAATCAAGAATCCCTCGCTCGTCGCGAAAGCGGTAATGGATAAAACCAATCACGTTTTCATCGTTGGTCCGGGTGCGCAACACTTTGCGGAAGACGAAGGATTTGCGCCCATGAATCTCCTCACGGAGCGTTCGCGAATCGCCTGGCTCGCTTGGAAAGCCTCCGTTTCCGAAAACTGGCGACCCGGGTTAGACAGTCCGCAATGGAAAGAGACACTCACGCAGCTTCTGGACACGCCGGAAAAGTTGGCTTGGCGCGCTCACATTGAAGACGTGGTGATGCATCCGCCGACCGGGACGATTAATTGCCTGGCAGTGAACGCGAAGGGAGATATTTCTGGCACCACTACTACGTCTGGGCTGGCGTGGAAGATCGCAGGTCGCGTCGGCGATTCGCCCCTGATTGGCGCCGGGCTATTTGTGGATAACGAAGTCGGCGCCGCCGGTTCCACCGGCCGCGGTGAAGAAGACATCAAGATCGCCGGCGGCCACACCATCGTGGAAATGATGCGCAAGGGATCGTCACCCACCGACGCGTGTATGGAAGCGTTGCATCGTGTGGTCCGCAACTACAAACCATTTCCCGATCGGCTGAAAAGATTCCACATTCAATTCTACGCGGTAAACAAGAACGGCGACTATGGCGCAGGGAGCCTGTGGGGCAAACATAAGGACGGCCGCCCGATGCAGTATGCCGTGCACGATGGCACGAAAGCGCAGCTCGTGCGCACCACTCCGATGTTCGATGAAATAGGCGGCGATTACTAAATTTCGCGCGAGCCAGCTTTCATCCACACGCGTGCATTTACGCTGCTGCAATTCGCACCGCGCTCCTCACAAAAATTCTTCGCGCATTTCCACGCTTTAGTGCACAAGCTCGGACGCAAAAACCAAATGGATGCCACGAGCTTCGAGTGACGGAACGCCTTCGGCGAGAGCGGCGATGGTGGCGGGGCGCGGGTGGCCGATCGCGATGGTGAATCCGTCGCGCTGCGCGTCGCGCGCGGCGAGGTCGAGCTGCTTGAGGATCGCTGCGCGCGAGGCCGTGTCGTCGAGGAACACCTTGCGTGACGCCGCGGGAACGCCGGCGCGTTCGGCCATGTCGTAAGCCACCGTCTTTGCGTCGGTGCGGCTGTCCACGAAGAAGAGTCCGCGCTGGCGCAGCGCCGGCATCAGCGCCTGCATCAGGGCCGGGTCTGCGGTGGCGCGCGAGCCTTGGTGGTTGTTCACGCCCGCTGCATACGGAACAGTCTCTAGCATTCCCGCCAGAGTCGCATCCACCTGCGCGGCGCTCATTCCCACACGTAGCTCGACGTCTTCGGGCTTTGCTCCGTCCGCTTCGGATTCCATCGGCAGATGCAGCATCACCTGATCGCCGCGGCGCTGCGCTTCTTCGGCGAGTTCGCCCGAGAGCGGCAAGTGCGGCAAGACGGAAACGGTGAGCGGAAAGCCGAGCGCGAGCACGGCATCCGCAGCGGAGCGGTCGTAACCCAGGTCATCAATGATGATCGCGAGCCGCGCATTCGCGGAGCTAGCGGATTGTCGTGCGGATGCGGGCGCTGATGCCGATGCATGCGCAGCAGCGGCTCGCGTGGCTAGCGGAGTGACGACGTGGACTGTGTGTGTGCGCGCGCCGTGGAACGCGTAGTCGAAGCGAATCACGCCGCTGGAAGCTGTCTCGGTGATGGAGAGATCGTGCTTGCGCGCGATCGCTTGCAGAGCTCGCGCGAATGCAGCGCATTGCGATGTGTCGGTTAGAGAGATGTAGATATTGTCCGCAGCGAGAGCGTTCGAGCTCCCGTGTTTCGTGGGCTGCAGTTCAGGGCGAATGGCGATTTCGGATTTGTGGCCGTTGATTTTCTGCGCGGCGGCGACAATTTCGCCGGTGATGGTGCGCAACTCAGATTTCGAGAGAGTTTTTTTGCCGCAGCCGGCGAGAAACAGAAGAACGACGGCGGCGCATACCGCGAAAATCCGCACAGCGCCGCGCGAATTCAAATCTACGCGGCCAATTGCTGCCAGGCATTCACCAGCTTGGCTGCTTTCTTCTCAACCGCGACGTTGCCCTGCAGTATTTCGATGGCTTTCTTCACGACCGGATCATCCGGCGAAGAGCTGGGCAGCGCGGCAGGCTGCGTGAGATCGGCCTGCGCGAGAAGATCGTCAATCGAAGGATGCACTTCTGCGGTGGGCGGCACTCCCTCGGCGGCAATCTCCTTGTTTCCTGGCGTGAAATAATTCGCAACGGTTAGAATCAGCGCGGAGCCGTCGTCCATTTCGATCAACTTCTGTTGAGACGCGGTGCCATAAGTGCGTTCGCCCACGGTGCTACCGCGCTTGTTGTCGGCGATGGCCGCGGCAACGATTTCGGCGGGTCCGGCGGTGCCGTTGCCGATCAGCACGGCGACGGGCTCCGTCCACACAACTTTCGTGGTATCGGCGGAAGAGACGACTGGTGTGACCGTCTGGCCCTTCAGCGTGGCAATCGTGCCGGAAGAAAGGAAAAGCTGCGCGGTAAGAATTCCTTCCTGGTCGTCGCCCAGCGAAGAATCACGCAGGTCCAGAAGCAATTTCTTCGCCCCCGATTTCTGGAATTGCGCCAGCTTCTCGCGGATCTGCTTCGATACTCCGGGAGTGAACTCCGGCACACGCAGGTAGGCGACGTCGCCGTTCACGCGGTCTTCCACGAGCTTGGGCGCGGTGAGTTTCGCGAGCGTGATATTCATTTCCTGCGGTTCGGCTTTGCCGCGGCGAATCACGGAAAGCTGCACGGTGGTTCCCGGATTGCCCTTTAGCAACAGCTGCGCCTGGTCAATGGCCATCTGGCCGGTGGTGAATCCGGCAATCTTCTCGAGGATGTCGCCGATGCGCAGGCCGATTTTCGCGCCCGGGCTATCGGGAAGTACGCCGATCACGCCGATGTAACCGAAGCGGCGCGTGAGCGCGAGGCCCGTTTCCGCCGGAGGATTGCTGGCGCTCTTGTCCTTGAAGTCCTTGTATTCGAGCGGGCTCAGATAGGCCGATTGCGGGTCGAGCGAATCGAGCAGGCCGTGCAGCGAACCGTTGGTGACGGCGTGCATATTGGGATCGTCCACGTAATCGCGCTGGATGTGCTCCAGAACTTCGCTATAGACGGCGAGCGCGCGGAACGCTTTGTCGTCGGATGAACGGCCGAGCATGTATCCGGTGGCGGCGTAGGCGACCACCAGAACTGAAATCCCCAGAACAATTTTTTTGCCGAGCGGGCTCATGCGTTGTCCTTTTTAGTGCCGCGATAATAGTGCCGTAACGTTAGATGACCGCAGGCCGAAGCCGGTTTCGTGCCGCGCCGGTAGCCTGCGACCGGCAGCGCTGCGGGGCTTTTGGTTAGACTGGCCCGCTGCGCGCAGGAAAGCATGATTATACCGTGAGTTGGCGTTTGTGAGTTGTGTGATTCGCGAATGGTGACAGTTAATTGATGAGTAGCGTTTAGCGGGACGCGGTGGCGGTTTTGCGGAGCCTGGAAGAGAGTGGTGTAGCCGCGAAAAACACGGCAAAAACTAACGATTGATTTGCGCCGCTGTTGTTTGTTTTCAATCAGTTGGAACGGTTTTCGATTATGTTTCGCTAGCGATTGATTCAGGCGGTGGCGATTAGACGGTGATGAGTGATGAGCGCTCGGCGGGGCGTGACGGGCGATCATCGACCCATGAAAGGTGCTCACAGGACCTGGTGGATCTGCGGCAGCGAGGCCCGGTGCCGGCGCGAATTTCGTGATTGTGAGCGCAATTTCATATCTTAGTTTCCGTCTGAGGTTAGCACGCGGGCGATGCCGAAACAGCTGCCCGACAGGACAGCCGTGGTCTAGAAATAGTACAGAACCAGTACTACCTGGCCGAAAACAATTCGAGACCCGTACTTTGCGGCGATGCAGGACTTGCACAGCCGTCCGTGTGTCAGTGCGGGCTGCTGAAGGCTTTATCGCGCGTGTAGTTCGTCGCGCGAACGAGGGCGAGTCCAGCCGAGATTGAGTCCTTTGCCGAGGCGCACTAGGGCGCGCTTTCGAGCGCGGTGGTATCCCTTGCGTTGGCGCACGATTTCATCGAGCTTCGCAGCTAGCAGGGCGCTAACCGACAGGCCTTTTGCGGCCGCCAGTTTGCGGGCTTCCCGCAAGACGTCGGCGTCAAGGTTCAACGTGATTTTCGTTTTCATTCTCGGCGTGAATTGACGCGCCCTCGCTATTTTGCTTCGTGTGCCTGCGCTTTAGCACGCTCGCAACGGGCACCGGGCTGGCGTAAAGCCGCTTGCCACCCGCCGCATTGCGCCGCTGCCATTCGGTGTTGCCAATCGCTGGCTCGGATCTCTGACAGAGCGCGAGTCCAGAATATAAATTATTCGGTGTAACCGATTGGTTGGTGGGGCATCCAACAGTGTGTTGGCGATTGCTGCTCTTGATGTGAATTGTGGCGGAGTTTTGCGGCCATCTTCACTCCCACCCCTAACCCCTATGCCGCCGGAGGGTATTGTATGCGTGAGCTTAGGCCGGTGCTTTGGCAGGAAGCTTTTATTCGAGCGGTGGACGAGCCGGACCGGGAAACATTGGCTCAATTAATTCGTGAAGCGGAGTTCGCGATCTTTTTTCGGCGGCAGCAACTGGAAAACCCCGCGGACTATCGCGACGAAGTGCGCGCGATGAATCTGGCTACGCTGGCCATGGATTCAATTAAGGTTCAGAAATTGGGCGGCGTGAGAAACCTGTCGTTGTTGAAAGATTGCTGTTCGTTTCAGAAGTCGGCTTGAGGACTTTCGAGCCGCGTCTTTCCGCCTCTTGTAAAACTGCTTAATTTAATCGCCACCCTCCCTCTGTTCCGGCGCGCCGCACCTCCCTTCGACCCTGCCGTCGGCTGGGCCTCAAGATGAAACGGCGCTTCGGGCTCTCATTGCTGATTGTTCCCAGCGGATGTTGTGGTTCCGACCAAATGAAAAATGATGAGCCGATGCGACGTCAGCGTTAGGATCCGAATTCGATGGACCAGAAGCGCGGGGCGGGGCGGAGGAATTCGAAGCCGACGAGCGTGGTGCCGGCTTGCATTTTTATTACGCGCGCGACGCGGCAGGGCAGCTCTTCGTCGGTCTGCGTGTTGGCCAGCAGAAATTCCTGGGACGGGGCGACTTCGCGTGAAAGGGCGAGCAATCCACCATTCGCGCTGACGTTCAGCGTGACGCCGTGTTCGACGAAGGGCTCATCGTGAGAGTGTCCGTAGACGAATACAGGCAGAAACGCGGAGACGCGATGGCTGTGGCGCCTGTTCGGTTTTGAAGCTGCGGGTGGGGGAGCCGGCTTGCGGCGAGAACGAACCTTTCCTGGAAAAAACAATTTGCGCCAGCCCATAGGTGTCCTTTGCGCGAAGCGGCGCTGCGAATATCGGCAGCCTCGCGGTATTCTTCACTGGGCCGAGGTTAGTTTACACCGTGTGGCGAACGAAAAACCCGCGGACTGTCTGTGAGGATTCGTCCCCGTGGATGTTTGTGGATGACGAGCAACCGCGGGCTGGTTCGGGTAAGCTAGCGTTGATGATGCGAAGGGGATTGGCGCGCGCGTGGCTGCGGCGATGACGGCGGCGGATTTTCGGCGGTTGGCGCTTGGTTTTCCGGAAGCGACGGAGAGCGCCCATATGGATCATCCGGATTTTCGCGTGCGCGCGGGCTTGTTGATCCGCTGATTCGCTGGTTCGTGCGCTGATTGCCGCATGATTGTTCGTGAAATTCGATGAGATGAAGGCTCGCCCTTTTTCCTACGCACAACTCGGCGCGGCATTGGCAGCGGGGCTGGCGCTGCGTTTGTTCTTCATTTGGCGCTTTCCATTTTATTCCGGGGACACGAAATTCTACGAAGAGCTGGCGCGGAATTGGCTGCACCACGGCGTCTATGGACTGTACGTGGGTGGCTCGCTGACCGCGGTGGATATGCGCGTGCCGGGATATCCGGCGTTTCTGGCAGCGATTTATTTTGCGATGGGGCGCAGCGCGCGGGTAGTCATGGTGGTGCAGGCTTTGGTGGACCTCGCGACTTGCGTGCTGGTAGCGCTGATTGCGGCGCGGCTGGCGCCGGTTCCGCGGCGCGCGATCGCGGGAACGGTGGCGCTGTGGATGGTGGCGCTTTGTCCTTTTACGGCGGACTACACGGCGGTGGTGCTGACCGAAACGCTGGCTACTTTTTTTACCGCTGCGGCGGTGATGGTCTTTGTTTATCTTTTGACTGAGCCGGAGCTAGATTTTCCGGTGGGTCCGTTGCCGCAGCGATTGCCGGTGGTGTTCGCTGGGTGGTTTTTGCTGCTGGGATTCATTGTTGGGCTGGGAACTTTGGTGCGGCCGGAGACGCCGCTGGTTTTGGCCGCGGCCGGGGTTGTGCTGTGCGTGCGTTGGTGGCGGCGGGCGAATTGGCCGAAGCTGATACTGGCGATTTGCTGGATGTGTGCGGGCCTGCTGCTGCCGCTGTCACCTTGGGCTGCGCGGAATGCGCGGACATTGGGGCGCGTGGAATTTCTGGGGCCGCGTTTCGCGCAGACTTATGGAGATTTTATTCCGCGGGGTTACTTCGCGTGGACGCAAACGTGGATGACGCGATTTGGCGAGGCGTATCTGGTGACATGGAAGCTGGGGAAGCAGCCGATTGATATTGCGAACGTGCCGGGAGTCGCGTTTGACTCGGACGCGGAACGCGCGCGAGTTGTGGAATTGCTTGGGCAGTACAACCGCGAGCTGAAGATGACGCCGGTGCTGGACCAGGAATTTGCGCAGTTCGCGGCGGAACGGACTGCGCGCAAGCCGCTGCGTACTTATATTTTTGTGCCGACGGAGCGAATTGCGGCGATGTGGTTTACGCCGCGCATCGAACTGTTGCCGTATTCGGGGAAACTGTGGCCGGTTGGAGAGAAATGGCGCGGGAATCCGGCGGATTTCGGCGTTACTTTTGGATTTGGGATCCTGAGCGCGGTGTATTTGGGACTGGCGGCGGTCGGGTGGTGGCGATGCCGCGCGCAGTTGGCGGCGACATTTTTAATTTTGTTTGTGGTGATACGAACGGTGGCGATGACGCAGCTGCAGACGGTGGAGCCGCGGTACGTGATCGAATGTTTTCCGGCGATTGTTGCGCTGGGCGCGCTGGTGTGGGCGATTCCGACGCGCAGCGAAAAGCCGCGTTAGGATTTGTCGCGGGCGCCGACCGTCGCGGGTTCTTGTGGGTGAACGAAATTGGCGGCGGGCGACGCCGATGTTGAGACCGGCGGCGCTGCGGCAGTTGTCGCGGTTACCGCATCGGGCTGTGCCGGCGCTTCAATTTCCCAATCGCAGCCTTCCTTGATGCAGGTGCGGAAATTTCCTTGTTTTGTGCGCTTTTCGACGATGAACGGCGCGCCACATTTCGGGCAGGGCTCGTTGATCGGCTCGTGCGGAGTGGTGAAATCGCAATCGGGATAGCGGCTGCAGCCGTAGAAGATGCGGCCGGCGCCGCGTCCGCGCGAAATGCCGCGGCGCACGAATTCGCCCTCGTTGCACTTCGGGCATTTGATGCCGAGAGTGATGGGGCGCGTGTACTTGCACTTCGGATAATTCGTGCAGCCGATGAAATCGCCGAAGCGGCCCTGGCGGCGCAGGAGCTGCGCGTCGTCGAGCGGGCATTTTTCGTCGAGTGGCACGTCCGGTTGGCGCGCGATGCGCGTGCCACTCACCAGACGGCGCGTGGTTTTGCAGTCCGGGTAGCCCTTGCACGCGAGAAAAACTCCGAAGCGTCCGCGCTTGATGACCATTTCCTTGCCGCAGTTGTCGCAATATTCGATTTTCGCGACGCCGTCCGCTTCAGCGGGAAGCTCGGGCGAAAGATCCTTGATGTAATCGCAGTCCGGATAGCGATTGCAGCCCAGGAAAAATCCGTGACGAGAGATGCGCTCGAGCAATTCGCCCTCGCCGCATTTTTCGCACTTTAGTCCGGTGGGGATGCCGGCTTTGTAGGACAGCATCTGCTCGTCGGCTTTATCGAGATCCACGACGAAGGGGTCCCAGAATTCCTTCACGGCCTGTCGCCAGGGAAGTTTGCCCTCTTCGATTTCGTCAAGTTCTTCTTCCAGGCGCGCAGTAAAGCCCACGTCGAAAATATCCTCGAAACTTTTCACCAGCAGCACGCTGACTCGTTCACCGAGCATGGTGGGCGAGAAGCGGCCCTGATCCTTGGTGACGTATTCGCGTTCGACGATGGTGGAAATAATGGCGGCATAGGTCGAGGGGCGGCCGATGCCTTTTTCTTCCAGCTCTTTCACCAGCGTAGCGTCGTTGTAGCGCGGCGGCGGCTCGGTGAAATGCTGGTCCGGGCGAATTTGGTCGAGGCGCAGCGACTGGCCTTCGCGGACTTGCGGCAAGGAGCGGCCCTCGCCTTCGTCGTCCTTTTCGTCGTCCTCGCGATCTGCGCCCGCCACAGGGGTTTGGTAAACGCGCAGGTAGCCATCGAATTTCTGGACCGAGCCGGTGGCGCGGAAAGTGTAATCGCCCGCGGAAATATCAATCGTGGTCTGATCGAAAACCGCGGGAAGCATTTGCGACGCGACGAAACGCTGCCAGATCAGCTGGTACAGTTTGAAGAGATCGTCTTCCAGGAACGGGCGAACGTCTTCGGGCGCGCGCAGCACGTCGGTGGGACGGACGGCTTCGTGAGCTTCCTGCGCGTCCTTCTTCGATTTGTAAAAATTGGGCTTCTCCGGCAGGTAGCTTGCGCCGAAGCGTTCAGGAATCATGGCGCGCACCTGATCGAGCGCGTCATTCGAGACGCGGACGGAATCGGTGCGCATATACGTGATCAGCGCGACCGAACCCTCGTTGCCTAGCTCGATGCCTTCATAAAGCTTTTGCGCGAGCGACATGGTGCGCTTCGCGGTAAAGCGCAGGCGATTGTAAGCAGCCTGCTGCAGTTTGGAGGTGGTAAACGGCGGAGGAGCGTTGCGCCGCTTTTCTTTCTGGGCGACGGAGGCGACCTGCCACTTGGCCTTCTGCACGGCGGCGACAACTTTGTCCGCAGCCTCCTGATTCAGAACTTCGATGTCCTCGCCCTTGAACTTGCTGAGCTTGGCTTCGAACAGCGGCGGCGCGCCGGCGTCGAGCAGCGCGTGGATGGTCCAATATTCCTTGGGGACGAACGCGCGGATTTCCTGCTCGCGCTCGACGATCAGGCGCAGCGCGACGGTTTGTACGCGCCCGGCGGATAGGCCGCGGCGCACTTTGTTCCAGAGTAGCGGCGAAACCTTGTAGCCGACGATGCGATCGAGCACGCGGCGGGCCTGTTGCGCGTCCACCAGATTTTCATTCACCTCGGAGGGGTGTTCGAACGCGGCCTTAATGGCTTTCTGCGTGATTTCGTTGAACATCACGCGATAGATTTTCGGCGGCGCGCCGTTGGTCTTGGGAGGTTCTTTCTTGGCAACGGGCTTGGGCGCCTTCTCCTCGCCTTCCTTTTCTTCGTGGACGACCAGGTCCGCATACTTTTTGGGCTTGCCCAGAATCTCAGCCAGATGCGCGCAGATGGCTTCGCCTTCGCGGTCCGGGTCGCCCGCTAGGTAGATGGCGTCCGCTCCCCGGGCGGCCTTCTGAAGATCGTGGATAACCTTGATCTTGCCCGGAATTACTTCGTAGGTCGGCTCAAAGATGTTCTGAGCCGTGACGACTACCGGTTTAGGGACCTTCTTCTCGGGTGCGCCGGCCTTGGCCTTGCGTTTCTTCTTCTTTTTGCCGTTTTCCTGCCCGGGCA
>Ga0210407_10001228_pt1 | contig 24716 bp, 17 predicted proteins | sample IncBWC27MmetaG_FD_150860 | JGI IMG/M metagenome (GOLD analysis project Ga0210407, IMG submission 150860) | Forest soil microbial communities from Barre Woods Harvard Forest LTER site, Petersham, Massachusetts, United States - Inc-BW-C-27-M | ecosystem: Environmental > Terrestrial > Soil >... | reverse complement strand
GACGGCCGACGTCAACGGCGACGGCAAGCCCGATCTGATCGTGGCGAATGAGTTCAGCGCCACGATCTCTGTGCTGCTGAACACCACCGCCCCGGGCGCCACCACTTCAAGCTTCTCCACCCAGCAGAGCTTTGCCGCGGGCAACGTCCCGTCCTCGTTGACGGCGGCCGACGTCAACGGCGACGGCAAACCCGACCTGATCGTCACGAATGCCAGCGCCAACACGGTTTCGGTGCTGCTCAACCGACTGTACGCGGCCACCGCGTCGGGCAGCCCGGCAACTGGAACAATCCACTATAACGTACCGACGCCTACGGCGACCGCGACACCGACGGCCACTGCGACCGCGACTGCGACGGCCACCGATACGGCCACCGCGACTGCGACCGATACGGCAACTGCGACCGCGACCGATACCGCCACCGCAACCGCAACTGCGACCGACACGGCTACCGCAACCGCGACGGCGACCGATACGGCTACTGCAACCGCGACAGCGACGGCCACTGCAACGGCGACGGCCACGGCGACTAACACGGCGACCGCAACGGCGACCGACACCGCTACCGCAACCGCGACGGATACGGCAACCGCAACGGCGACGAGCACGGCGACCGCGACGGCGACTAATACGGCCACCGCAACGGCGACTGCGACGGCCACGGCGACCAACACGGCGACCGCAACTGCGACCAATACGGCCACTGCAACCGCGACTAACACGGCGACTGCGACAGCGACCGATACGGCCACCGCAACGGCGACGAACACGGCGACCGCGACGGCGACTAATACGGCCACCGCAACGGCGACTGCGACGCCGACGACTTCGATCTCGGTACCGGCTACGCTTGCGATGGGGAGTTCGCCGGTTGGGGACACGGCGACCAAGAACATCACGGTCAAAAACACTGGGACGCATGCGCTCTTCATGAGCGGCGTGACCTCGAACGATCCTGAATTCGCCGAGACTGGCACGACCTGCCCAGGGGGCGGACTGGCGCATCTGGCAACCTGTACGATCGCGATCGGGTTCACACCGAGTTCACTCGGGCCGCATAGCGCGACGCTGTCGGTTCACGACAATACGGCGAGCAGTCCGCAGCATGTGGCGGCCAGCGGCGCCGGGGTCGCGGACATGACGGTTACGCCGACCAGCGCGATGTTCACCAGCACGAAGATTGGTTCCAAGAAGACCACGACGATCACGGTCAGTAACAAGCAGACCAACTCGGTTTCGCTGAGCGAAGGATTCAGCGGGACGAATTCGGGGGATTTCAGCGTGACGGGCGGGACGTGCATGGCGACGCTGGCGGCGAAGACGTCGTGCACGCTGATTGTTACTTACGCTCCGACGCAACTCGGGACGGAATCGGCGACGATGACTGTCACGGACAGTCCCGATACGCTTGGGCCGTACACGGTTTCATTCACGACTGCGGAGAATATTCCGGCGACGGTCGTGCCTGCGACTACGCTGGCATTCGGTACTACAACTGTTGCGCATCCGAATAAGACGAAGACCGTGACGGTCACGAATCTGTCGGGGTCTTCACTATCGGTAAGCGAGAGTTTCAGCGGGACGAATGCGGGAGACTTCGCGGTGACGGGTGGGACGTGCGGATCGTCGGTGGCGGCGAATTCATCGTGCACGATTGCGATCACGTTTACGCCGACGCTGCATGCGACGGCGGAGAGTGCGAGCGTTGCGGTGAGTATCGGGAGCGATCCGACTAGTCCGCATAATATTGCGCTGACGGGGACTGGGCCTTAGGAAGGGCGGCGGAGAAAAGAGAATCGCTTCGCGTAGGTCCCTCCACTACGGTCGGGACGACAGAAAAGCGTTCTCGAGCCTCGGCAAACCTAACCCATCCCCTCGAGGGAAGGGGAACAAATTCGGAAAAGGAGCATCGCTTCGCGGAGATCTTTCGACTCCGGCAGCCTCCGCTCAAGATGACGGACGGGGGAGTCGGACGGGGGAAAAGAGACCGAAGGAGCATCTCTTAGCGCTTCGGGAATACTTAGAGTAGGCGTTCGGCTTCGCGCGAAATTTTGTTCGGAATGTAGAACCCTCACCTGCCGATCGCAGAGCGGTCGGCCTCCTTTTTCGCAAAACTGGTTTTTTACTGATCGGCACCGTCTGCCGCTTGGGGTCTTCTGGGCTGGGAGCGACGGCGCGGACAAAACGGGCATCCTCGGACTCGGGGGATGGAGGCTGGAGGTGTGCCGTGCCCCTTCGGACGAATTGTTCAATTGAACGTAACGCCTAATTAGGTGGAGAGGACCCGCATGATCGCGGGGTCCATTGGTCTGAACAAGGTTAATCCGGGGAGGGGCAAATAGTGAAGAGTTATAAAGGGATGGTAGGCTTGGCGGCTACGATCGTTCTTGCGCTGGCTGCGTTGACCCATGCGGCGACATCGATGGGGACTGGCGCCAGGGGTCATCCTGCGGCTTCGGTTGCGGCGGCGGCAACGCGGGGCGCGGCGCTCATGGCGCCGTCCGGTTCAGCGTTGCGCGAGGCGGACGGAAGACGGATCGCGGGCCTTTACAGCAAAATCCCGCTTACCTTCGAGCGCAACGATGGTCAGACCGATTCGCAGGTGAAATATCTCTCGCGCGGCGCCGGCTACACGCTTTTTCTGACCGAGCGCAGCGCGGTGCTGGCAATCAAGCCGGCGTCGGTCGAGTCGAAGCTCAACCAGGCGAAGTCTGATACGACTGCGCGGAAGACAACCGATGCGAAGGCTTCAATCTTACGAGTCGATCTGGCTGGAAGCCGGCGCCCTACGCGGATCGAGGGTGAGGACAGGCAAGGTTCCGTCACCAGTTACTTTGTCGGCAAGGACAAGAGTAAGTGGCGCTCAGGGGTCGCTAACTACGGGCGGGTGAAGTACGAGGGCGTTTACCCGGGAATCGACCTCGCCTACCACGGCAATCCGCAGGAGCTCGAGTATGACTTCACGGTTGCTCCGGGAGCCGACCCGCGCGCGATCAAGCTGGAATTCGCGGGCGCTGACAAGATTAGTATCGATCGCAAAGGCGATTTGGAGATCGCGCTGGGCAAGACGACGGTGATCGAGCACGCGCCGGTGGTTTACCAGGAGATCGGCGGGAACCGGCGCTTAGTGGCGGGGCGGTATGCACTCAAAGGCAAGAATCGCGCGGCATTTCAGATCGCGCGCTATGATCGCAGCTATCCGCTGGTTATCGATCCGACCCTGATCTACTCGACCTACGTCGGCTGCTGCCAGGTTCTGGGATACAACTTCGTCGGCCAAGGCATGGCGATTGACGCGGGCGGGAGTGCCTACGTTGCGGGATCAATCTCCTCGGCCAGCTTTCCGACCACATCGGGCGCTTATACGGACGGCAGTTCGGCCGGCTTCGCGGTCGAATTGTTCGTGAGCAAATTCACCGCCGATGGGAGCGGTCTGGTTTACTCAACAATTTTCGGCGCGGGTATTCAGAACTCCGGCTCCACCTACGGCGACGGCATAGCGGTGGACGCGGACGGCAACGCGTATGTCACCGGGTACACATCATCGACGGACTTCCCTACCACTGGCGGTGCGTTTCAGCCCGTTCTAGCCGGCGGCTCCAATGCGTTTGTGACCAAGCTTAATCCCAGCGGCACGGGTCTCGTGTATTCGACTTACCTGGGCGGAAACAGTGCCGACATCGGCGTAAAAATCGCAGTAGATTCGGACGGGGATGCATACGTTTGCGGACTCACCCAGTCGTCCAACTTCCCCCACACCTCGGGCGCATTTCAGACGAACCTTGCGGGCGGTCAGAATGGGTTCGTGACGAAGCTCAATCCGAACGGCACCGCTCTGGTCTATTCGACCTATCTAGGCGGGGGTTCCAGCGACGCGGCGAACAATGTCGCCATAGACTCGAACGGCGATGCTTACTTGACCGGATATACTTTTTCGCCCGACTTCCCCCATACCCTGGGTGCCTTCCAGAGTGCCTTTCCTGGCGGCCAATATACTGACTTTGTAACCGAGCTAAATCCCGCCGGCAGCGGCCTCGTCTATTCGACTTTTCTTGGCGGCAATAACCAGGAATACGGGACCGGAATCGCGGTCGATGCCAGCGGCGACGCATATGTGTCTGGATTCACGAATTCGAACAATTTCCCCACGACCACGGGTGCTTTTCAGACCACCTTCCAGGGAGGGTGCGATCCGATCTTCTGCGGCGATGGGTTTGTGACCAAACTCAACCCGACCGGCAGCGGTCTTATCTACTCGACCTTGCTCGGCGGCAACGGCGGAGACATCGTCGCGCAGATCGCGATCGACGAAAACGGCAATGCCTATCTGGGCGGAAGCACTTCATCGAACAACTTCCCGGTGACCACGGACGCATATCAACCCAATTACGGCGGCGGGTGTTCCACCAACCCCGCAACCTGCCTGGACGGATTCGTGGCCAACCTGAGCGCCGACGGCAGCGAACTGCTCTACTCGACATATATTGGCGGCACCACCGGCGCCCAAGGCGTGGGGACTATGGCGCTGGATTCGGCGAGCAATTTCTACGTCTCCGGAGACACGGGTGCGAGCGACTTTCCGACCACCGCCGGTGCCTACCAGACCGGCTTCATCGGCACGGCGGGATCCTCGGGCAACACGTTCGTGAGCAAGTTCGCGCTTGCCAACACCGGGACGGGATCGAATCAGCAAGTACAAGTAACCACGGGGAACCCGGTCGTCCCGTCGGGGGATTTGACATTTTTCGTCGTCAGTATGGCCGGACTGACCACCTTCAAGGCGAGCAGCTCGGGGCCGGCGTTGCCACCGAACTACGCATACGGCACCCAGCCGGCGCAGATCGACGTCAACACGACGGCGAGCTTCAGCGGGGCCGCGGGTCTTTGCTTCAACTACGATCCATCGAATTTCGCTAACCCGTCACTTATACGTCTGCTTCATTTCGAGAATGGCACGTGGCTGGACGTGACGGTTTCGAACAACACGACCAATGGCGTCATCTGCGGGTCGGTTGGGAGCTTCTCGCCGTTCACTCTCGCGCAGGGGCCATCATCAGCGGGTCAGACGCTAACCAAAGCCAGCGTCGGGACGAGCCTGGGACTCGGAACGGTTGCGGTCGGCGACACGTTGATCAAAAGCGTTGCGATCAAGAACAGCGGCCACTCACCATTGTTCGTGGACAGCCTTTCATCGAGCAATCCGGCCGAGTTCGCGCCGACCGCATCGCCATGTCCGCCTGCCGGGATCGCTCCGTCGCAGACATGTATGATTCCGATCAACTTCTCGCCGGTCGGAGTAGGACCTCGTAGCGCGACGCTTACTCTAACTACCAACACCGGAGCAGGCTCCCAGGTAGTAGCGCTGACCGGCAGTGGCACCGTCGACGCGACGGTGAGGCCGTCGGCCTACTCCATCTCAAACACCAGGTTCGGGACGAAGTTGGTGAAGGCAATCAGCGTCTTCAATCGGCAAACCAATTCCGTCGCCCTGAGTAAGAGTGTGAGCGGGCCTAATGCCACCGACTTCAAGATAACGGGCGGGACCTGTGGCTCAACCCTGGCGGCAAAGACGGTGTGCGCGATCGACGTCACCTACCAGCCGGGCATCCTGGGTGCGGAATCCGCGCAACTCAACGTCGCCGGCAAGCCTGATCCGCTCGGCCCCTACGCCGTTTCGTTCAATGTGGCGGGCACGATCCCGGAAATGGTTACACCGCTTAGTCTCTCCTACGGCAGCGTCTCGCAGTCGTCGTCGAAGACGCTCAAGGAGATCATCGTCAATAAGTCGCCGTTCAGCATCACAACCAACGGAAGTGTAAGCGGTCCCAATGCCACCGATTTCACGATTACCGGCGGCACCTGCACTGGGACACTGCCGGCAAATTCGAGCTGCACGGTCGCGGTGAAATTCCAACCGACGAGCGCGAGCGCTGAGAGCGCGACGCTGGCCGTCGGCGTCGTTCAGGATCCGACCAGCCCGCACAATATCAACCTGACCGGCACCGGGATGTAGTGGACCCACACCGATGACGAAAACCGCCGGGGCGAGTCGATCGCTCCGGCGGTTTCAATTTCAGCCGTCTTCATGCGGGAGTGTGGATCGGTTCAGCGGGCGGGAATTTGCAGGTCTTCCAATCTGCGTGGTTTGTGAGAGGATTCGTCCGTACATTTTGGCCGGGGGAGTTTTTTGCTGATGCGCACCACTGCTGTTGCTCTGATCTGCTTGCTTGCCACTTTGTTTGGATCGATGCCTGCTGCTGCGGATGGAATTGGGAATCCGTGTACCAGCGGGATCAGCGGGCCCAACGATCCGGATTATGCTCGCGCGGAGCGGAATCCGCTTGAGGGATTCACGTTCAACTCCGAGCAATGGCAGCTTTACGATTGTATGCCGCAGAGCGCGCCGGCCGCGACAGATCCCGAGAATGCGTCGGGGATGAGCGTTAACAAAGCCTGGGCTGCGTTTGGGAATGGGCGCAGCGACGTTATCGTCGCGTATATCGAGGGCGGCGTTAACTGGCGAATCGGTTCGAGCAAGGATATTCGGCGCAAGGCTTATCTCAATTGCGGAGAGTTGCCGGCGCCGGAAGCGGCGGACGGATCGACGACGCCCGGTCATTCGCCAAACTGCCTGGAGCCCAAGAAAAACTACGACCTTGACGGCGACGGCGCGCTTACCGTCGACGACTACGTGAACGATCCGCGGGTGCATCATCCGTTTTTGCATCCCGAGGCGGGCGGAATCACCGCGGAGGATTTGATCGTCGCGTTCAGTGACGGCAAGGACAACGACCACAACGGCTTCATCGACGATATTTCCGGATGGAATTTCCATCGCGATACCAACGATCCGCAGACCGACCAGAGTACCTATGGCCATTCGGACGGCGAGTCGGTGCAGGCGATCGCCGAGGCCAACAACAATATCGCCGGCGCCGGGATTTGCCAGAACTGCCGGCTACTGATGGTGAAGGCGGGCGACGAAGCGATCGATCGGCCAGATAGAATTGCTGAGGCGATAGCGTTCGCCGTGGACTCGGGGGCAAAGGTGATCGACGTCACCGCTTCGTCGACGGGGCAAGCGCCGGTGCTGACGGGCGCAGTCGAGTACGCATACGAGCACGGAGCGGTTGTCGTCTGGGCGAGCAATGATTTCGATTCGGCCGACCACACCGAAGGGATGGGGCTGGCGCACGTGTGGCCGGGCAACTCGCTCGTGTCGGATCAGTCGAATCGATCGGGGACGTCCTCGCCGAGCGACTCGAACGCGACGACCTTCCGTTCGCGCTCGACGCTAACCTCGTACGGGGCGCATTCGCTGTTCAGCGTGCCCAACGACGACGGCTCCACTTCCACGGGCACGCCCGTGACGGCGGGAGTCGCGGCGATGGTAGTGAGCGCGGGACTCGATGCCGTCGATGCGCATCATATAAAGGGCGCGCTCGATGCCAACGAGGTCGAGCAAGTGGTGCGGGCCACGGCGTCGCCGATCAATTTCACGCCGTGCAGCGGATGCTTCCCCGGAATCGCGGGCGCCGAATTCAATCTCCAGTACGGATACGGCAGGCCCAACCTGTTTCTGGCGATGCAAGCGGTGCACAACGGCGTGATTCCTCCGACCGCGGATATCGACTCGCCGAACTGGTACGAAGAGATCGATCCGAAGGTGACGTCGTCGATTCCGGTGAAGGTCACGGTCGGCGCGCGGCGGGCGCACTCATTCACATGGCAACTGCAGTTTGGGCTGGGGCCGCAGCCGCTCGATAACGCGTTCACCACGATCGCAAGCGGCAGCGCCGCCGGAAAGAAGCTGCGAACGATCCGCAAGTCGCTTGACCTGACGCAAATTCCCTCCTCGTTCTCGAGCGGGAATTACATCGCGCCGACGGCCGACCGTCTTTCGATCGAGCAGTACGACGTGACTCTGCGCGTGGTCGTGACTGACAACCACGGACTGGTCGGCGAAGACCGGCGGGTTTTTCACCTGCGGCACAATGATTTGGAACGGGCCGGCTTTCCGCAGACTTTCGGAACGTCGTTGGAAGGCGGCGCGACGATGGCGGATATCGAGGGGCGCGGCGAGCTCGACACAGTAGTCGGCGGATCCGACGGCACCGTGCATGCGATCCGTCCTGACGGCAGCGAGGCGCCGGGATTTCCGGTGTTTACGAATCTCGCGCGCGGGGTCGATCCGGCTTATCCGTTCAACTATCTGAAGTCGCACGCGTGGAAGTCGAAGCAGATCGGGCATCCCCGCCAGCCGATCGCGACACCGCTGGCGATCGGAGACCTCGACCATAGCGGCGCACTATACATCGTAGCGGTCACGGACGACGGATTCGTGTATGCGTGGGACGGCGCGGGAAATCTGCGCCCGGGATTTCCTGTCTTCACCGACCGCAGCGTCGAACGGCAAACGGTGCCTCCGCCTGACACCCCGAATTCTTACAATCCGATGACGGGAGCGTCAGGCGGCGCGGCACTCGGCGACCTCGAGGGCACCGGGCAACTCGATATCGTGGTCGGCGGATGGGACGGCAAAATTTACGCGTGGCGGCCCGACGGCACGTTCGTTCAGGGCTGGCCGGTGGATGCGGCGGATATCCCGCCGTCGGCGATTCCGCCTTTTGGAACTCCGACCCACGATCCGAAGATCGTCACGACGCCGACGCTGGTGGATATAGACGGCGACGGCCATCCGGATGTGTTCACAGGCCTCCAGGACACGGTGATAGGCAGTTCGGTGGTGAACTATGTTACGGCGTTTTCGTCGACCGGCAATTTGATCGCGAATTTTCCGCTTCAGCTCGATGCGATCACACAGGGCTACGGAACCGCGACCGACTTCGTATCGATCGGGGTGCAAACTCCGGCGGCATTGACGTTGCCGAGCGGGCCGGCCGCAATAGCCAGTCCCGAATTATTTTTGAACTATGTAATTCCATTTTCCAATCCGAACGCCGCGTTCGCGGAATCTCCGGGTTCGTTCAGTGAGGATGCTTCGCCGATGATTCGGTTTACCGGCTCACCGTCGATAGGGAACCTGCTCGGCAGCGCGAGCCCGCAGGTCGTCGAGGCGGGGGTCGCGGTAACCGACCTGCTGACGGGAATAACGTCGACGCCCGGACAGGGGATTCGGGTGCGATCGGCGGTATCGGTAACCGATCCGGTGACCGGCGACAATGTTCCTCAGTACACGCAGGAAATTCAGGGGCTGGCGTTCTTCAGCGCGCCGGCGATTGCGGACATCACCGGTGATGGAAATCCAGATATTATCCTCGCGGCCGATTCTGCGGCGGTGCATGGATTCGACGGCGTGACGGGCGGAATCGCGGCGGGATGGCCGCAATGGACTGGCGGATGGTCGGGGGCGACTCCGGCGGTGGGCGATTTGACCGGCAGCGGGACCGTCGACGTTGCGGTGACGACGCGCGAAGGATTTCTGCACGTCTTTTCGACGCCGGGCCTGACCTCGGCGAATCATGAGGCGTGGCACTGGCATCAGAACGATCGCAACACCGGACACTACGGCGACGACACGCGGCCGCCTTCGGCGATCAACGATTTGACGGTTTCATTCGGCGGCGCGACCGATACTCTGAACTTCACCGCGGTCGGCGACGACTGGAAATCCGGCACTGCGGCGTCATACCAGGTGTTCGCGTCATCGAGGCCGATTAATCAGTCGAATATCAACTCCGCGACGGAGATCGTAGTCAGTGCGATACCGCAGGCGTCGGGCTCGCACGAAGTAATCATGGTTCCCCATACTCACGGCGTGAAGCATTACGCCGTACGCGCGATCGATCACGCGGGGAATATCGGGCCGGTAGCGCTGTAAGTATCGGCGCCATCACGAGAAAGCGCTACTAAGGCGGCTTATCCTGTCGGCAGCCCGGCCGGGCTACGATTGCTTTCATCAAATTGTGGCGGGCGCGCCTCACCTGACTGGCCGTGGACCGGCCGGAACAGATGCTCTTTTCCGTGTTTACCCAACCACTTGACACATAATCTAACTCACAGTAGGCTTCGAGTCGCACGCTAAGACACGTTGATTGATTGTTTAGCGATACAAGGTGAGTCTTTGAACGTTAGAGTTGCTTGATGCTTAAACCATACGCCACCCGCGAGACGAACCTGCGAAAGATTCTGATGACGCTCGGCGTGTGCACGGCCGTGCTGTTTGCGAGCGTTTTGGGACTGACCGCGAGCCTTTTTGCGCAGGATCCAGCGTCGCTGGAGCGGCCGCAGGCCTACTTCACGGTTATGCCGCCCAAAAATATTAGTCCTGAAGCGCTGCTCGCGCCGGTAAGCGGGACGAGCATCCCGATGTGGAACTACAGCATCAAGTCGCCGCTGGATAATAATACCTATTCGGGGACGATGGTTGGCCGGAGTCCGTTTTTCCACGGCGCCCGGACCACCAACGTTCCGACCATAATCGTCCCGCTCAAAATAGTATTTTCTGGCGGCGCCACGTTCGATCCGACCGCGACCGATAGCACCTGCTCGCCCTCGGGAACGCCGCTCAGCCTGACCCAGAAATCGCCGCTATTTACGGCGCTGGACATTACCATGGGCGGCGTCGATATGGGCGTCACGCAGTATGTGGATGCGTTCCAGCGCGCCAACTTCTTCACCGAAGTGTCGCCGACCGGCGCTCGTTACCATACGGCGCTGAGCCCGCTGACAACGCTTCCGGTCGTGACGGTCAACGTACCCGCGGCAGATGGGTCGGTATTTTCGACGACCTCATTTGGCGGATGCGGCGGGACTCTCGGGGTGATGAACATCAACTGGTTCGATCCCCAGGTCACGGGAACAATCATCCCGAGCCTCGCCGGGTCAGGAGTCGGGCCCACTAATTTTCCAATCTTTTTGATGAAGAACGTGGTGATGACCAGCGGCACTCCGAGTTTCCCGTCGAATTGCTGCATCCTGGGTTACCACGGGGCCTTCTCAAATGGCGGAAGTCCGCTCCAGACATACTCGCCGGTCGACTATGACACGAGCGGAATGTTTAGCGGCGTCTCCACCGTCACCGCGATGAGCCATGAAATCGCCGAATGGATGGACGATCCGGCCGGCAACAATCCGACGCCGTTGTGGGGCCATATCGGACAAGTGAGTGGATGCCAAGGCAATCTGGAAGACGGCGATCCGCTGAGCGGCACTGAATTTCCGGCGCTGCTGGCCGCCAACGGTGTCACTTATCACATGCAAGAGCTGGCGTTCTTCTCGTGGTTTTATCGCCAGGTTCCGTCGATCGGCGTGAACGGCTGGTTTTCCGACAACAACACCTTCACCTCGGACGCAGGGCCCGCCTGCTAGTTACCCTGTGGCACACTTGCGAAATAATCAGCGTCGAAACATTGGCGCAAACATTGGCGCACTCTTGGGAGCAGTTCTCGCGAGTTTGCTTACCGCGACAATCTGCCGCGCGGATACGATGGTGCAAGTGGCCAGCGTCGTCGCGCAGAGCCCGAATGATTCCGTCAACTGGTCACAGCTCGGGGTTGACGCGACTTCACTCGGATCGAGCTTCAACTTCACCTCGGTCGGCTCATTGAGCGGTACAGTTACTTTGAGCGGAGCCGGCAGCCTGGTGTCAGTCGCATGCCCGGCGTCTCCGTGCAGTTGGAACAGCACCGGGTTCAACGCGGACGATAGCCTCATCTGGACATCCGACCTCGGCAATGCCGGGAACGGACCTCTTACCTTCGCCGTGAGCACCTCAGTTGCGGGCGTCGGCGCATTAATCCAGGCGGACGGACCTTCTCAATTCACCGCGCAAATCCAGGTCTTCAATGGCGCGACTTCGCTTGGTACGTTCCCGGTTACCAGCAACGCGAACGGCGACGCGACTTATATCGGAGTGAAAGATCAGACCGGCGCCAATATCAGCTCTGCGGTTTTCAGCATCACGAATTGCCAGGGCGCGTGCACAGACTTTGCGATTGATACCGTCAATCTGAACCGCGCCGTGGCCGGATCGCCGACACCAACCGCGACTGCGACTCCCACAACGACCAGAACGCCAACCCCAACTGCGACGGCAACCGCCACAGCAACTTCCACGGCGACCAGAACGGCAACCGCTACTACAACTGCAACAGCGACGTTGACCGCGACCGCAACTGCCACCGCAAGCGCGACTGCCACGGCAACCAAAACGGCGACCGCTACAGCAACGTTGACCCCGACTGCGACTGCAACATCGACGTTGACACCGACTGCAACTGCAACCTCAAGCGCGACTACAACGGCAACCAAAACGGCGACCGCAACTGCGACTGCAACGGCGACCTTGACCGCGACGACAACTGCGACCGCGACATCGAGTGCAACGGCGACGTCCACGGCTACATCGAGTGCCACGCCGACTAGTACGAGAACTGCAACAGCAACGGCGACGGCTACTAGGACCGCGACCTCGACGGCAACTCCAACGGCGACAGCGACTGGTACCGCCAGCGCAACTTCGACGCCCACGGGAAGCGCCACTGCGACAGTAACCGCATCGCCCACAGCGACCGCGACTTCTACAGCGACGGCTACTCGGACCGCGACTGCGACCGCATCCAATACCGCAACGGCTACTGCATCCAATACAGCAACGGCGTCGGCGACCGGCACAGCGACGGCTACTCAGACCGCGACTGCGACGCCAACTCCTACGGCGACATCAACGGCGACCGCAACCGCAACGCTCACTGCGACGGCGACCGCTACTCAGACCGCGACTGCAACGGCGACGGCTACTATGACCGCAACGCCTACCTCGACGGCTACCTCGAGCACCATGGCGGTCAAGCCGGCCAGCTTCGCGTTCGGCGACACAAAGTTCGGCACGAAGGTGATCAAGACGGTCACGGTCACCAACAAGCAGACCAGGAGCGTATCGCTCAGTAAGAGCCTTAGCGGTCCCAATGTATCCGACTTCAGTTTCAGTGGCGGCACCTGCACCGCGAACCTTGCCGCGAAGACGTCGTGCACAATCCTGGTGACGTTCACGCCGGGAGTGCTGGGCAGCGAATCCGCGACCCTGACGGTCGCGGCCAGCCCCGATGCGAATAGTCCTTACTTTGTTGCGTTCAGCGTGGCAGGCACGATCCCCGAGACGGTCTACCCCGCCACCCTTTCCTACGGCACCGTGTCCCGGTCGTCGTCCAAGACGCTCAAGACCACGATCACCAACAAGTCGCCGTTCACGATCTCGATCAGCAGCTCGATAAGCGGCGGCAATGCGGGCGACTTCACCAATACCGGCGGCGGCACTTGCGGCGCATCGCTAGCCGGCAACTTGGCATGCACGATCGCGATCAAGTTCAAGCCCACGACCACCACGCTCGAGACCTCGACGCTGTCCGTTGTTGTTCCGGAGGACCCGACCAGCCCACATAGCGTGAAGTTGACCGGCACCGGCTCGTAGTCCTCGCTACCGACCATCACCCTAAAGTTTTAAAGCGGCGCGGTTGCAAAAAATTGTGCCACCTCGTCTTTGAAGAGCAGATCGGAAGGCGCGGTCAGGTGATCGCAGCCCTCGAGCTTCACGATCCGGCTGGCCGGAATCAGCTTCGGCAGCTCATCATGCGGTCCGATCGCGTCATCGTTCGCGCCGACCACGATCAGCGTCGGCACAGAGATGCGCGCGAGTTTCGCAGGATCGATAAACTTTCGTGGCGCGGAAATTATGGCGGCGAGCGCGAAAAGATCGTTGCCCGCCGACTCGGCGAATCGCCGGTAAGCGCGCGCGGTCGGGTCCTTGATCGCGTCGCGGCTCGGCGCGAGCAGAGCTTCCGAGATTGCCGCGCGCAGCACGGGATCCTCGATCCCGTCGTCGTACGCGATTCCACCCAACACAGCGGCGCGGAGCCGATTCGGATGCTCCATCAGAAGCTCGATCACCAGGCTTGCACCCATCGAGTAGCCAATAATCAGCGCGCGTGCGATTTCCAAATGATCGAGCAGACGAATAACGTCACCCGACATCTGCGCGCGTCCGTAGAGCTCTTTGCGATGTGGCCTGGCGCTGCGACCGTGGCCGCGACAGTCCATCGCAATCACGCGAAATCGCGGCGAGAGCATCTGAATCCATCCGGTGTCGCCGAAGTTCTGTTGCGCGGTCGAACCCCAGCCATGCACCAGCACGACCGGATCTCCGGCGCCTACATCATCGAACCAGATTTCAACCCCGTCCGAGAGAAATGATGGCATTGATGTTCCTCGCTCCGAGTTTGCGATCATAATATCGGCACGCGCCATGCCGACCTATCGCATGAGTCTGATCAACAGCTTACAATACGTCCTTTAGAGTACTTGGTGAACTCTCAAGGGAATTTATTAGAGGCCGGTTAGCATGCCGAGCGATTGCAAAATCCTGTTATGACCACTCCGACTCCACGTCGCGATCTCGGCAACCGCTATTTCATCGTCGGTGGCGCAGGTTTCATCGGTAGTCATTTCACTGACACGTTGCTCGCCGATGCGACTGTTGCGGCTGTCACACTCTACGACAATTTCACGTCGGGACGGGAATGGCACTATGAGAAGCATACCGGCGACGCGCGCTTGCACGTGGTGCATGGGAGTGTCGGCGAGATTGATCGGCTGACGGCTGCGATGACAGGCTACGATACGGTCATCCATCTAGCTTCCAATCCCGACATCGCGCGCGCGGTGACGGAACCCGAGATCGATTTCTACCAGGGTACGATGCTCACCAATAACGTGGCGGAAGCGATGCGACGTAGCGGCGCACGCCGCATCCTTTACGCCTCCGGGAGTGGTGTTTACGGCGACCTCGGCGAGTTCGAGGCGCAGGAAGATTACGGTCCACTGCTGCCGACGTCGACTTACGGCGCGAGTAAGCTCTCGGGCGAGGCGCTCATAAGTGCTTACTGTCACATGTTCGATCTTACGGGCTGCGCCTTCCGCTTCGGAAATGTCGTGGGGCCGCGGCAGACGCACGGTGTCGGCTTCGATTTTGTGCGCCGGTTGGTGGCAGAGCCGAGCCGCCTCTCAATTCTTGGTGACGGCAGCCAAAGCAAATCATACATCTACGTCACGGACATGATTGCCGCGGTGCTACAGGCCAATCGCTACTGCACGAAGGCGTTCGAAACCTTCAACGTCGCGACCGGCGACTACATCACGGTAACTGAAATCGCGGAGCTGGCGGTGAAGTGCCTGGGTCTCAAGGTCCATCCACGCTTCGAGTATTCGGGCGGAGATCGCGGCTGGAAGGGCGACGTGCCAATTGTCCGTCTCAACACGGACCGCATCCGAAGTCTGGGCTGGACCTGTAAGCGTAGCAGCTATGAAGCGCTGCGCGAGTCGATTCTCGCGCTTATCGCCGATGAGCGGATCAGCCGACACTGAGCGGATGCCGGCGCTCGCCTTGTTGGCCGGAGGACTGGCCACTCGACTCCGCCCGATAACTGCGACCATTCCCAAATCGATAGTCACAGTCGCAGGTAAGCCGTTCATCGCGCACCAGCTTAGCCTCCTCGCGCAGCAGAGCATCACCGATGTCGTCATATGTACCGGCTACCTGGCCGAGCAAATCGAGTCGTACGTCGGCGACGGCTCCAGGTTCGGTGTGCGTGTGCATTACTCGCAAGACGGCGACAAGCCGCTGGGTACCGGTGGCGCGTTGCGCCGCGCCCTGCCGATGCTCGGCGAGAGATTCATGGTGATGTATGGCGACAGTTACCTGCGAACTTCTTTTCGCCCGGTCTATGCGGCGTTCCGTGCCTCGGGACGTCCTGCTCTAATGACAGTCTATCGCAACGCAAATAAAATCGAGCAGAGCAACGTCGAGTTTGTGGACGGCACTGTCCGACGCTATGACAAGGTGCATCACACTTCCGCGATGCTTCACATCGACTACGGCCTGGGCGTCCTCGACGCGAGCGCATTGTCGGCGCGGCCGACTGAGGTCGCATTTGATCTGGCGGACCTCTATCAGGACCTCGCCAACCGGGGCCTTCTTGGTGGTTACGAAGTGAGTGAACGCTTCTATGAGATTGGCTCGCCCGCCGGCCTTGCGGAAACGGACGCCCTTCTCCAGATGAACAAAGACTAGTAGGGTCTGCTACTTCTCACTGGTTGTCCATTTCTTGAAATCGGTAAGGAACTGATTCACCGCTTCGTCGGTCTTCGGATGGCTGACCATCTGCGGGAAGAATTTCGGAGGTATGGTGATGATATCGGCGCCCGCCATCATAGCGTCATTGATATCGTAGATGTGCCTGATGCTGCCGACAATGATTTGCGACGGACTCGACCATTCCTTGAATACCCGATGCACTGATTCAACGACCGAGCGCGCATCGTAACCAATGTCCCTGATGCGTCCATAGAAGATGCTGACGAAATCCGCACCCGCTCCCGCAGCCATCACCGCTTGATTGAACGACATGCAACAGGTGCAGTTTACGCGAATACCTTCAGCCTTAAGCTGACTGATCACTCCTAGCTCGTCCCAACCGATAGGTACCTTGACAGTCAGACCCTTATAGGCGCCTAGCTCCGCGACGAACTCACGAGCCTGCCTAACCATCTCCTTGGGATCGGAGGTGAAGACTTCGACGCTCAGGGGAATCTCGAGCTTGTAGCGATTGAGCATCTTGATTATTTTTCCGATATGCTGATGGAAGTCGGTGCGATCTTCCTTCGACATGATCGACGGATTGGTGGTGATACCAGCGACGAAGCCACGTTTAAGTGACTCTTCAATCTCCCCCAGGTTCGCTGAGTCAACGAATATCTTCATTCCCACTCCCCTCTGTGTTGCAGTTGCAAGTGCACTACTTCTTTATCGATTCCCACTTCATTTCATTGGCGATCAACTTCGGATGCGAGACTATCAGGTGCCAAATTACAGCCTGGAATGCCTCGGTGTGAGGCGTGATTGTTGCAGCATTGACGACCGGCACAACTACACAAGCGTCGGCAACCTTCGCGGTGTAGCCACCGTCGCGGCCGACTATGCCGTAAATCTTCGCGCCCGCTTGCTGTGCTACCCGGATTGCTTCGATCAGATTCACGCTGACGCGTCGTTCGGAATCGCCTCCGCCGACTGACAATACGAAGATCGCATCCTTACGACCAAGCTTACTAACCAACAACCACCGCGAGTAAGAGTGATCCCAGCCGTCGTCATTGATGCGAGCGGTGAGCTCCGCGACATTGTCGGTGGGTGCGTAGCTCTCGATATTGGCGATTTTGCGAAAATCGTTCACTGCGTGCGAGGCGTTCGCCGCGCTACCGCCCACGCCCAGGATGAAGAGACGCCCGCCGTTGCTGCGCAGATGCACCAGCCCTTCGACGACCTTCACGATCTCACTCTGCGAGATAGTAGTACAAATCTTCTGCGCCTCGAGCAGATACGACGCTACATACTCCCCGATTTGATCGCTCATCACCTGTTCTCCCCGAGTATCATATCCACGGCCTCACTCAGATTCGACGCACGACGATCCGCCGGGTCATCCCGATTGTAGGGCCGATCGAGCAGAATCGATTCACACCCGGCCGCCTGCGCCGCCAGCGTATCCTTGCGTGAATCACCGATCAGGCATGACTCGGCGATCGCGAAGCCGAATTCGCGAGCAAGGTCGAGAAGCATGCCGGGTTTGGGTTTGCGACAGTTACAATGATCGTCGTCGTCGTGCGGACAGATCCGCACCGCATCCACTTTGAGCGTCGCGATAATTTTGTCGGTCATCATTCGCAGTTGTTCCGCATCTAGAAGACCACGAGCGATATCGGGTTGATTGCTGACTACGAACAACTTGCACCCGGCTGCGCGCAATCGCCGAATAGCCTCCTCGATTCCAGGCTCAAACTTAAACTCGGAAACATGCCTTGGTCCCCCGGGTTTCCCATCGCGGAAAATGAGCTGATTAATCACACCATCGCGATCAAGGAATATCGTACGGCCGGACTTCATCGGCTCGCGATCGCATCGAGTGCGCGAGCTGACGGTTCACGATGTAGCAGAGAGATGTAGAAGCTGTCCCGAGAGAGACAGTGACGCCGGCCAGCCGCCATCCGGATTCCTCCTCCTACCACTTGTTTACTCTTTATACACAAGCGAGCCAACACAACCAACGCCCGCCGCCGGATAGGTAGCGTGCCCGAATCTACTTAACGGGCCCTGACTCGATCATCGCCGCAAATCCGCGTAGCGACGCGGCGATAAACGCGCTCACCCTTGCCGGGTCCTTCTTGCCGCGATGCCCCTTCACGTCGGTATGCGTGAACGAATCGACCCCAAACGGTCGGACCGCCGCGATCGCATTCTCGACGTTCTCAGCCGACAGTCCACCCGCCAGTATCACCGGAATACGCGAGCGTTCGACTATAGTACGGCTCACCGACCAGTCGTGCGTCTCGCCGGTCGCGCCTAGTGAGGGCAGGTCCTTCGCGCCTGAGTCGAGCATCAGATAGTCGGCGCAGTCCTGGTGAGTGTCGGCCTCGGTAAGCGTCTCTCCGGCGCGGACGGCGATTGCGCGCAGCAGCATGACCGGCGCGATGCGCTTTCGGATCCACGCGCAGTCCTCCGGCTCGATCTCGCGTGCAACTATATGCACGATGTCAGGTCGCACCGCATCTACCATCGCGCAAATCTCGTCGCGATCATCTGAAAGTGACAGCGCGACACCCCGAGCGCGTGGCCGAATCGCGCTCAACACCTCGCGCGCGAGGCCGGCGCCGATACCCTCGGCAACAATTCCCGGTTCGGCAACGACCACGCCTATGAGATCCGCACCCAGTTCAGCCGTCGCAACCGCGTCGGCGATCGAGGTCATGCTGTAGATTTGGACGATCATTGTAGATACTCCTCGCCCAGCTACGTCACTGATTCACGATTTGCTACCAGCCGGTGCCGGAAGCCTGATGCTCGTGAAGCGGCGCGACGCGAACTTCCAATGCTCACCGACCTTCGCGTACTCATCGTCATAGTAGCCGGTTCCTATCCACTCCATATCCCGTGCCGCGCTGCGCAGCTCGACATAGCATCTGCCAGTCGCTTTGCTCTTACTCAGCAGATTCACGACATGGTTGTGGATGTAAGGCCGCGGCGACACTTCACCTAGCGCCTGTTCGTACATCTTGCGAAGCTCGGCGCGTCCTTTCGTGATGGCCTCGCGCTTATTCCCTTTCATGACGAATTGTCCATCCTCGGTGAAAAGCTCGACCATCGTCTTGAGATCGTTCTGCCATACACAATCGCAATAGCGCACCGGCAATTCACGAATCGCTTCGCGATCGGCTAGTTCAATTACCAGTTCATCTGTCGTCTTCATGATCTAGTCTACCTCTCAAGACGGCTTCTTCATTTGAAATGACGGCCCCGACCATTGGTCCTCGAGGATCGACGGCGTCGCCTGTCCTTGCGATCCTTGCGCAAGGCTTCCCCCGCCCAGTCCGGACGTCACCGCTCCATCGACTACCATCGCTTGGCCACTCACGAACTCCGAGTCGTCGCTCGCGAGGAACAGCGCCATAGCCGCGATGTCCTCCGGACGTCCTGCGCGGGGCCATGGCTGAAAGCCCGCAAAGAGTGCCGTCGCGGTTTGCTCTCCGCCCGGGATGCGGTTGTAGGTGAGCGGCGTCGCGATCAGTCCGGGGCAAATACAGTTGACTCGAATCTTGTCCTTGGCCAGTTCGATCGATGCCGACCGCGTCAGGCTGATCACACCAGCCTTTGCCGCGCAGTATGCGTGCAATCCCGCGGCGCCTCGCAATCCCGCTACCGATGAAGTTGAGATGATCGACCCGCCACCCGTTTTGCGCATCTCGGGAACCGCGTGCTTGATTCCCAAAAACACCGCGCGCAGCAAAATCGAGAAACTACGGTCCCAGTTTTCGGCGCTGGTCTTCTCGATCGCGCCGACCGCGCCGCCCAGACCCGCGTTGTTATACATGATGTCGACGCGTCCGAATTCCTTCACCGCGCGATCGACCGCGCCTTTCACGTCCTCTTCGCTCGACACGTCGGTGAGCTGGAAGACCGCGCTGCCGCCGTTCTCTTTGCAATCGCGCACCGCAGCCTCGCCGCCCTCGCGATTGAGATCGGCAATCACGATCGCCGCGCCTTCACCCGCGAACCTGGTCGCGGTCGCGCGCCCGATTCCGCTCGCCGCCCCCGTGATTACCGCTACTTTCTTTTCGAGTTTGCCCATGATTTCTCCCCGTCGTAAATTGAGACTCCCGCTCGACGCGCGGGCGTTTTTTATCAATAGTCGGGTCACGCGCCCGCTGCCAACCGCGAGGAGCCTCCGATGGAAACAATTCTCGGCGACGTTCTTACCTGGTCATGGTTTTCCGAGCCGCATAATTACAACTTCAACAGCATCCTGATTCGCGATCCGGCGGGAAATCTGTGTATCGATCCGGTCGAACCCACCGACGCCGTGATGAGCGAACTCGTGCGCGTTGGGGTGAGCCGGATTCTCCTCACCAACCGAAATCATGTCCGCGCGGCAAATCGCATTCGCGAGCGCACCGGCGCGCGCACCTACATTCATCCCGACGACGCCGCGTACGCGAAGAAGCAAGATGCGCTGATTGACGGTGAACTTCACACCGGCGAAAAAATTGGCCCGCTCGAAGTCATAAGCGTCAGCGGAAAGAGTCCCGGCGAGGTGGCTTTCTTGTGGCCCGCGCGAAAGTGCCTGATCGTCGGCGACGCGGTAGTGGGCGATCCGCCAGGACATCTGAAGCTCCTCCGCGAGAGCGTGATGGACGATCCGCCGCGCCTGCGCCGCAGCGTTCAACAAGTGCTCGTTCTCGATTTCGACGCAATTCTCGTCGGCGACGGAGTGTCCGTGATCGGCGATGCAAAGAATCGGCTGACAGAATTGATCGCCGGCTTCCCCAAATAAACTTCTGTGCCCGATGATTCGCTACTGGTGACCGGCTCGCGCGACGCGCCGATCATTTTGGTCCTCGCCCACAGCGCGGGCGCGCCCATGGACTCGCCGTTCATGAACACCATCGCCGATACGATCGCCGGCGACGACGTGCGCGTAGTCCGATTCGAATTTCCCTACATGGCAGCCCGACGCACCGGCGGAAAAAGCGGCGCTCCAGATCGCGAGCCGATCCTGCTCGACTCATGGCGCAGCGTTATCGCCAGGCTCGGCGATCCCGCGCGACTTGTCATCGGTGGAAAATCGATGGGCGGCCGGATCGCGAGCATGGTCGCCGATGAAGCCGGCGTCGCCGGCCTCGTATGCCTCGGCTACCCGTTTCATCCGCCCGGCAATCCCGCACGCACTCGCGTCAAGCACCTCGAGAATCTTCGCACGCCCGCGTTGATCGTCCAGGGCACGCGCGATTCGTTCGGTCTTCCCGCCGAGGTCGCGACTTACAAACTATCGAAACAAATTCGCATCGTCTGGATCGAATCCGGCGATCATTCATTGAAACCGCTAGCCCGCTCCGGCCGCACCGAAGCTCAAAACCTCTCGGACGCAATCGCAGAAGTGAATCGATTCATCCAACGACTTTAAGCGATGGCGCGCTCTGTTGTCATTCTGAGCGCAGCGAAGAATCCCGAATCTTTCTCGGCGCAAAACACTTCGACATCACTTGGAGCCCGCGAAGCCGAGTCTGCTTCGTATTCCCTATGAAGTTGCGCACGGCACTCCTTACGGCCTCCTATCCCACCTCACCCATCGCACTAACCTGTCATACTTATCCCCTGGTCGCGCGACGCAACCACAACGACAGCTTACCTGCAAGGTTCACTCACAACAGGATCATCTAAAGAAGGTCCCGAGATAACAACCATTCACTTACACTCACACCACGCTGAATGCCCGCGATCGCATAACTGATAGAGTCCTTATATGTCATCCTCAACTGAAGTCGCTAGACCATCGGTTACCCGCACTCTACTTCAAGCTGCAGCGATCATTGCAGTCTTCCAGCTATTCGCACCGATATCAGCTATCGCACAGACTTCGGATTCATCGCCCAATCCCGATCCTCCCTTCGCGATTTGCCGCAACCAGAACTACGCCCTATGCGCCGAGGCTAGCTGCTTCGTCTATGACGGACTCGCCTATTGTAAGTGCGATAGCTTGAAAGGCGACAGTATCAGTCTGCAACTCAGCTTTTCGAGCCCGAGCGGCACAAGAAATGTCTGCGATGTGAACCGGCAGGGCGTCGCCAACGGCTACAAGCTAAGCACCTTCAGCTTTCCGAATGATGTAAGAAAAGGTGGTCCGGCGGCCGTCTACACATGCCCCGGACCGAGCGACGCCGGAAATGGAGTCGTCGCGCCGGTCGCCTACGGACAATGCGATGGAGGCCTATGCTTCAAGAGCTCCGTGGGCCAGAGGTTCCCGGGTTTCCCCGGCCAGCTCAGTGCCAATGAAATCATTTGCTCCTGCCCGATATCAACTGACGCGACCCCGGGCAGCTCGGATAGCCTCGGCTATCAGATCTTCGGCACCTACCATCCGAACGCAACACCAGGCAGCCGATGTGACGCAAGCGCCTGCGCCGCTTGTAGCGTACCTAACCCCACAGCCAACGGAGCGGCACTCGTGGTTGGCGCCCCAACCGGCAGCGCCAGCTTTCTCGCCCTAAGACTCGACGGCCCCCCAGTCCCGGACATCAACCAGTGCCTATGCACCTGCACTCAAGCTCAAGACTTCAGCATCACCTGTTCAGTAGGATCAGACACAACCCCTTAGCCAGCTGGCTCATTGTTAACCCTGACCGCAACGGGCGACGCGATCGCCAAGCCTGTCATCTTGACGAAGCGCACAACGCAAGCGCCGAGTCTTTCATCTTGACCGACCGTAACAACGCGAGAGCTCTAAGTCCGTCATCCTGAGAGTCTGCGAGCTTTTCAATTCTCGGCAAACTCCGCACCCCCAACTACGATTGTTCCCCTTCCCACATGGGAAGGGGTTAGGGGTTAGGTTTGCACGCATCGTTCGCAAAGCACGCTGGCGCTTTTCTCGTGTCATCCTGAGGAAGCGAGCGGCGCGAGCGGAAGGAAGGATCTCGGACAGCTTCGCGCCAGCGAAGCCGGTTCCGGTTTCGAAATCGCGCAGCGCTCATCGCTGATTGCCACCCGCAAGCAGCGCCGCCGCCTCCTTCTCTACCCTGGTACCCTTGAAAAAATTCGGATTTGCCTCGCCCCAGAAACGCACCGGATTGGTGAACATGAAATCGCGAAAATCCTCGCCCGTGATCAACCCCTCCTCGAGCAGCTCGTACGCTTCGGGAACGACCTCCTTCATGTCTTGTACATCGAAATGCCCGATATCCGATCCAAACAACACGTTGAGCCTCGCCCCGTACGGATTCGATTTGCGGTTGAACGCGTACGCATTGGCCGGATCGTCCGCCTCGCACCCGAAGTAGAAATTCTTCGCGAACAGATCGCGGATCTCCTCAGCGCGCGTGATCTTGCAGGCCGCAAAATCGTCGAGCTCGCGGATTCCTCCGGTCGCGGCGCCCTGCTCGACGGCCGCGATCGACTCGAGCTGTTCGTTGCGGTTCTGGATCCATTTGCCCCCGTACTCGCGAATCAACTGCGCGAGCCGCGGCCGATCGAGGTTCGCGGGATTCACTTCTTCCAGCGCCTCGCGGTTGCGCTTCTTCCAATGCCCGATCAAATCGCCGTACAGGCCGCACGCCCATCCGACTCCGCCTTCTAGGAACGCCATCTTGAGCGTCGGGAATCGCCGCGTCACGCCGCCCAGGAAAATCGCCTTGCAAACCGCCTCGCTGGCCGCCGCGAAATGCCCGATATGGTTGTACACAAAGTTGGTCGGCGACACGCGCAGCCCAATTCCGCGCGACCCCGAATGAAAGGTCGGCGAGATCCCCAGCTCGACGCACTTCGCCCACACCGGATCGTAGTCGTATTCGCTGTCGAGGCCGAGCATGTCGAGCCAGGTCGCGAATCGCGGCGCGACCGATGCGACCGCGACCGCCGCAATCGGCCGCCGCACCATGCTCGCCATCATCACGACCTTGAGCCCGAGATCTTTGACCACGTGCTCGAGTTCCGCGATCGCTTCCTCCGGAGTATGCATCGGAATCACCGCCGCCGGCGTCATCCGGTCGGCATAGTCGGCGAAGAATTCCGCGATAAACGAATTGAACGCTCGGCACGTCACCCGGCGTGTTTCGCCATCGGGATGAAACGGCACGCCCAATCCCGCAGTCGGATAGAGCACGCTGAAATCGATCCCGAATTCGTCGAGGCGCTGATAAAGAAGTTTCGGCAAGAGCTCGGTCGCGCGATCGAGAGTGTTTTTCGTCGGGATCGCCCAAAACGCTTCCTGCGCGACGCGCTTACGTTTGCGTTCCTCGCTCGATTCCGAGAGCGCCTTCGCCACCCGCCCGTTGAACGCCCGAAACCCATCAGCCGCAATCTTCCCGCCGTGCTTTTCAAGCTGCTCAACAATGATCGGCCCGAACTCAAGCCAATGCCCATCCGCATCAATAATCGGATGCTTCAACCCCGCTCTAATCTGCTGCGCACGCGACTTCTCGCCCGACATACGCAATGCCTCCCGATGTTCTCAATGGCTATGTCGGGGATCTTAGTATCGAAACTTTACAATCGCCAAGGGCAAACTATCCGCGGCGCTCGTCACGAAGCCTGAACAGCATCAGCATGAGCATCATGTCGTGGCGCGGTCTGAGTTCGCGCCCATGTCTCCCCTTCGCC
>Ga0210407_10001227_pt1 | contig 24717 bp, 26 predicted proteins | sample IncBWC27MmetaG_FD_150860 | JGI IMG/M metagenome (GOLD analysis project Ga0210407, IMG submission 150860) | Forest soil microbial communities from Barre Woods Harvard Forest LTER site, Petersham, Massachusetts, United States - Inc-BW-C-27-M | ecosystem: Environmental > Terrestrial > Soil >... | reverse complement strand
GAAGCTGCAGCAATCAACGGTTACTCAGAAGAGCCAAGTCGCGGAAGCCGCTAGTGTGGTCCAGCCGTCGACTGCCTCCCCGATCAGCGCCACCATCGGCCTGAGCTTCGAGGGGGTCGGGAATACTTCCTTTCTCAACTGCCCGGCCGTTGCACTCCAAGAGGTAGCGCCCCCAGACACCAACGCGGCGGTGGGCGACACCCAGGTCGTAGAGTGGGTAAACACATGCTATGCGGTGTTTAACAAGTCCACGGGAGCCCTCATCTCGGGGCCTTTCGCGGGCACCAACTTCTGGAAGGGATTCGGCGCACCATGCGAGACCAACAACGACGGCGACATCATCATCCAATGGGATAAGACGAACCACCGTTGGTTGGCGGCCCAGAATGTGTTTGCGGGGCCTCCCTACTATACGTGCGTCGCAGTGTCGCAGACGGCCGACGCGACCGGCAGCTACTTCCGGTACACCTTCCCGCAACCTGGCTTTCCGGACTACCCGAAGTGGGGCCTGAAGTCCGGCGTCTATTACCAGACCCAGAACGACTTCGGGAACAACGACGGCTTCCAAGGTGTGAACGTCTGCGCCTATCAGGCCACACTTATGCTGAAGGGCAACCCCAACGCGTCGCAAGTCTGTATTCTCGATAGCTCCAACGGCACGTTATTTGACGACAGCATGCTGCCGGCCGATGACGACTCACCTGGAGCGAGTGGGCCCGAGGTCTTACTGGGAGCCATCGACAACTTTTTGCCTGGTGACACTAACGTTTACGAGTTGGTGTTCTCGGTGGACTTCGCGAAACCTGCGAACTCAACCCTCGCCGGGGTCAACGGAAGCATGCCGATCAGCGTGCCTGCTTTCAATTTGGCACTTTGCATTGTCGGCCGTCGCCTCTCCACCGACTGTGTTCCGCAGCCGGGCACAACGGCTCAACTGGACACGCTCGGGGATCGCCTGATGTACCGGCTGGCGCATTCCAGCGGTGCTGGTGGAGTACAGCACTTTCTGGTGACCCACGGCGTGAACGAAGCCAGTAATTTCTCTGGTCCTGTGGCGGCGACATGGTACGAGTTCAGGGCTCAGGGGCTCGGCTCGACCAGCTTGTCGCTCTATCAATCGGGGCAAACCCCGGCTGATGGCGAGTACCGCTGGATGGGTTCGGTCGCCATGGACCAGGCCGGGGACATCGCACTTGGCTACAGCCGTTCGAGTAGCGCCACCGGCGACTTCCCGTCTATCTATTATTCCGGCCAGGCGGCGGGTGAACCTCTAGGCACCACGGATGCTGAGGCTCTGATTAAGCAGGGCACTGGCTCTCAACCCGATACGGGGAGTCGCTGGGGTGACTACTCGAGCATGGCTCTCGATGGCGGGGACTCTTGCACTTTCTGGTATGCGAACGAATACTACGATACGGACCTAAGGTTCAACTGGGCCACATGGCTCGCTTCGCTGAAGTTCCCGAACTGCCACTAGGAGTAGGCGAGCGTCAGCGGGAACAGATGGAGGCGACGACTCAGGAAGTTGCCGAAGTTGCGCCCCGGCGAGCAGAGCTATCTCGCCGGGGCACTACTCCGCAGCACCGTCGGTAACTTACGAACGTGCCGAGTCAGTGCAGCGACGACCATTGCCGTCCCTCTGCTGGTCACGCTTGCCAGTGCGGTAAAACGCGGATGTCGCTTCACCGAGGTCACCACCTGATTGTTCTTGGAGCCGCTGATTAAGTCGCCCTCCCTATGACCTGGAATGGCGCGGTCCCGGATTTCCGCGGGTCTTTCACGGATGGAAATGGCGACGGCGATTTGGCCGCGCCTGTCTCTAGAGATATGCGAGTACTGCGAGCGGCATCGGCGGCGCTTGGATCGCTGGTGCCCCAGCATCTCTTTCTTTAGCACCCCGCACGTTTCGCACATTCTGACTCACCACGCATCAACAATGGCGCGGCGGCGTCGCGCGCGGTGTGCTGTCCGATGCCATCAGAAAAAATTAGACAGCTCAGCCAGCAGCGGCGGATACTGCCGTTAAACGGGATCCTGCCCGAGCAGCCATCGATTCCGGCATCCCGGGCGGTCCACGGAATATTCGGCATGATTACCGCCGCAGACCAAGAGCTACCGCCGAATGCGTGAAGGGAAGAGCCAGGAGGGAACATGTTGAACGCCGGACCTGCCAAGAAAGTGACCCTCTACGTTGGTCAGGACCAGCGGTACCATGGCGAATCAGCGTACTCTGCGATTCTGGAACTTCTTTTCTATCGCAAAATTTCAGGAGCCACTGTCACCCGCGGTATCGCCGGATTTGGAGCTGGTCACCATATGCAGACTGATCGCATCCTGGCGCTGACGGAGAATCTTCCGATGAAAGTGGAATTCATTGAGACGCCCGAGAAGGTCGCAGAGCTTCTCCCCAAGCTGCACGAAATGGTGGGCACCGGCCTGATTGAAATCCAAGATACGACGATCGTTAAGCCGTCGGAGAGTTCAACCGAAGCCGCGCGCCAGGAGCATGCGCCTCCGTTGAAAGAGGCCGGAACAGCCAAACTGATGCGCATCTTTGTCGGCGAAAACGATAAATGGAACGGCAAGCCGCTGCACAGAGCCTTGATTGAAAGCATGCGCGCCAATGACATCGCCGGCGTCACCGTGTATCAGGGCATCCTGGGCTACGGCGCCAACCGCAGGACTCACCAGGACAGCGCGCTGCATCTTTCGCACGACCGGCCAATGATGCTCTCTGCGGTGGATACCGAGGAACGGCTGCGCGCATTTCTCCCGGTATTGGACGACATGGTGCAGCAGGGCCTCGTGGTTTTTTCGGACGTGGACGTTATCAAATATACGCACGACTACCAGGAAACCGAACGCAGGAAGGCGGTGCGCCCGTGAAGCTTGCAGGCAAAGCCAAAATGCTGCGCATTCATTTCGGTGAAGACGATAAGTGGAAGGACAAACCGCTCTATCGCGCGATCGTCGAAAAATGCCGCGAACTGGATCTAGCCGGCGCCACCGTTTTTCGCGGCATCGAAGGATACGGCGCCAGCACGCTGATTCATCGCTCGCACCTTCTGTCTTTCTCCTCGGACGCTCCCATCATGGTCAGCGTCATAGACTCCGAGGAAAAAATCCAGAAGCTGCTGCCGTTTTTGGATGAGATGGTGCATGAAGGATTGATCGCCATGTCCGAAGTAGAGGTGATCAAATACTCCCACCAGGACGGAATTCGCTCCGAATAATATAAAAAAACGGTGCCGCCACCTTTCGGCGCCGGCTCCCTTGGGCCGGTTGCGGTGCGTGAAACCGGCCGAAAAGTTTTTGTGATTTCTGCCGCGTGGCGTACTATTCCGCATCGCACTCGGGAGGGAAATGGGCGTTCACTCTGGAATTAGAAAGCATGCAACGCATCGTGGTTACCTACTGATAATGGTATTCGCTTTATTTAGTTTCGCCGCCAGTGGACAGACGCAGCAAACACCGCAAGCGCCATCATCAATTAACGTGATGCCGATGCCGGCCACGGTGACGCCAACCGCCGGCCGCCTGTTGGTCCCGCAAACTTTTTCGGTAGGAATTGCCGGCTACAACGAACCACGACTGGAGCGCGCGGCGCAACGATTTCAGCGCGACCTCAGCCGCCAGACCGGTTATTTCGTCAGGGACCCAACCGCCGACGACCTAGGCCATCAGAATCTCGTCATCCACGTAGATCACGCCAGTGAGCCGGTGCAAGATTTGGGTGAGGACGAGAGCTACACATTGACTGTAACCGGCGCGGGCGCCAAGTTGACGGCGCCGAATCCGTTGGGCGCGATGCACGGGCTGCAAACTTTTCTGCAGCTGCTGGAAGTGACTCCGGAAGGCTACGCCGTGCCCGCGATTCATATCGAAGATTCACCGCGATTTCCGTGGCGCGGGCTATCCATTGACGTCAGCCGCCATTTTATTTCGATGGAAGTGCTGAAGCGCAACGTGGACGGGATGGCCGCGGCGAAAATGAACGTACTGCACTTGCATCTTTCCGACGACCAGGGCTTCCGCCTGGAGAGCAAGGAATTTCCGAAGCTGCAGGAGTTGGGTTCCGACGGAATGTACTACCGGCAGAGCGAAATGCGCGAGCTGATTGCATACGCCGGCGACCGCGGAATTCGCGTCGTGCCGGAATTCGACATGCCGGGGCACAGCACAGCGTGGTTCGTAGGCTATCCCGAACTTTCGAGCGGCGCCGGACCTTACAAGATCGAGCGCCGCTGGGGAATTTTCGACCCGGCGATGGACCCGACGCGCGATTCCACCTACAAGTTCCTGGATAAATTTGTTGGCGAGATGGCTGCTATTTTTCCGGACCGTTATTTCCACATCGGCGGCGACGAAGTAAACGGCAAGCAATGGGACGCGAACCCGAAAATCAGCGAGTTCAAGCAGGCGCACAATTTGAAGAACAACGAGGAGCTGCAGCAATATTTCACGTCTCGCGTCGAGAAAATTGTGAGCAAACATCACAAATTAATGGTGGGCTGGGACGAAATATTGGCTCCAGGGATGCCCAAGGACATCGTGATCCAATCCTGGCGCGGCCAGGCATCGCTGGCCGAAGCGGCCAGACAAGGATACCGGGGAATCCTATCGAGCGGGTACTACCTGGACGCGATCCAGCCTGCAGAGCAGCACTATTTGGTTGATCCGCTGTCCGGAGCGGGCGCAACCCTAACGGCGGAGCAACAAAAACTGATACTCGGCGGCGAGGCGTGCATGTGGGAAGAGTTCGCGTCCGACGAAAGCATCGAATCGCGAATTTGGCCGCGCGCCGCAGCGATCGCTGAGCGCCTGTGGTCGCTGCAGCAGGTGCAGGATGTGGATTCGATGTCTCGCAGAATGGCGGCGTTCAGCGCGCGTTTGGAGCAACTGGGCCTGACGCACCGGTCGAGCAGCGAAGTGATGCTGGCACGCATTGCCGGGACCGATGATATCGCCGCACTCGAAGTGCTGGCTCGAGCAGCGCAACCCGCCAGCATCACAATTCGCGAGACGGAAGCGCAGAAGGCCGGCGGAATCCAAACCAGCGACGTTCCGCTGAATCGTATGGTGGATGCAATTTCACCGGAGAGCGAAACCGCGAGAAAATTCTCGTCCGCGGTGGACCAGTTCGTCGCGAGCAAGTTCCAGGACACCACGGCAGAATCCTACATTCGCCAAAAATTGACGGAGTGGAGGGACAATGACAGCGCGTTACAACCGCTGCTACAAAATTCATTCCTCCTGAAGGAAGTCGCGCCGGTCTCGCAGAACCTGGCGTCGCTGGCCGCCGCCGGAGTGCAGGCAATCGATTACATTGATGCGCGCAAAGTAGCGCCCGCCGACTGGAAACTCCAGCAGGTCGCGATGATCCAGCAAGTGGCGAAGCCGACAGCGGATCTGGTCCTGGCAGTCGCGCCGGCGGTGCAGAAACTCGTGGAGGCTAGCTCCGCCGCGGTGGCCGCGCCATGATCGTTGCACCGCGCTCGGTTCAAGACTAATGCTGCTGGCGCGCGGGCAAGAGGCGCGTCCGGAACACAACCCGCGCAAGCTCTTGTCCGGCTTAGTTCGCCATGCTATAAATAAAAGCCTGGCGCGAAGTTTTTCGTACGCGGGATTCGTATAGTGGTAGTACGCGACCTTGCCAAGGTCGAGGCGAGGGTTCGATTCCCTTATCCCGCTCCACTTTTGCAACGAACAGGCGCCGGGGTCCTGATAGCCGTCCGTGTCACCTCATGTTAAAGTCCCGCCCGCTCAACCCAGATGCTCGCGTATCTTAGTGGTCCGATCGAGTATGCAGAAGACGGCGGCAGGCTCTGGCGCCGCAAGCTAACGCCGTATTTGCGCGAGCAGCTTGGCCACCGCGTGTACGATCCCGCCGAAGATGAACGCAAGAACCTAAGCGCAGATGAAGCCGCGCATTTCCGCGAGTGGAAATCCAGCGACGTCGAGCGTTTCCGCCGCGTGGTGCGAAAAATCATCGCGTTCGATCTGGACATCATCGAAAACCACGCCGACTACCTCATATGCTACTGGGACGCGCTGGCCAAGAGCGGCGGCACCTCCGCCGAATTGACCATCGCGCATCGAAAGGGAATCCCGGTGTACCTGGTGACCACTCTTCCGACGCCAGAAATCAGCGGCTGGATGCTGGGATGTTCCGATCAGGTGTTCGGTTCCGTCGAAGACCTGAAAGAATTCCTCACGGCGCGTTTTGCGCGAGAAAAACAGAACCATCTCTGGAAAGATTGATAGAATTCGCCGCGCATGGAGAAAATCCTGGTCGCCGTCGGCAGCACGCGCCGCCCGAAAGTGAATGCGGTCAGCGAAGCGCTGGCGGCGATTCGCACCGTCTCCGATTTCCTTCCATCGTTCGAAGTTGTGGGCGTCGAAGTGGACAGCGGCGTGCGACACACTCCGCTTACGCGTGAGGATCTGATGGCCGGCGCCCGCCAGCGCGCCGAAGCCCTGGTGCAAATGGCGCGCGCGAGAAATGAAGGTTGGAAATATTTTGTGGGCCTCGAAGGTGGCCTCGATGTAATCGCTGGGCTCGACGTGATTCCCAGTCTCGAGGTCGTGCCCGAACTTGATGTAGTTAGCGAAGCGAGCAATCGTTGGGTGTTCCTGGAAAGTTGGGCGTACGTTACCGACGGCTCCGGCCGCGGCTCCTTCGGACAGTCTGGCGCGGTGCTGGTGCCCGAAACGCTGGCGGAAACCGTGGTTGACGATGGCGTCGAGCTTTCGCAGGCTATTGACGCGTTCGCCGGCGGCCACAATATTCGCGACGCCGAAGGCGCCTGGGGCATCCTGACGCGCAATTTGACCACGCGGCAGGATTCTTTTCGCGTCGCGGTGATCAACGCGTTCGCGCCATTTTTCAATCGCGAGTTCTATGCTGCGAGCGACCACGGCGCGAGCACCTGAAATTTTGCAATCGTATGTGTTAGCCTAACGCCAAGAGGTGAGGACGCGTGGACATCGTCAAGGGCAATATGGGTTGGATCGAAGTCGTGGTCGGGCCGATGTTTTCCGGCAAAAGTGAAGAATTGATCCGCCGGCTGCGCCGCGCCGAAATCGCCAAGCAGCGCGTGCAAATTTTCAAGCCCGTCATTGACCAGCGCTATGCCAAGAATGGCATCGTCTCGCACTCCGGCCTGGAGCTCGATTCCGAGCTGGTGAAAGACGGCGCGGACATTTTGGCGAAAGTCGCGCCACGTACCGAGGTGGTCGGCATTGACGAAGCGCAATTCCTAGGCGAATCGGTGGTGGAAGGCTGCGTGAAACTGGCGGACATGGGCAAGCGCGTGATCGTCGCCGGTCTGGACACGGATTTTATGGGACGCCCCTTCGAGCCGATGCCGCGCCTGCTGGCAGTGGCCGAAGAGATCGTCAAATTTCTAGCTATCTGTATGCGCTGTGGCAATCCTGCCGTGCACACGCAGCGTCTGGTGGCATCCGAAGAACTGATCATTGTCGGCGCGGGCAACATGTATGAAGCGCGCTGCCGCCGTTGTTTCGAGCCCCACCTGGCCCACGAGAAAATCGAAGAAGAAAAGGCCGCCTCAGTCGCAAAAGTCCGCGCCGCCACCAGCTAGCGCCGCCACAAGCTCGAGCCAGGGGTACGGCTGCAACCCCCCAAGCCCGGCACGAATCTATATTCACGGAAGACCCAAAACGCAATAGAATAGGCGCAGGCGGACCGCCATGTACTTTCGAACGACCATCGTATTGGCTGCGGCGCTGGCGCTGTTGGCCGATACTTCCGACGTGAACCGCTACCGCACTCCGGTGCTGGCTGGCTCGCCCACCCTGGGTTCGCTGCCCGATCCCGGGCCCATGCCGGAAATTTACGTTTCCGTCGTCCAGCAAACTTCCGGCAAGCAAACGCCGCTGCAACCGCAATCCCGCTTGGAGATTGTCCGTTACGTGTCCGGTGAGTTCGCCAAAGTTCTGAAGCCCATTCCGGCGGGGAAGAAAGGTTTCAAGGTTGAAGTCGGCAAGAAGCTCGATGAGAACGAACTCCGAAATGCTCTTCACTCGCACGGCCCGGCGGCAAATCCCGGCGACACGGTTCAGGTTACCGGAATCGAATTTCGCAACAAGGAAATCGTAGTGGAGATCAACGGCGGCGGCAAGAGCAGCTTCAACATTCGTGATCATCTCCAGGTCGGCGTCGGCCAGACGATGCAGACTCCTCTGGCAACTTCCGGGGAGCACAAAAATAATGGCGGCACGTTGGTGCTCGACTTCGGCAAGTCTGTTCCGGATATGAGCGCGGACGATTTGATGACCGATCTCCAGGTTTTTCTCGATTTCACAAAAGAGCATTCAGGCGCCGTGAATTGGCTGGACACGCTGCCGCCGCAATTCAAGGAAGCGATCCAGGATCACCAGGCGCTGGAAGGCATGAATCACGATATGGTGCTGGCCGCGCTCGGCCGTCCCGGACACAAGGTGCGGGAGCGCGATCCGGACGGCAGCGAAACCGAGGATTGGATTTATGGCACGCCCCCTGCGCGCACCACTTTCGTCACCTTCATCGGAGACAAAGTAGTGCGCGTGAAGGAATTCGATTGATGGCGCGTTGACTTTTTCCCAGGCAACCCCTAGCATTTTCCGTCTGATAGTGCTGCTACACTATTTCTGCACACGAAGGCGCGCAGCGCCAATCCCCGGAGGATTCATGGCAATCAAGGTGGGCATCAATGGATTCGGACGCATCGGACGCAACATTTTTCGCGCGGCGTTGAGCGATCCAGCCATCGAAATCGTGGCCGTCAACGACATCACCGATTCCAAGACGCTGGCGTACCTGTTGAAGTACGATTCGATCCTCGGCAACCTGCCGAATAAAGTCACGCACACCGACAATTCCATCGCCGTGGATGGCAAAAGCTTCAAAGTATTCCGCGTGAAGGATCCGGGCGAGCTGGACTGGTCTTCGGTGGGCGCGACCATCGTGGTGGAATCCACCGGGTTATTCACTGACGGCCCGAGCGCGCGCAAACATATTCGCGGCACCGTGAAGAAAGTGATTATCTCCGCGCCCGCCACCGATCCGGATACCACTCTGGTTCTCGGCGTGAACGATAAGACGTATGATCCGGCGAAGCATCACGTGATTTCCAACGCTTCCTGTACCACCAATTGCCTGGCGCCCGTCGCGAAAGTGCTCTCGGATACTTTCGGCATCACTGCCGGCACCATGACCACCATCCATTCCTACACAAATGATCAAAAGTTGCTCGATCTGCCGCACAAGGATTTGCGCCGCGCGCGCGCCGCGGCGCTTTCGATGATTCCCACGTCCACAGGTGCGGCCAAGGCGCTGCAGTTGGTGATTCCGGAGCTCAAAGGCAAGCTCGACGGTTACGCCATGCGCGTTCCGACACCGAACGTGAGCGTGGTGGACCTCACCGTGTTCAGCGAAAAGCCCGCGACGGTGCAGACAGTGAACGCGGCCCTGAAGGCGGCCGCGGAAGGGCCAATGAAAGGCATCCTGGAATACTCGACTGAAGAACTCGTCTCGGTTGATTTTCGCGGCAACCCACATTCTTCGATTCTGGATGCAGGCTACACGCGCGTCGTCGGCAACAACTGCGTCCAAATTCTGGCCTGGTACGACAACGAGTGGGGCTACTCCTCGCGCTGCCGCGACCTGATTAAATTCCTGGCAAAGTAGCAGCCAGGGCCATGAACAAACTTTCCATCCGCGACCTGGAACTGCAAGGTAAGCGCGTCTTCATCCGCGTGGACTTCAACGTCCCCACGTCCGGCGGAAAAGTCGGCGACGATACGCGCATCCGCGAAACGTTGCCGACTTTGCGGCTGGCGGCGGAACGCGGCGCGCGTCTCGTACTTGCATCGCATCTCGGGCGGCCCAAGGGTAAGGTTGATCCCAAGTATTCGCTCGCTCCCGTCGCCGCGCGTCTGCAGGAATTGCTCGGCGGGAAAACCGTGGCCTTCGCGGCGGACTGCATCGGGCCCGAAGCAGAAGCAAAAAGCGAAGCGCTGCGCGATGGGGAAGTGCTGCTGCTCGAAAATGTGCGCTACCATCCCGAAGAGGAAGCCAACGATCCCGAATTTTCGCGCAAGCTTGCGGCCCTGTGCGACGGCCTCTTTGTCTGCGACGCGTTCGGCTCGGCGCATCGTGCACACGCATCTGTCGTCGGCATCACAAAATTCGTGCGCCAATCCGCCGCCGGCCTGCTGATGGAAAAAGAGCTGGCCTATCTCGGCAAAGCTATTTCGCATCCTGATCGTCCGTTCGTCTCGGTGCTGGGCGGCGCGAAAGTTTCGGACAAAATCGAAGTGGTGCAGAATCTGATGAAGCTGGCCGACGCGATGCTGATCGGCGGCGCCATGGCATACACGTTCTTGAAATCGCAGGGGTTGCCGATAGGGAAGTCGCTCGCGGAAAACGACAAGCTCGACCTCGCGCGCGATCTACTGGCGGAAGCCGAGCGCCGTAAGTTCCGGCTAGTTCTGCCGGTGGATCATGTCCTCGCCGAATCGATTGATTCCACGGCAACGCGCGTGACGGACATCGCGCAAACGCCGGACGCATGGATGGGCCTGGATATTGGTCCCAAGACGATCGAAATATTCAGCCGGGAAATTTCCACCGCGCGCACCATCGTCTGGAACGGCCCACTCGGCATGTTCGAAAAGCCCGCGTTCGCGCAAGGGACGCTGGCGATTGCGCGCGCCGTGGCGGCTGCATCCGGCAAGGGCGCTACATCGATTGTGGGCGGCGGCGATTCCGTCGCGGCCGTGGAACAATCCGGCCTCGCATCGCAAATTTCGCACATCTCAACCGGCGGAGGCGCTTCGCTGGAATTCCTCGCCGGTGAAAAACTTCCCGGCGTGGAAGCGCTCACCAACAAACCATGAAGCCCACATTCACGCCAGGCGATAAGCTCGTGTTCAGGAGAAACCTTTGCGCCGTCCAGTAATCGCCGGAAATTGGAAGATGTACAAGACGCTCGAGGAAACTCGTGCGTTCTTCGAGGCGTTCAAGCCGCTGGTGCCGGCGACTCCCGAATGCGACATCATCGTCGCGCCGCCATTCACCGCATTCGCAGCCGCGGCAGCTGCGGCGCTCGGCAGCCCCATCACCATCGCCGCGCAGAACGCTCACTGGGAACGTGAAGGCGCGTTCACCGGCGAGATTTCGATGCGCATGATTCACGACGCCGGAGGCAAGGCCGTGCTGATCGGCCACTCCGAGCGGCGCCAATTTTTCGGCGAAACCGACGAATCCGTGAATCGCAAAGTGAAAGCCGCGCTCGAAGCCAAGCTCACGCCCATCGTATGCGTCGGCGAAAGCCTCGCGCAGCGCGAATCGCACCTGACGCACTCCATCCTGAAACGCCAGTTTGAAGGCGGCCTGGACGCGTTGACCGAGCACGAGTTCTCGCGTATTCTCCTTGCGTACGAGCCGGTTTGGGCGATTGGCACCGGCAAGACCGCCACGCCCGAAATGGCTGCGGACGCTCACCGCTACCTCAGGGAGCTTGCCGCCACGGTTTTTTCGCCCGCGCAGGCCAACGGAATTCGCATCCTCTACGGCGGCAGCGTCAAACCCGACAATATTAAGGGTCTGATGGCGCAAGGGGAAATTGATGGCGCGCTGGTGGGCGGAGCAAGCCTGGACGCGAAGTCGTTTGCGGCGATCGTGAATTTCTAAGCGTAACTTTTTAGAATTTAGCAGGGATTTTGTAGCCGCGGGTGCGCCTGGAAATTGCACCCGTGCATAGGGAGTTTGCAATGCCGTCCTGGGCAAAATGGGGTTTAGCGCTGCTGGTAGCCGTCGGACTGATCGCGGTCGGCTGGCGCGTGTCATTCGTTCTGGTAACGCTGCACGTGCTCGTGTGCTTCGTGCTGATCATCGTCATCATGTTGCAGAGCGGCTCGGCTGCTGACCTCGCCGGCGCGTTTGGTGGCGCGGGCAGCCAGACCGCATTCGGTCCGCGCGGCGCGGCCACTTTTCTTTCGCACGCGACCACCTGGTGCGCCATCGTCTTCATGATGACGTCGCTCACGCTCTCCGTACGGCGCGCCCCCAGCGACGTGCCCGGCACCGGCTCGATCCTGGAACAGACGCAGAAGTCCGGCTCGGTTCCCGCGAAGCCCGCGCCGGCTCCGCCGATTCAGATTCAGCTACCGCCCGCGCAACCGCCGGCACAACAGCCAACACCGGCTCAGCAGCCAGCGACGCCGAGCCAACAGCAACCCGCGCAGAACCCCGCTCCTAAGAAATAGGGGCTTCTGCTATACTTCGTTTCGTCCTCGTCGGAATGCGGTCGTGGCGGAATTGGCAGACGCACCAGCTTGAGGGGCTGGCGGTAGCAATACCGTGGTGGTTCGAATCCACTCGACCGCACCAAAATCCAGGCCCGAGAGTTGCCGCTTCGGGCGATGTTCATGCCCCCGCACGAATTTCTTCGCTTCCACAATTTTCCAGCCCGCACAATCCTGAACCGGGCCGAACCGCGGCTACGCGATTCATCAGGAGTCAGGAGTTCTCAGGGAGCCGCGAGCCTGCGTAATTACGGCGCGATTCGCGCCGCGGGCAGCGCATAGATATCTTTTGCGTAGCATACCTGGTTGATGATCGTAATCGACGGGGGAGCATCTTTCGGCGTGTTCGCCAGGCGCGGAAAATCCGGCGGCAATTTTGCTGCGAGCTGATACGTTCCTGAGGGAATACCAGTAAAGCGGTACATACCGCCCGTGTCGGTCTGCGTCGAGAGCGTAGTGTCCTTACCCCGCAGTTCCACAGTAATGTCGGGCATCTCGTGATTATAGTCATTCGGCTGTTCCATCGTTCGCAGAACACCCTCGACGACCGACCCACGTTTTCGTGCCCTGAGTTCCGCAAGCAGAGCGAACGCGTTCGCTACTGGCTGCGTTTCCGTACATATCCCCGCCATTAACTTTCCAGGTTCAGCCCCGTAGAAGGCCATTTCGTCCGCCGTTCCTTTGTATGGCGTCACCAAGTACGATTGGCCCTTCCGAAAATGGTAACTGCAATCCCCGCCGCCCCGGCCTGAGTAAACATCAACTTCCTTCTCCTCGAATCCACTGATATTTTCATCCACTCGAAATCGGTAGCGGGACAAACCGCTTAGATCAGCGAATCGCCGCTCGTCGGGCGGGTTTTCAATATCAATAACGGCTCCGACGAAGCTGGGACCCGTTGCTTTCAAATCGGCGCAATTGCCCGTAGCTTTAGACGAATGGACACATGAACAAGCCAACGAGCGGTGCGCACAGAACATCCCGAATGCCAGGATGACCACGAAGAGACGGCCCAAGCTTCGATTCACGGAATGTGCCTCCGTGGAGCGATTATAGAGGCGGCCAATCTTTATGGCAACGGCGTGAAACCGACGGAAACTCGTGGTTAAGCAGGAATCGGACACCGGTGCATTACCCACAATCGTTCTTGATATTCATGCCGCGTTGTATATGATGTGCTGTTTTGATTTTGCATTCGGACCTGCGGTCCTATCGAACGCTTTTTTGCCAACGTAGTCAGGAGAGCAAGAGCGATGCGGATCAGGAAGCGCAATAGTGGTTCTGCGGCAACCCCGGCCCTGCTGTCGTTAATCATCGTAGTAATGGTGGCCATCACCGTTTACGTTTTCGCCTCGAATTTTCCCTGGGCAGTCAGGCCCGCACCGATCACCTCCGTTGGCGCGGAGATCGATCATCAATATGATCTGACGCTCGCTGTTACCGCCACGGTTTTCATCCTCTCGCAGCTCGGCCTCGCCTTCGCCGTCTTCAAGTTTCGCGATCACGGCCAGAAAGCGCATTTCACGCGCGGCAGCAACACTCTGGAAGCTATCTGGACCACCGCCACGATCGTACTTTTTCTTGGACTCGGCCTGATGGGCCACAAAGCCTGGGCGGAAGTGCGCTTCGCTCCGCCAGCTCCCGACGCGATTCAAGTGGAAGTCACCGGCAACCAGTTCGTTTTCAATTTCCGCTATCCCGGTCCCGATGGAAAATTCGGCAGGCTCGACCCCAAACAGATCAGCGCCTCCACCGGAAATCCGCTGGGCATTGACGCGAACGATCCTACGGGCAAAGACGACATCGTAGTCCCCACGCTCACGGTTCCCGTGAACCACGAAATCAATTTGCTGATCCGCTCGCAGGATGTGATTCACAATTTTTACGTGCGCGAGCTGCGCATTCAGCAGGACGCCATGCCCGGTATGGTGATTCCGCTCCACTTCACCGCGAATACGATTGGGCAGTTCGAAGTGGTCTGCACACAGCTGTGCGGGCTGGGCCATTCGCGCATGCACAGTTATCTGAACGTAGTCTCCGACGCGGACTACGACGCATTCCTCAAGCAGCAGGCGGCGGGCCAGTGATCGTATCCAACATGACCCAACCCACGATTCGTTCCACGAAACACCCAGTGAACCGGACCCAATTTCCAGGAGGCCACGCATGAGTTCGCACGCGCACACAGGTGGATCAACTGTGCACGCTCCGATGGCAGAGCCCAGCGGTTTCATCCAGAAATATATTTTCAGCGTGGACCACAAAGTCATCGGCATCCAGTATTTCCTGTTGGCGCTGACGGCGGTGGTCATCGGCATCGTACTCTCGCTGCTGATGCGCTTTCACCTGGTGTGGCCCAACGCGACGCTGCCGTTCGTCAGCGGCGGGCAGATGTCGCAAGAGCAGTACCTCGCGCTGGTTACCATGCACGGCACCATCATGGTCTTCTTCGTGCTGACCACCGCGCCGCAAGGCGGCTTCGGCAATTATTTTCTGCCCATTCAAATCGGCGCGCCGGACATGGCCTTCCCCCGCTTGAACATGCTTTCTTTCTGGGTCACGTTCCTGGCCTTCGTTTGCATCATCGCCGCGTTCGTCGTTCCCGGCGGCGCGCCCATCAGCGGCTGGACGGGTTACACGCCTCTCAGCGGCCTCGGCGAAATCACCGGACCTGGTGAAGGTTGGGGGCAGACGTTGTGGATCGTGAGCATTTCGCTCTTTTGCCTCGCGTCGCTGCTCGGCGCGCTGAATTTCATAGCCACCACGATTGACCTGCGCGCTCCCGGCATGAGCCTGATGCGCATGCCGCTCACCGTGTGGGGCTGGTTCGTCACCGCGATTCTGGGCTTGCTGGCTTTCGGTGTGCTGCTGGCCGGTGGAATTTTGCTATTGCTGGATCGCTCCGCGGGCACGAGCTTCTTCATTCCCGCCGGCTTGGTAGTGAACGATCAACTGCAGGCGCACAGCGGCGGTTCACCTCTGCTGTGGCAGCATCTTTTCTGGTTTTTCGGGCACCCTGAGGTTTACATCGCGATTCTTCCCGGCATGGGAGTCGCATCCCACGTGCTCTCCACCTTCGCGCGCAAACCGGTTTACGGTTATCGCGCGATGGCCTACGCGATATGTGCCATCGGTTTCCTGGGATTCATGGTCTGGGGCCATCATATGTTTGTCAGCGGCATGAGCCCCTATTCCGGCTTCGCGTTTTCCGTGCTGACCATGTCTATCGGCGTGCCCTCGGCCATTAAAACGTTTAACTGGCTCGGCACGCTCTGGGGCGGCAAGATTCAATTCAAGACGCCGATGCTCTTCGCGCTCGGCTTCGTTTCGCTGTTTGTTTCCGGCGGTCTTTCGGGTTTGTTTCTCGCGCAGCCTGCCGTAGATAACATGCTCCACGCCACTTACTACGTGGTAGCGCACTTCCACCTGGTGATGGGCGTCGCCGCCATATTCGGAATTTTTGCCGCCACGTATTTCTGGTTCCCGAAGATGTTCGGCCGCATGATGAACGAGCCGCTGGGCAAGATTCATTTCTGGTTCACGTTCGTCGGCGCGTACTGCATCTTCATGCCCATGCACTTCATCGGAATCGCGGGCGGCATCCGGCGTTATGCGGACGCCTCCGCGGTCGCATTCCTCGCGCGCTTGCAGCCCGTGCACCAGTTCATGACCATCGCCGCGTTCATCACCGGCGCCGCGCAGCTGTTCTTCCTGTTCAACTTTTTCTACAGCTTGAAATTCGGGCCGAAGGCTTCCAAGAATCCGTGGAACGCAACGACCCTGGAATGGGACACGGATTCGCCGCCACCGATAGATAATTTTGGCGGTCACTATCCCAGCGTCTATCGCGGGCCGTACGAATTCAGTGTTCCCGGCGCGGTGGACGATTTCATTCCGCAATGGCAAGAGCCGGCGCAGGTAGCGCGCGTAAAATGATGTGGATGCTCTCTCAGGCCGAGCGCGGAGCTCTGCCGGGGCGTGAATCCACATCGGAGTAATGCAATGCCAAGCCAGATCGTCACAGAAGAAATCGAGCTGATTCATTCGGGCAAGGGCCCGGGCGGCGGCGATTCCTCCGGCGATGGAGGAGACGGGGGAGACGGAGACGGTGGCGGCGGCGATTCGGCCGGCGCAACCAGGGTTCCGCAGCGCGCGTACATCACGGGAATGTTCATCGCGCTGGCGGGCATACTGATGTTCTTCATGGCGTTTGTCAGCGCCTATATCGTCCGCAAGGACATGCCTAACAGCGCCTGGATTCCGCTGCAAGTTCCGCGCATCCTGTGGCTCAACACTTTGGTTCTAATTGCCAGCAGCCTCACCCTCGCGCGTGCGCACAATCGCTTCACAGCGAAGGACGAGGAAGGCTTCCGCCACTGGTGGGCCACCACCACGTTTCTCGGGATTCTTTTCGTCGCCGGACAGATCATCGCCTGGCGCCAGCTCGCGGCCCAGGGAATTTTCCTCGCCAGCAATCCCAGCAGCAGCTTTTTTTACGTTTTCACCGGGGCGCACGGACTGCATTTGCTGGGCGGAATTCTGGCGCTGCTCTACGTGCAATTCAGAGCTACCAGAAAAGTCGCGCGCGGCACGGCGATCGAAGTGGTCTCAATGTACTGGCATTTCATGGATGGACTGTGGGTATTCTTGTTTCTACTCCTCTACCTGGGAAGGTGAAGCGTGAGTGATACGGAATACGAAGGCATAGTCGCATCGCCGTGGTCCGGCGGCGCGTCGCCCTTCGCCATCAATTCGAAAAAACTGGGGATGTGGCTGTTCATCATTTCGGATTCACTTACGTTTTCGGCCCTGCTCATCAGTTACGCCTACGTTCGGCTGGAGACGCCGAACTGGCCGCGCCCATTTGAAATCTGGCCGGCCATCGCCAAATCGTCCTTGATGACCTTCGTGCTGCTCTCCAGCAGCTTGACGATGGTTCTGGGCGTAAATGCCGCGTTCAACGGCGACCGCAAGAAAACCGTGCGTTACCTGATCGCCACGATTGTTTGCGGCATCGCCTTCGTCGCGATTCACGCGACGGAGTGGGTCACGCTCCTTGGCGAAGGTGTCACGCCGTGGTCGAACCCTTTCAATCCGGCTGCCCCGCTTTTCGGTGGCACGTTTTTTGGTCTTACTGGTCTGCACATGCTGCACGTCACGATCGGCGTCGTATATCTCGCGATCATTGCGTGGGGTTTCGGGAAAGAGAAATACACGGCTGAACACGTGGAAGTCAGCGGCCTGTACTGGCACTTCGTGGACCTGGTCTGGATGTTTATTTTTCCGATGGTTTATTTGCTGAGCGTGAATCCAAAGTGACATCGATAACAAGGGAGCGAGCGAACCGATGAGCGCACACGGACACACTGCCGAGCTCACGCACGAGCACGCTGTAGGCACCACCAAACTATTTGCCACGGTTTGGGTCTGGCTGCTGCTGCTGACGATCGTGGAAGTTTTTCTAGCTTATCTGCGCTTGGAAGTGCATTTAATGATTACGATTTTGGTCGGCCTTTCGCTGATCAAAGCGGCGCTGATCATTTCGTATTTCATGCACATGCGCTTTGAACGGCTGGGGCTGTTCCTGTTGCTGATCCCGGCCATGGTATTCTGCATTTGCATGATGCTGATCATGTTCTTTCCAGATAGCATCCGCCTGATGCACCTCCGGCCACATTGACGCGGCCAGCGGACGCCGCTGAGAGCCGCGGTGGCTGTGCGTGGCCGCTCTGCGGGGTGAGTGGAAGAAACGCGGGAGAATGAATTGAAGAATGACATCTTGATTCGTGCCGCGCTGCTGCTAACTTGTTGCGCGGCCCTGATCGCGCTGCCCGTCCCGCACGTCTCCGCACAAAGCTGCGCCATGTGCTATCAGGGCGCGGCAGCTTCCGGCGCACAAGGCGCCGCGGCGCTGCGACATGGCATTTTGCTCTTGTTCGTGCCCGCAATTAGCTTGTTCATAGGAATCTTTGCCCTGATTTACCGCCGCCGTAACGTCGCGCGTTAATTCAACGCTTTCCAGACGAGCCGCCGCAGCGGCGGATGCCAAATCCGATTGGCATCCGCGCCGCAATTACCGCGGTAGTCTGCCCGGCTAGCTTTTAGGTTTGTGCAAACCGGTACAGATAGCAACAGCGCTGTTCGGATCCACCGCGCCGTCTCCCTGCTCTACGTGCTGAATTTTTCCTTCTTTATCAACTACGATGGTGGTTCGCTGCGCCCACTCGTATTTGTCCCCTTGCACATCGTAGGGCTTCAAGATTCCGTACGCGGTGAGGACTTTGTGGTTCATATCACTGAGGAGCGGAAACGTCACTGCGATCTGTTTTGCGAACGCGGCATTTGCTGCGGGGCTGTCAATGCTGATTCCCAGTACGACGGTGTCGCTTGCTTCCAGCTTGGCCATATCAGCCTGATAGGCCTGTAATTCCTTGGTTCAACCACCAGTAAACGCGAGAACGTAAAAAGCCAGGACGACGTTTTTCTTGCCGCGGAAATCGCTCAGCTTCACCGGCTTCCAGTTGTTCGCCAGCAGAGTGAAATCCGGCGCCACGTCTCCCACCTTCAAGTTCGTCTTGGCGATGGCATCTTCCTGCGCCGCGGCGGAGAATTGACCCGCCAGCACCAGCAGCAGGAGAAGCCCGACGACGGCAGTGACGATCCTTTTCATCGGTTATCTCCTATCGAATTTGCAAACCGCATCTCACGATTATAGCCATGTTTCGCCTTTTTGCTTGTAACGGCGGCGTAAACTCTGCCCCAGAAGCGCGCGTCGGATTTCGCTGTTCCTTCGTCGCGCTTTCCGTATAATTCGTCGTTCACACCGGGGGCACGGACGAAGTGTTTGCCGATCGCACCAATTGGAACCTGAAAGCCAATCCTCTGAGCGAGGCTCTTGCCCGGCATCGCGCCTCCGGGAAGCCATTGCTCGATCTCACCGCCTCGAACCCGACCGAATGCGGATTCGATTACGATCGCCCCGCCATTCTGCAAGCTCTCGCGAATCCAGCCAGTCTTGGGTACGACCCAGACCCTCGAGGATTGCCGAACGCTCGGCGCGCGGTCGCCGCATACTACGCTGGACGCGGCACGGAAGTGCCAGTTGACAGCATCGTCCTTACCACCAGCACTAGCGAAGCCTACTCCTTCGTGTTCCGCACGCTCTGCAACCCCGGCGACGAAATCCTTATCCCCGAGCCGAGCTATCCTCTCTTCGCATTCCTTGCCGATATTCAGGACGTGAGGCTCGCGCGCTATCCGCTCGACTATGATTACGGCTGGCAGAGTAATTTCCACGCCTTGCGGCAGGCCATTACGTCACGCACGCGCGGGTTGATCGTCGTCCATCCAAATAATCCAACCGGACATTTCGTCAAACCTCACGAGCTGGAAAAACTGAATGAAATTTGTTCTACTCGCAATCTCGCGATCATCTCCGATGAAGTGTTTCTGGATTTCACGCTGCAAGCAGGCCGCGCGCCATTCAGCTTCGCGCAGAATTCTGCCGCCCTGACTTTCACGATGAGCGGCTTATCCAAAATATCCGGCCTGCCGCAGATGAAAGCCGCGTGGCTCATCACCAGCGGGCCCGAGCGGCTGAAATCACAGGCGTTGGCGCGCCTGGAGATCATCGCGGACACTTACCTTTCGATGAGCGCGCCAGTTCAGTGGGCAATGCCCGCGTTTCTCGAACAGCGCCAGTCGTTTCAAACGCGGTTGTTGTCGCGTGTCCGAAAAAATCTGGCGGAACTGGATCGGCAACTCGCAACGCAAAAATCCTGCGCTCGGCTGGTGGTGGAAGGCGGCTGGTACGCGGTGCTGCGCGTCCCCGCGACGCAGTCAGACGAAGAACTAGCTATCGAACTGTTGAACCAAAAAAACGTCTATGTTCATCCGGGCCATTTCTACGATTTCCCATTCGAAGGATTTTTGATCGTGAGCCTGATTACGCGCGAAGAGGAATTTACGGAAGGAATAAACCTCTTGTTGTCGAGATTCCAGGCCCAGGAAAATCTATGAACGAAGCCGCTTGAAGTTTGCCCAGCCGCCGGCCCGCGAGGAATGAAGGCAGAATTAACGCAACCTGCCCGGCGGATCCGCCGTCTCGGGAATGCCAATCTTCAGGTCCGGCCCCTTGCTTTCTTCCATCTTGGAGGGCACCAGTTGCGGAATGCCAATACCACGATTCATTTCCAGGTGTTCTTTGGCGCAGCGCGGACAGTATCCCTTCCCGTTTTCGTCATCGCGCTGGCTCGCCAGCTCGTAGCAGCCGCAGATGCAGTCGCAATAACCGGTGATCGAAGCCGTCTTGATCGGTATCAGTGCCATGAAAACCTCTCCCGTGGGCGTTGTGAGGGAATCATACCTACGCGCTGCGTGGCGCGCAAGACTGCGAATGGGAACTCAACCACGCGACCGACAAGAACGATTAGGCGCGTTCCAGCTGAGTCATGCGGAAGGGATCCCCGATCTTTTCGTGCAACTCCATCCACACCCGGTCCGGATGCGAGAGAAAAACTTCCACCACCCTGGGATCGAATTGCTTTCCGGAATACTTTTGAATCTCGGCGCGCGCGGCGGAAATCGGCAGCGCTTTGCGATAAGGCCGGTCGGAAATCATGGCGTCCAGCGTGTCTGCCACCGCGAAAATTCTGGCGCCAAGGGGAATCTGTTCGCCTTTTAGTTTGCGTGGGTAACCGGACCCGTCGAAGCACTCCTGGTGCGCCAGAACGATCTCGGCCGCTTCCTTCAGGAAGGGAATCCGCTCCAACACCGAAAAACCAATCTCGCAGTGCTTGCGCATGATTTCGCGCTCTTCGTTCGTCAATGGCCCGGGCTTGCGCAAAATGCTGTCCGGCACGCCCATTTTTCCGATGTCGTGCAGAAATGCGCCGCGCGCGATCTGGCGCAATGCTCCTGGATCCACTCCCATGGACCGCGCGATCTTGATCGTGAACGCGGTCACGCGCTGGCAATGGCCCTCCGTCTCCGCATCTTTCGCGTCGAGCGCGCCGCCCAGCGCCTCCAGCGTGTAATCGTAAGATTGCTCCAGGTCCTGCAAGGCGATAGAAAGCTGCTGGGTGCGCTCGGCCACCAGGTGTTCCAGGTCGCTCTGGTAGGTGCGATTTTCCATTACCAGCCGGCGGTGTTCCAGCGCGCGCCGCACGCTCAAATGCAGCTGATCTTTTTCGAATGGCTTCAGGATATAGTCGTAGGCGCCTGCGCGAATTGCTTGCAGCGCGATGGAAATGTCGTGCATCGCCGTAACCATGATTACGGGCACATCCGGATCTTCGTTGCGAAGCTCGGCCAGCAATTTCAGCCCATCCATTTCGGGCATGACGATGTCGCTCAACGCCAGGTCGAAGGTATCCTTGCGAAAAGCGTCCAGGGCCATGCGTCCGTTCGAACAGACGGTGCAGTGGTATCCCTGTGCTTCCAGCAGGGTCGAAACGACTTCGCGAATTGCCTCTTCGTCGTCCACTACCAGAATTTTTTCTGTTTCCACGATGGGCTCCCAGGAGTCTCCATTATAGGGCCTGCCCACGGGCCGGAAATGCCTAATTGACCAATCGAACACCGGCGTGCTGCATTGCACAATAGTTGGTTTCTACGGCTGGCCCTGGCCCCTACCTGCCCCGCCTCAGACAATATCCAGCTAATCTGGATCCGCCGGTGAACTGCGCTCCAACTGCGAGGATTCGTCGCCGGGGGACAGGACGAGGCGCGCCATGCCGGCCTCTACTTGCTCAGAGAGATTCCCAACCAGTTCGGTGAGTCGCGCCAGTCTATTCGTTGATTTCAGCCTTGCCCAGGGGATCGGCAGCGATGCGACCCGATAGTTGACTCGGAGTTGAAATCGCGCAATGGCCCGTTGCGATTGACGAATCCACGACTCCGCCGGAGACATTTCCCGCACCACTCTCATCAAGCGCTCCAGCCGCCCGAAGTCCTCTGCGAGTCCCGCCAGAAAACTCTCCACGATCCGCTGGCGATCCTCGTGCAAGTGCCGCTCAATTTCTCCGGACGCTCTCCGCCGCACGAACGCCTCGTCCGGAGTGGCGAGCGATTGCCGCAGCTGCGGAAAATGTCGCGCATGCAGCGCCACCAGGTCTTCCATCCGGTCCTGACGGCGCCCTTTCATTTCTTCCGGCAGCGGTTTCATCGCCGCCCACCCCAGGTTTAGCAGGCCGATAGCGCCGACCGTCAGGCAGCAAATCGCCAGCAGGCTCATTTCACATTTTGCCTCGCGTAGTTATTAGCTCCCCTGACCCCCAAGTAATATACTCCCATTTACCATGTTGTTGTTGACGATGACGTTCACTAAGAGTAATATCCCCGCAACTGCAGCAAAGCGGGTCCGGCGGAAGGTATTTTTGCTCGCCGCGTCGTCGGTGGTCACCACCCGAAGGGCCATCGTTTTGGAGGGGGTGGCGTGGAACCGCTCGAAAGCTTCACGCAGAATCAGCGCATCATCGAAGAGTTTGTCTCCCAGTGGCTCGTGGCCATCCCTACCGCGCTCGGCAGGCTCGTTCACGTGGCCATGCTGCGCGACAATTACACCGGCCGCTATCATCATCAAATTCTCCAGGACGCTTACTCCGAACTCGGCGTGCATCAATCCCTGCTCTACTGCCATGAGGAGCTTTTCGAGAAAGTTCTCGAAAATAATTTCGAACAGCTAGAATGTGATTTGCGCATGTGCTTCGCCGGTATGGATGCACCGCCCGCCGAGATGGCGCAGCGCTGGCTGGAAGTAGAGCAGTTCCGTTTGTTTCTTCCCTTCGGCACTCCTCCGTATCTTCGGGATCTTTTCTGTGCCAACATGCGCGTGATCTTGGGGCTGCTCGCTTCGGGGCAGGCTCTGGTCCATACCGCGGCATAACCGTTTAGCCGTGCCCGCATAAACCTCTGGAAACCCGCGCGCGTTTGTTAGCATCGAACTACAGTGACTACGCAGGTGCGTGAATGGTTCCGCGATCCCATCAAGCGAATGCTTTTCGAACTCGGCGCCGGCTACTATGCGCGCAAACTGGCCACCGGTCCTGAGGCAGACCTGCGGCGCGAGTTCCTCGATTCCTTGCAGTTGCCCTCTTCTGGCAATGGTCACCGCACGATCAGCGTTCTGGACGTCGGCTGCGGCCCCGGGCATGTGGCTCGCGCCCTCGCGCATTGTGGTTACGACGTAACGGCCGTGGACCGCAGTCGCAGCCTCCTGCGAATTGCCCGGAAACTCGCGACGCGCGAACGCGCTGCCGTGCGCTTCCACTTATGCGCCGTGGAGAAACTTCCGTTTCCCGATTCGTCCTTCGATTATTGCTACGCCACCGGTGTGATCTATTGGGTCGAACATCTCTCTGCAACTCTTTCCGAAATGGTGCGCGTCACGCGTCCGTCTGGTCTGGTGGCGTCGCTCGATCCACATGCGTCCATGTCCGTTGCCAAAATCCTGGCTCACGCTCGCAAAAAACGCCTCACCGCGCGCGACACACGGAAACTCGTCGCCTGGGCCACGTCCGCGCAATGCAATCGCCGCTTCGACGAGGGCCACCTCCGCCGCGTGCTCACCGACGCCGGGCTGCAGAGTCTCACACTAGAGCAACGATTCGGCGGCATGGTGTGGTTCTGGAAGGGAACCGTGCCTGCGCGAGCGTGATGCGTGCGCTAGAGTCCTGTGGTATGCGGAAGCCACGCGGCGCGACGCAGCGGATCGTGGTCCGCGAGTACCAATTCGCTGAACCTGTTATTCTTGTTCTCGCGCCAACGTTCTTGCGCAAAATCGTCCGGAGGTTTGAATGAAATTGATCAGGCGAATGCAGTGGCGGATCGGAGCTACGCGCTACATCAGCTTGGCGCTGTTGCTGGCGTGCGGCATCGCTTTCGCCGCGCAGCGCCCAGCCGGCTCGTTCAAATCCGTTGCCGCTACTCGGCCGAAAATTTCGCCGCAGACCGCCTCGGCTTCCAGTCCCGAGTTCATCAAAGCCGCTGACGAAGTTCTGGCGCAGATGAGCAGGATTCTCGCGCTCCCAATCAAGGAGCCGCTCAAGAAAACGCTACGTTCCAAGCAGGAAGTCCGCGACTACTTGATTCGCGAAGACAAAGAGGACAAAAAGGACGCCGAACGCTACGCCGACGACAAAACACTGGAAGCTTTCGGGCTCATTCCCAAGGGCTTTCCATTAGATTCTTTCATGCTCGATGTTTTGACCGATCAGGTCGCGGGATTGTACGACCCGAAAGCTAAGGAATTTTACATCGCGAATTGGATTCCGGTGGACGAGCAACGCACCGTGATGTCTCATGAGCTCACCCACGCGCTCGAAGATCAATCCTTCCACATCGATTCCTGGATCAAAGCTGCGCGTCCCAACGACGACGCCGAGCTTGCCCGCGACGCCGTCAGCG
>Ga0210407_10001225_pt1 | contig 24723 bp, 23 predicted proteins | sample IncBWC27MmetaG_FD_150860 | JGI IMG/M metagenome (GOLD analysis project Ga0210407, IMG submission 150860) | Forest soil microbial communities from Barre Woods Harvard Forest LTER site, Petersham, Massachusetts, United States - Inc-BW-C-27-M | ecosystem: Environmental > Terrestrial > Soil >... | reverse complement strand
CGATCGTGCCCACGATGGCAATGTATCTTTTGAGCGCGGAAGACGAGTACGACCCCAGCAAGCATTCCGGCGAAAAAAAGAGTTTTCTCCGGCGCTACCAGCAAGGCTTCGAACAAAACTTTGAAAAGTTTCGCGAAGGCTACCGGCACGCGCTCGGCTCCGCGCTGGCTAGTCCGATTCTGTTCTCCGCGTGCTTCCTGGCGTTCTGCGTTCTTTCCGTCGGGCTGTTCTCCGTTTTGGGCAGGGATTTCTTCCCGAAGGTGGACGCGGGGCAGATTCGTTTGCATTTCCGCGCCCGCACCGGTCTGCGGATTGAAGAGACGGCGCGACTGGCCGATCAGGTGGACGCCACGATCCGCGAAACCATTCCGGCCGGCGACCTTGAAACGATTCTCGACAATATCGGCTTGCCTTATAGCGGACTCAATTTGAGTTACAGCAACGCGGGAACGTTTGGAACTTCGGACGCTGAAATTCTCATGCAATTGAAGGGTGAGCATTCCAAACCCACGAGCGCGTACGTGAACGAACTGCGCGAAAAGCTTCCGCAGCGTTTTCCGGGGGTGCAGTTTTTCTTTCAGCCCGCGGACATCGTCACGCAGATTCTGAATTTCGGCACGCCCGCGCCGATCGACGTAGCCGTGACGGGCAACAACCAGCAAGGCAATTACCTTATCGCGCAGAAACTTTCCAACGAGATGCGTCACATCCCAGGCGCCGTCGACGTGCACGTGCAGCAAGCGTTCGATGCACCGACGCTGCACATGGATGTGGACCGCACGCGCGCGCAAACGATCGGCTTGCAGGCTCGGGACGTTGCGCAAAACGTGCTGGTCTCTCTCAGTTCGAGTTTCCAGACCGCACCGGCATTCTGGCTCGATCCGAAAAACGGAGTCAGCTACAGCGTCGCCGTACAATCGCCGCAGTATCGCGTGGACACCTACCAGGCTTTGCAGAACACGCCTGTGAATGGCGTCAACCCGGCTCTTCCGGCGCAAATCCTCGGGAACCTGGTGGACAGCTACACGGTCGCGCGGCCTGCCGTGATCTCGCATTACAACGTGCAACCGATGATCAACGTTTACGCGTCGGTGGATGGTCGGGATCTGGGCGGTGTGGCGGACGATGTGACGAAATACGTCAACGACATTCAAAAGGAACTTCCGCGCGGCAGCCATATCGTGATTCGCGGGCAAGTGCAGACCATGAAGAGTTCGTTTGCGGGGCTGGGATTCGGACTGATCGGCGCGATCGTGCTCGCTTATTTGTTGATCGTCGTGAACTTTCAGTCGTGGCTCGATCCGTTCATCATCATTACGGCGCTTCCCGGCGCGCTCGCGGGGATCTGCTGGTTCCTGCTGCTCACGCACACAACGTTGAACGTGCCGTCGCTCACCGGCGCTATCATGTGTATGGGGGTGGCCACGGCCAACAGCATTCTGATGGTGTCCTTTGCGCGGGAGCAAATGGAAGAAGGAAAGAGTGCGCTGGAGGCCGCGCTGCAAGCGGGTTTTGTGCGCATGCGGCCAGTCATCATGACTGCTCTCGCCATGATTATCGGCATGGTGCCCATGGCGCTGGGGCTGGGCGAAGGCGGCGAGCAGAACGCGCCGCTGGGCCGCGCCGTCATCGGGGGGTTGCTTTTCGCGACTTTTGCGACGCTGTTTTTCGTGCCGTGCGTCTTCTCGATTATTCATGGACGCCGGGAACGCAAGAAATTCCAGGGTTCGGCGCCGGCTCCTTCGGCCGCCTAATGTTCGACCCGATTGAAGAAGAAAGCGGAGATCACTGCAATGAACCAACGGGGTGTAGAAATGGAATCACCAGAGGAAGGGCGCTCCCGCCCGAAGAAAAGTAAGTTGTTTCCAGCGCTCGTGGGTATCGCTATCGTGTTGGCGATTCTTGGCGCGTTCACGTTGCTGCAGAGGAAGTCGCAATATCAGGCGCTGGCGAAAGAAACGGAGACGCTGGCGATCCCCACAGTCTCCGTCACTCACCCGGTGGCGGAGTCGACCAAGGAAGACCTGGTCCTCCCTGGATCGATGCAGGCTTATGTGGAATCGCCGATCTACGCGCGAACCAACGGTTATTTGAAAAAGTGGTATCACGATATCGGCACTCGCGTGCGCCAGGGCGAATTGCTCGCGGACATTGATACGCCCGAAGTCGACCAGCAGCTTTCGCAAGCCCGCGCGGACCTCAACACCTCCAAGGCGAATGAGAATCTTTCGCACATCACCGCGGCGCGATATGAGGAGCTCATCAAGACCGATGGCGTCTCCAAGCAGGAAGTGGACAATGCCGTCGGCGATCTCGAGGCCAAACAGGCCACCGTAAAATCCTCGGAAGCGAATGTGCGGCGACTGGAAGATCTCGAATCTTTCAAACACATCTATGCGCCGTTCAGCGGGGTCATCACCAAACGCAACGTTGACTTCGGGAATCTCATTAATGCCGGGAACGGTGGTTCTACGCAGGAGTTGTTTTCGGTTTCGCAGACAGATCCGCTGCGTGTGTATGTGAGTGTTCCTGAAATGTACGCGCCTTCCATTCACGCGGGGCTCGGCGCATTTCTAGAGCTGACGCAACTCCCCGGACAGAAATTCGAGGGGAAGGTCGTGCGCACGGCGGAATCCATCGACTTGAACAGCCGCACGCTGCTCACCGAAGTTGACGTGCCCAATCGCACTGGCCAACTTCTTCCCGGCGGCTACGCGCAGGTGCATCTGGAAGTGAAAGTGGTGGGAGCGCGCTTGCAGGTGCCTGTGAATGCGCTGCTGTTCCGCTCGGAAGGCATGCGGGCGGTGGTCATCGACGCCAATCACAAAACACATTTGAAGCCGCTCACCATCGGGCGCGACTACGGCACGACGCTGGAAGTCTTGAACGGACTGGACGCCAACGACTGGATCGTCGTAAACCCCGCCGATTCACTCGAGGAAGGGCAGGATGTGCACGTCAAGGAGCTTCCGCAAACTGCCGCGCCCGGGCAGAAGCCTGCTACTCCGAACGCCTCAGCAGCGCCAACGCCTGCTGGTACCAAGGCAGGAGCGCCGAAACACTAATGACTCGCTCGCGAATTTTCCCGGCCGTTGCCGGGCTCATCGCTATCGCCTTCGCCGGCGCCTGCACCGTTGGGCCAAATTACAAGCGCCCTGCGGCGGTCGTGCCGGCGAAATGGGATGTCTCGGAGCCTTGGCGGGAAAGCGCGCCGCAGGATGCCACGCCAAAGGGCCAGTGGTGGGGCGTCTTTCACGACGATGAATTGAATGCTCTTGAAGCGCAATCGCTGGAAGCCAATCAGACGATAAAAATTTCCGTGGCGCGCCTGCGACAAGCGAGAGCCAGCGCCGCGGTGCAGGTTGCCACACTCTTTCCCACGCTTGCGACCGGGCCTAGCGCCGAAAGACAACGACTTTCCGGCAACCGTCCGGCAAACAGCGGCTTTCCCGTCAAAGCGCCGATTTCTCAGGGTAGTTACACGCTGCCCTTTACGGTCAACTATGAAGTGGATCTTTTTGGCCAGCGCCGCCGCAGCATTGAGGCCGCGCAAGCCGCCTACCAAGCGAGCGGTGCTGACCTCGAAAATGTCCGCCTGATCATCACGGCCGAGCTTGCTGGGGACTATTTCACGCTCCGCCAGTTGGACTCTGAAATTGGTATTTTGAATCGCACCGTGGACGCGCTGCAGAAGGGCTTGCAGCTCGTGGACTCGCGGCACAAAGGCGGCGTCGCTTCCGGTCTCGATGTGGCTCAAGAAGAAACGCTGTTGAACACCACGCAAACGCAGGCAATTCTTTTGGGGCAGCAGCGCAAGCAATTCGAAGACGCCATCGCCGTTCTCGCCGGCCAGCCCGCGCCGGACTTTCACATTCCGGTGAAGGAATTGAGCGCCGAGCCGCCCCCGCTCGACGCCGGTCTCCCTTCGGATCTTCTCGAGCGCCGCCCCGACATCGCCGAAGCGGAACGTCAAATGGCCGCGGCCAACGCGCAAATCGGCATCGCGCGCGCCGCGTACTTCCCTTCTTTGAATCTCTTTGGAAATGGCGGCTGGCAGGCTTCGGACGTCGCGAAACTCGCCAACGTGCAAAGCACATTCTGGGCGGTCGGCGCAAACGTCGCCGAGAGTATTTTCACCGGCGGTCAACGCCGCGCGCAGCTCGAATTTGCAAGAGCCGGCTACGACGCCAGCGTCGCAGGTTATCGCCAGTCCGTGCTCGGCGCGTTTCAGGAAGTGCAGGACAGCTTGGCGGGCTTGGGCGTCCTCGATCAAGCCAAGCAGTCGCAGCAGCGCGCCGTGGACGCCGCGCGCCGCACTCTGGACATTTCCGCCAACCGCTACACCGGCGGCCTGGTCAGCTATCTCGACGTGGTCACCGCGCAGCAAAATCTGCTGACCGACGAGCAAGAGCTGGCCGTGATTCAGGGCCAGCGCCTCGTCACCAGCGTTCTGCTGGTGAAAGCGCTGGGCGGCGGATGGGATGCTTCCAGCTTGGCCGCGCTTCAGGTGAAACCCAAAGCGAAAGATATCATCGCTCCCTAGCCGCATTCGTTTACCAGCGAGCAAATCTCCGCCGCGCGGGATTTATTTCCGCGAGTTCGTTTTCTCTTTCCACTCTTCCAGCGGAATGCGCGGTATCTGAAAAAGATCCGTCGTTCTCGCGTACCAGCCCGACCCGTGCATGCGCCCCACCAGTTTCAGGCTAGGTGTGTCGATGTAGTGCTTCCGGGCGTCCAGCACCGCGTCATCGCGAACATGCATCGCCAGCACCCGTCCGAGCACCAAGCCGCTGCTGGTCCCCAGCTCGATGATCTGCATCAGCTCGCATTCCATCGCCACCGGGCTCTGCGCAATTCTCGGCGGCTTCACTTTCTCCGAAGGCAGCGTCGCCAGCCTGGCATGCGGCAACTCATTCACGCCGGCATCAAACTCGATGGCCGTAACATTCATCGCCTCCGCCATCTCCTCGGACACCAGATTGACCACAAATTGGCCCGTTTCCTTGATGTTGGCGCGCGTGTCCTTCGCCCGCCCCGGCCCATGGCTGCCAATTCCGATTCCCACAACCGGGGGATCGCCTGCAAACGCATTGAAAAACGAAAACGGCGCGGCATTCAATACACCGCGCGCATCCTGGCTCACCACCCATGCGATCGGCCGCGGTGCAACCGTGGCAACCAACATTTTGTAGCGCTCTTGCCCGGAAATTTCCGCGAAATCAAAATACATGAAAGTCCTCCAGCCTTTCGATGTGCGCCAGCTCGGAATCGTTATTGTCCAGAAGCCGCCCCCGCGATCAATTGGTCCCGGCAGACGATTGCTCTTCCCGCGCACGCGGCAGGCACTGCGGATACTTTTGCTGAAGAAACTTGATCAACTCCTCGCGCACGTGGCAGCGCAAGTCAAAGGCGGCGGAAGCGCTTGGGGCGCTCATGAGCGCCCGAATCTGCATCGTTTTTTCCGTTAAATCGGTCACTTGCAGCGCCCACACTTTTCCGTCCCACATCGGCGTCGACGTCAAAATCCTGCGAAGCTCCTCGCGAAGCACTTCGACGGGCAGCGTGTAGTCCGCGTAAAGCATGATGCTGCCGATCAGGTCCGCGGTTTTTCGCGTCCAATTCTGAAACGGTCTCTCGATGAAATACGTGAGCGGGAGTATCAGCCGGCGGAGATCCCACAGCCGCACCACCACGTACGTCGTTTCAATCTCCTCGATCCAGCCCCATTCATTCTCCACGACCACGGAGTCGTCGATTCGAATCGGCTGCGTGATCGCCACCTGGATCCCCGCGATCAAGCTGGCTAGCGTGGGCCGCGCCGCCATGCCCACGATCAGTCCGGCCAGCCCCGCAGACGCCAGCACGCTCGCGCCGATATGCCTCACGCTGGGGAACGTCATCAACATCACCGCCAGCGTAACCATCCCAATGAGAAAAACGATGATCCGCTGAAGCACCTGCGTCTGTGTACGGACGCGGCGGGCGTTGAGGTTATCCGGCGCGTCCATCGAATGCCGCGAGAAGATCACGTCCGCAATCACCTGCGCGAGGATTACGAAGCCCCAGCCGATCGACGCAATCACTCCCAACTCCAGAAAGTGCTGCAATCCATCCCGGATGTCCGGCCGCAGCACCAGCAGAGGAACGACTTGAACCAACGCAAAAAACGGAAGAATGAGCCGCGCGGGACTCTTGAAATTTTTCACCAGCGAATGTTGAAGAAATGCGCCGCGTCTTAAAGTGTACTTTTCCGCCAGGAAAAAGAAGATTTTGTGCCCGAGGAACGCTAGAAACAGCGCGCCGGCCACGACGCCGCCCGAAAATAGCCAGGGGCGGGCAGCTCCCCAAACGGTTTGTATCGGCAATCAAAGCTCCTTTTCTGAAGGAGAATGGCGAAACGTCTGACCGGGGCCACGCAAACCGAGCCAGGCTTCCGGGCGAGGGAATCTTATGCTACCACTGGGTGATTCGGGGTGCGATCTCCTGAATTGCTGCGGTAAGCTCCATGCCGGGCAGCGCGGAAATCGAAGGGGGCTGCGCCACCCTGTGATTCACATTTTGCAGAACAAATTTCAAGAAGTCAGTCGCCGATGGGAACGTTTTTCCCGATGGGGCCGGTATGTTTCTTTACCTCGGGCCAAAACTCCTGAAATGTGTTGTCCACTAAATGGCCGACGAACCCGAGCGCCGTGCGCGTCAGCGCAGAGCTTGTGTCTGCTTCGCTATTCGCACGCCAGGTGTTCGAAAGAAAATTGCTGCCCGTTATCGCCATGTACCGCGCGTATGCCGGACTATATCTCCCGTCCCGCCGCCGGGCCACCACCGTCAGCACCACAACATTCTTGACGCGCTCCAGGAAGGGCTTGCCGTTCGCGCGAAAATAGCGCGGATCCTCTCCCCAAATCGCTCCCAGCCCGGCTTCCATCGCGTTGCTCGTGGCCACCCCGGTAAACCTCATGCCGTAGCGCTGGCCGAAGCCGTACCAATGCGGCCCATATTCCTCCGGTTTGTCGCGCGCCGTGCCGATTCCCGCGGTGAACGCCCCTGCAATAAGGCTCTCCGGGCCCACGCTGCGCACGAAAAACCATTCGATTCGTCGGGTGCCAGAGATAGGCTCGTACTGCTGCTTCTCCGATGGACTCTTGGTGATGCTGTCCGCGGGAACCGGCGCATCCGGCTTGTCCGTGGAGGCCGGCGCAGCCGTTTGCGCAATAGCAGGCACAGAAATCATTAGCATCAATAGGAAGAGAACCCCGTGTTTAGTCATCGAGAGTATGATGCGCAAATTCTCTGAAAAGGGGCATGTAAATTATTCTCTGAAATCAAATTTTTCGCCACTCAAATGGGGACGCGATCCAAAGGTGCGATGAATCGTATTCCGTCGACTTGTTTCGTGTGCAGTCGCTCGTCGTTGCTGATGAAGAGGTCCACCCCCGCGGTCGCCGCGCACGCAAGTTGCATCGTATCCGGCGGGCGCAACGAGCGGTCCTGGCGAAGCCGTGCGTAGACCAACGCAGCTTTCTCTTCGAACGGAACGACGACTGCCACCGTGGTAATCAGCTTCTGGTAATAAGCCACGGCCTTTTTGTCGCCATCTTGCACCGGCTTGACGAGAATTTCGCCAAGCGTGATCGCCGACGTAAACAATTGATCTCCCCGCGCCAGCATTCGTTTTCGAAGGGCCACCACTTGATTCGAAAAGCTTCCCGATCCTTCAAACAAATAAATAAAAAGATTCGTGTCCCAGAAAATGCGGCTCATTCCCAGCCTTCGCGCAACCGGCGAACGTACTCATCTGCGGGCTCGTCCGCCCAAAGATGTTTCCCTGACCCTTGCGACTCGAGCAGAGGATCGGTCTCAAGCAATTTGCGGGAAGCTTCCGCACGCCACTTTTCATACCACTGCAAGAGTTGGCCATATTTTTCGGGCAAGTCCTCCGGCGCCGGGGCCGTTTTGGATCCTTCCCTCGCTGGATGATAGGCATCGCCCAAACGAAACAGGCGTCGCCGCCCTTCTGAAGTCTCGAAGAGCATCCGGTAACGGCCGGGATTGGGTGCGCGATTGGCGACGCAGTGCGAAATAATGTGAACGTAGACGCCGGGGCGAAGCGGGTCGTGAATCCCCTCCCGGCGCGCCCGCTCAAGGATTTCTTCGATGGAAAAATCGGAAGCGGCCGGATTCTCACGGTGGAGGAGCGCGGTAGCGATCCAGACCTCGTCGGCAACTTTGATCGCGGATGCGGCTTGAGTTGGCACGAGGACCTCGTTTTATTGTCTATACTCTACGACCAAGTATTATAGATAATTCCAAGTAAATTGCAACCTCGCTTTCAGATATCCCTGCCGCGATCCAAATCCTGTAGAATCTATAAGTTATCGATGATGAACTGCGTCACCCGCTGCATCAACACCCGCCTCGCGGGCGGATCGCTCACCCCGTGCCCCCGGCCCGGGAACGGTAGGACCTCCACATACTTCCCAGCGTCGATCAGCTCGTTAACCAGCGTAAGCGTATTGGCGAAGTGCACGTTGTCATCGCCCGTTCCATGCGCGATCAAGAGTTTCCCTTTGAGCTGTGCGGCATACTTCACAGGCGACGAATCCTCATAGCCTTTTTCGTTTTCAGCGGGCAATCCCAGGTAACGCTCCGTGTAAATCGAGTCGTAGTAATGCCAGTCCGTCACTGGTGCGGCCGCAAAGCCCGCCTTGAAGTCTTCCGGGTCTTCAAACATGGCGTGCAGCGTCATGTGCCCGCCATAACTTCCTCCCCAGATGCCGATGCGATTGCCGTCCACGTAGGGGAGTGATTTCAAGTATGCCGCCCCGTCGCGCTGATCCGAAAGCTCCTGCGCTCCAAGCCGGAGGTGCAGCGGCGCTTCAAACAAATGGCCGCGCCCGGCGGAGCCACGATTGTCGAGAGAAAAAATGAGGAAACCTTTCTGCGCCATCAATTCGTGCCAAAGAAAATTCTGCCCGCCCCAGGCGTTAACAACCACTTGCGCGTGCGGCCCGCCGTAAGTAAACACAATCACGGGATACTTCTTTTGCGGATCGAAATCCGGCGGCTTGATCATCATGGCATTCAGCGAAACGCCGTCGTGGGACTTCACCGTCAGAAATTCCATCGGCGAAAGGCGATAGCCGGCCAGCTCCTCGACCTTGTTCTCGAAAATCGTGGCGATCGGCGTTCCATCCGCGTGGTACAGGTCCTGCCGCGGCGGATTCGCCGCATCGGAATGCGTGTCGAAGAACGCCGCCGCGTTCGGCGCCACATTCGCCGCGTGCGTTCCCGCATCCCGCGTCAGGCGCGTAAATTTGGAACCGTCCAGTCCGATGCGGTACAAGTGGCGTTCCAACGGCGACTTTTCCGTCGCCGTAAAATAGACCAGCCCTTTGGCCTCGTCCACGATTTCGAGCGAAGTCACTTCCCAATCCCCGGTCGTCACCTGGCTGATCTGTCGTCCATCGAGGTCGTACAAATACAGATGACGGTAACCCGAGCGCTCGCTCGACCACAAAAACCGCCGGCCGTCCTTCAAAAAATAGAACTCGTCTCCGACGTTGATCCAATACTGATCTTTCTCGGTCAGAAGCACCTTCGAGTTGCCATTGCTCGCATCCGCTATCAGAAGATCGAGCGCGGATTGTGCGCGGTTGAGCCGCTGGATCGCCAGGTGTTTCGAGTCCGTCAGCCAGTTCACGCGCGGCAAATAAATATTCGTCTCCGTCCCGGTATCCATCAGCCGCGGCTCGCCTCCGCCCAGCGAAACCACGAACACGCGCACCACGGGATTCGCTCCGCCCGCCGTGGGATACCGCTCCATCTCCGCCACGCCATCGAATGATTTGAAATCCACCAGCGGATATTGCGCCACCTTTCGTTCATCCATTTCGAAATACGCTACCGCCGAAGAATCCGGCGCCCACCAGTACGCCGTTTTATTTCCCAGCTCTTCCGGGTATACCCAATCCAGTTCGCCTTTGCGTACGTCCTCCGTGCCGCCCTGCGTCAGCGCGCGCTCTTTTCCGTCCGCCACGTTCACGACCCACAAATTGTGCTCGCGCACGAAACTCACATGCCGGCCATCCGGGGAAATCTTGGGGTCTGCCAGCGAAGCTTTTCCACTCACCAGCGTCCGCCCCGTTTGCGTCTTCAGATCAAACCACGCCAGCGCTTCCGGCCCCTGAAAAAGGATCCCGTCTCCGTTCGGCGCCCACTGATATTCCGCGGGAGGTCTCCGGCCAAGCCCGGTAGCTTGCGAATTGCTTCTTCCGGCATTCGATGGCAGCAAGGACGCCAGTTTCTCCGCGTCGATCAGCAGTTTCCGGTCGCCTTTGGCCGCATCCATCACCCACAATTCCGTTTTCGCTTCTTTCCCCGCGCCTTTCGTCTCGAAATAACTGAGTTCCTTGCCATCGGGAGTCCATGCCAATCCCCGCGTCAACCGCCCGCTCAAACTCGGCTGCGAATAGATGCGCTCTACCGTCAGCGCTTTTCCCGTGCTCGCGGACGGTTCTTGCGCGGCAGCCGCGCCATCCAACGCCAGCCAGGCGAAAAATCCCAAGACGACTGCAATCAACTTTACCGGCAGGGACAACCGAACCATTCCATCCTCCTCGAAGCGGTCTCTATGGTATGACACGTGCCCCCGCCAATTGTCTCGGGATGCGCGGAGTAGTGGCATTGCATCTTGAACTTTAAGCTTTGTCGTGGCATTTCTTGGGGTTATCCCGGCGGCCAATGAAAATTGCGGCCACCGAGCAAATGCAAATGCACGTGAAAAACGGTCTGCCCTGCGCCGGCGCCGCTATTGATCACCGTGCGGTAGCCATCGAGCAGCTTTTTGTCGCGCGCAATCTTCGCGGCCACCAGTTGAAGTTTTCCTAGAACCGCCTGATCCTCCGCGGCAGCTTCACTCAGCGAGGCAAAATGCTTACGCGGGATAATCAGGATGTGCGTGGGCGCCTGCGGACCGATATCTTCAAACGCGAAAACTTCCGGGTCCTCGTACACGATCTTTGAAGGAATCTGTTTCGTCGCGATTTTGCAGAACAGGCAATCGGAACTCACGGAGTTCCTCCCCCGCCGGCATTCTCATCCAGCCGAACAACCATCGGATTGAATCCTTCCCGCGTGCGCAACTGTTCGCCGTACTGATGCGCCTCGTCTTCCCCGGAGATTTTGCCGACGCGCACGCGGTAGAAAATTCCGTCCGGCGTATCATTCGGCTGAATAAAAATGGGCGAGTACGATGCGCTCAAGCGGTCGCGCAGCCGCTCCGCATTGCCGCGCTCGCGGAACGCTCCAACCTGCACGGTGAAAAATCCCGCCGTGGGATCGACGCCCGGCGTAAGAATTTCGATGCGCACGGGAACGACTCCCGGTCCGACCGATTCGATTTCGCGCGCCGCCGCCAGCGATAAATCGATCACGCGGTTGTCCACGAAAGGCCCGCGGTCCGTGATTCGCACGGTCGTCGATTTTCCGTTGTTCAGATTGGTGACCTTTACCATGGTTTCGAACGGCAGCGTGCGGTGCGCCGCCGTCAATTTATACATGTCGTAGATCTCGCCGTTCGATGCGCGCCGCCCGTTGAAGGGAACGCCATACCACGAGGCGTTTCCTTCCTCCATGTAATTGACTGGAACGGGATTTGCAGGCGGCTTGCTGCGCTTCGAACTCGGCGCGGGCGAACGCGGCGGAATATTCGAAGTGTCCGTCGCGCGCTTTGCAGCTTCGGCCGTTTTCTCGGGAGTCTCCGTGGGCTGCGCGGGCGGCGGCTGCCGGTTCGCAACCGGATTGCGCCCCGCGCACCCGGATAGAATCCATCCACAGAGAACGCAGAAAGCGCAGATTCCAAACTGGCGGGAAAATCTCGCGTGGCTAAAAGCGCAAGCCGCGGCCGTGGCTCGAACAGTCGAACTATTTTCTGGCGCGTTTTTATCCGCGGCGTTCACTTCCGAGCCCGGCGAAAAAACTGGCGGCGAAAAGCTTTTCACAGCGCGGCCCGGATCACGGTTGGGGATCTTTCGGCGGCTCCGGAGCGCGCGCGGCGTTGCGCGACTCCAGTTTGGCCGCGGCTTCCGCTAATTTTTCCGAAACTTCGCGAAGGAATTTTGCGCTGCGTTTTTCGGTTTCCGGTGCAACTTCATGCTCGATGTAGTGGCGCAGGCGCGTCAATTCTTCATCCATGCGGCGGCCGAACTCTTCGAATTTGTCCATTTTCGTGCGCTCCGGTACATCCTGGGCGATTTGGGTATTATAGGAACGCGGCGAGCGGCCCGCAAGGAGGACGATTGGCGCTTCCCTATAAGTGGCAGTGGCGCATCGACAAATGGAAAAGCACGGTGCGCGGATTTTTCGGCGGCGGCGACGAACAGCCGCGGCCAAAGCTCTGCCCCGCGTGCGGCACGCTGGTGGGAATCGGCGCCACGCGCTGCCACCAATGCGGCGCGAACCTGCGATTTTCCATGGCCGCGATCACCAAGCAAGTCTCGGGGATTTTTGGCGATCACGCCGCACCGGCGACGACGGCATTGCTAATTGCGAATATTCTGATGTTTGCCGTGAGCTGGATGGCAATCGCCGCACAAGGCGGTGGCGGCGGAACATCCATCCTGTGGAACATGGGCGGTACTACCAGCTATCGGTTGGGGGCCAGCTACGGGCCAGCCATTTTTTATGGAAACGAATGGTGGCGGCTCGTCACGGCTATGTTCCTGCATGGCGGCTTGCTCCACATCGGCTTCAACATGATGGCGTTGATGCAGTTTGGCCCGGCGCTGGAAGAGCTTTATGGCTCGGCGCGATATCTTTTTATCTATGTGGTGACGGGAGCCTTTGGATTTCTGCTCAGCGCGAAGATGGGAAATTTTTCGCTCGGCGCGAGCGGCGCCATCCTGGGGCTCGTCGGTGTGATGCTAGCCGTGACCAGCAAGCGCGGCGGTTCCTACATGCGCGAAGTGCGATCGAGACTCATCAGTTCGGTGGTCATTTTGTTCGTGCTGGGATTTTCCGGTGTGATGGGCATGGACAATTCCGCGCACTTTGGAGGATTGGTGGCCGGATTCGGCCTGGGAAAACTTTTCGCCGATCGCCAGCCGATGAATGGCGCCGAGCAGAAACAAGCGTACGCACTGGGATGGATCGCGTTCCTCGTCTTGGTGGCGAGTTTTGTGATGATGTTTCTGCACTACCGGGATCCGTTGCCGGGGCAGTAGAGAGAATCCCGTCCGCGAAGCGGGCAAATGCGCTACTCTATGGGCCTCAGAGGAAACCAGCCTTGGACCCACATTCCATTGTGGTCGTAAGTCTGCATACGCCGAAAGAAAAAGTTTGGGGCGAGCTGCTGGCCATCAATCCTTCGGGGATTACGCTGCGCGGCATCGATTTGAATTCGTTCGATCACTTCGTGCGGCAGATCAACGAGCCGGACGGCGAGCGCATGGGGCTGCCGACAAATTTTTTTCCGATGAACCGCGTCGAACGCGTCGCGCTGGATGAACCCACGGGCTCGATTCCTTCGATGAACGAACTTTTTGCGCGCAAAGTGGGGCGCTCGCTGCTGGATTACCTGGCGCAATTCGCATGAGCGCGGCTGGCGGAACTGCGATATCCTGAACTCCCCATGAAAGGCCGCATCTGGACGGTTCCTAATCAAATTACTTTTTTGCGGCTCGGGTTTCTGCCGTTCTTTCTGATTTTAATTTCCTACGAAGAATACAAATGGGCGCTGCTGGTGCTGGTCGTCGCGGGACTTTCCGACGGCATTGACGGGATTCTCGCGCGCAAGTTGAATCAGCGATCGTCGCTGGGCGCGTATCTCGATCCCATCGCGGACAAACTTTTGTTGTCGTCTTCGTTTCTGATTCTGGCGTTCAAGAAAAAAATCGCGTGGTGGCTGACGATCATCGTACTCAGCCGGGACGTGCTGATTCTGATCGTAGCGGTGGTGATTCTGCTCATCTCTGGTTACCGGCCGTTTCCGCCGAGTATCTGGGGAAAAATGACGACGGCGGTACAGATTCTTTTGGTTTTTGTGGTTGTTTTTTCCGCGGCGTATCCCGATCTTCATCTGGCGCTGCTGACGCGCCTGCTGATTTATGCAGTCACCGCGTGTAGCGTCGTTTCGGCGTTTCATTATTCGTTCAGCACGACGCGGCGGATGAGCGGTTCCACTCCTTCGTAAGAAAAAACATTACACAGAAAACGCAGAGGTCACCCCGACCAGGTCGGGGTAAACGACGGGCACGGAGAAGTGTTCGTGCGTGTTTAGATTTGCATTGGTTTTGGGCCGCCGGGCGGGAGGAGGAGTTTTGGTTCGGTGAGGGACTGGACTTGGTCGAGAGTGGCGTCGGGAGCGATTTCGCGGAGGAGGAGTCCTGCGGGAGTGATGTCGATGAGGGCGAGTTCGGTGACAATGTGATCGACGACTTCGACGCCTGTGAGCGGCAGCGTGCACTTGCGGAGGATTTTTGGTTTGTTGTCGCGGGTGGCGTGCTCCATGGCGACGAAAACGCGTTTGGCGCCGGCGACAAGGTCCATGGCGCCGCCCATGCCCTTGAGCATTTTCCCAGGAACGGCCCAGTTGGCGAGGGTTCCCTTTTCATCGACTTGCAGCGCGCCGAGGACGGTGAGGTCGACGTGGCCGCCGCGAATCATGGCGAAAGAATCGGCGGAGGAAAAATAGGAAGTGCCGGGAAGTTCGCTAACTGTCTCTTTTCCGGCGTTGATGAGGTCGGGATCGACCTCGGAATCGAGCGGGTAGGGGCCGACGCCGAGCATCCCGTTTTCGGATTGGAGAATGACCTCCATGCCCTCGGCGACAAAGTTGGCGACGAGGGTAGGCATGCCAATGCCGAGATTGACGTAATAGCCGTCGCGTAATTCAAGCGAGATGCGCCGTGCAATGCGTTCACGTTTTTGTTCGTCGGTTAAGGGCACTAACTTTTCCCCAAAAGAGATCCACCCTGCGCCTGAAGCTGGCCCACATGCAAGGAATATATTTCAGCAATTGGACAAGGCTTGCGGGAGCAGGAGGCGATGCTCTTGCCTTCTACGGTGCTGAGGAACGGGTAAATGGAGAATACCTGATCTCCATGCAGGCCGGCGACTTCCCTTTCCCAGCCATCCCAGCGCATGGACTGATAAAAAAGGGAGAGCTTGGGGCTGAGTGACCAGACTAAGAATTCGCTATATTCCATTCCGTTCAATAGCTCCCAACTAAGCGTGTCAGGTGCAAAATAGAAAACATGGCCCTTGCCAGGACCAAGCGCTCCGCCATCCAAGGCAAAGAATCCACCAATGACATCATCGCCGATGAGCCAAAAACCGCGCGGTCGACCGTCCGAGGTAGTTGAGCGTCCCCGATTCCAACTGGACATGGAACGAGGGAGTTTGGGATGCCCAGAACCAAGCAAACGCAGCCATCCATTGTCAATCAATAGCCCGCCGGTGTGATAGACGATAGCGCCCATCGGGCTACGAGTCGTTAGTTGCGTATCTACCAAGACTTGGTTTCGCTGAGTTTCATCCGGTGGTAGCACCTCGACGTAATTGCTCGCGCGCCCAATCCACGATTGGACTGCGGGCCATGCGGGATCATGAACTTCCAGAAGCTCTTGAATGGAGCGTAGCTGAGACATCGTTGGTCCTCAATAAATTGGGCGCAGCATGCTGCGCCCCTACAAGTTCAAGGCTTTCGGGTGGTGCGGCGCTCGATGCGTTTTTCGTAGGGGGCGCCTTGGAAGATGGCGTCGACGAAGATGCCGGGGGTGTGGACCTGATCGGGGTCGAGCTGGCCGAGTTCGACGAGGTGTTCGACTTCGGCGATAACGTAGTCGGCGGCGGTGGCCATCATGGGATTGAAGTTGCGGGCGGTTTTGCGGAAGACGAGGTTGCCCCACCGGTCGCCTTTCCAGGCTTTGATGAAAGCGAAGTTGCCGCGGATGGCGCGTTCGAGGACGAATTGGCGGCCGTCGAATTCGCGGGTTTCTTTGCCTTCGGCGACCATGGTGCCGTAACCGGTGGGAGTGTAGAAGGCGGGGATGCCCGCGCCACCAGCGCGGAGGCGTTCGGCGAAGGTACCCTGCGGATTCAATTCGAGTTGCAGCTCGCTGCTGACGACGAGTTGCTCAAAGAGTTTGTTTTCACCGACGTAGGTGGAGATCATTTTCTTGACCTGGCGGTTTTGAAGCAAGAGGCCGATGCCGAAACCGTCGACGCCAGCGTTGTTGCTGACTATGGTCAGGTCTTTGGTGCCTTTGCGGCGGACGGCGTCGATGAGATTTTCCGGGATGCCGCAGAGGCCGAAACCGCCCATGAGGATGGTGGCGCCGTCGGCGAGGTTGGCGATGGCGGCGTCGGGTGAGGCGATGCGTTTGTCCATGGTCGTCGGTGGTTCGCGGTCGACTGGTAGTTTTTCGTTTTCGAGAGGAAAAAGCAAGGCCGACCGGGGGGACACCCCTCGATTTTCTGGATGTGTGGCAAAGAAAGGACTTTAAGTCTAATGAATTTGGAAGTGTGGCAAATACAGGGGTTACGGGCAGATTTTTCGGATGTATGGCAGGGAAAGGACTTAGAAGGAATTAGCGGGGCCGCAGAGAAAAGCACGAGCGCCTCACTGGGGTAAAGATTGTGCCAAATCGCAAAGACTACAAAGAATTTAAAGAGATAAGCAGGCGATTACTTGACGAACAGTGTATCAGAGAAGAGGAACAGGGTCAAATGAAAAGTGAGGTTTCTGGAAGACCAAGTATCTAAAGGGATTAAGATGCCGCGCCCTGTTTCTGGACATGCCTTGGCGCAAAGCTCAAGTGACTATTGGACTGGGGTCCAGGCGGCTTTGCGCCAGAAGGGATGGCCGCAAAGGGCGGCTGATCCGAGGAGGAAGAGCAGGCCCAGGACGGCGATGCCGGGTACGATGGCCCAGCGAACTTCAAAGCAGTCGACGATGGCATCGAGGAGTTGGATGAAGCCAGTGAGCAGCATGAGGGTGTTGAGGGTGGCACTGGCGCGCAGGCTCAGGGCGATTAGGAGCATGACGGCAATGGCGAGGTTGCGGGAGAAGAGGTAGCCGGCGTAGATATGGACGGCACCGTTGATGTCGTCGTGGGGCGAGACCAGAAGGACGGGATGCAGGAGCGCGATGAAGGCGCCGGCGGTCATGAGGAGGGCGCCGAGTATGACTATGGTCCGAAGCCACCAGGGGAATGGGGCGGAGGCGCTTGGCGGTAGAGCTGTGGTCGAAAGAAGGGGCTGGTTGGCGGTGCGAGTGTCTGACACGGATAGGGTACCTCTCCGCAGCACGGTTGGGCGTGTGGTGCTGGCTTGAAGATAGGTACGCGAGATGCAGGGAGTTAATTACGGGGCGGTCTGGTTTTGAAGGGGAGTGGTCCTCGGCGGATTTTGTTGTCCGTTTTAATTGCCGGTTTTCAGTAGGGGAAGTGAGGTTGGGTTGTGCTGGGCGAGCGGACTGGGCGGTTGATTCGATTTGGATGGCTGTCGTATAACTACTGGCGGAGTTCCGACGCTGAGAAGAAAACACTTCGCTTTCATGGTGTCCGTGTTGATTGCCGGCGGCTGGTGTGGGGGTGAGGTGCGCGCGCAGGGAGTGCCCGATCCTCAGCAGCCGCCTGACACGCCGGGGCTTTTGCAGAAGGAAGCCGCGAATAGTGTCGCGGAGCCGTGCGTTCAGCCAGCGCCGATGGTGAGGCTGGAAGACTACGAAGGGCCATTGAAGAAGGTGGTGGGCACGTTCGCGCGGCCGCTGGAACGCAAGTCGGTTCACCCCCCGCACTTCAAGCCCGGCGCGAAAATGTGCACGCTCAAGTTTAAAGACAAATTCGCTTTGTTCGTCCGGGACTCGTTTGACCCAGTGACGTTTCTCTCGACTGGTTTCAACGCGGGGCTGGACCAAGCGGAAGACACGGACCGCAGTTACGGGCAGGGGGCTGAAGGGTACGGCAGACGCTTTGGAGCCGAATACGCGGGTCAGGCCACGTCCAGGTTCTTTAAGGACTTTGCGTATCCCTGGATATTCTCGGAGGACCCACGCTACTACCGTCTGATCCACGGCAGCGCCAGGGGGCGGTTCCTCCATGCGTTGGAGCATGCGGTCGTGGCGCACCGCGACGATGGCACGAGCATGTTTAATTTTTCCGAATGGCTGGGGACGACGAGCGCGGTGGTGCTGAGTAACACCTATCACCCAGACAACCAACGGGGTTTCGCCCCCGCAGCGGAGCGGGTTGGCTCCAGCATCCTGCAAGACATGGGTTTCGACGTGCTGCGCGAATTCTGGCCGGAGATTTCTCGTAAATTCAAATTGCCCTTCCGCGGAGAACCCGCGCTGGTGATCCAGGAAACAACTCCTGACACCAAGTAAGCCCTGGCGGCCACACCGGCCCGGTCCTTTCGCCAGGAAAGAACGAAGCACGCCATGTCATGGAAGAGCGGGTCCATAACTGAGAAGGCGTTGGCCATGCGAGACCTTGCGGGAAGACCCCTTAACCGAATGCCGGCGATTCCTGGGATCTAATTGAAGGAAGAACTGTTGCGAAATCCCGCATCTCACCGAGAGTGAGCCCTTGGAGTTGCACCGTGCGAGGTTGCGGTCGGCCTGACCAGTTTCACTTGGATATGGAGTCGAGTTGCCAGCCACGCGAAAAACCACTACGCCTTATGCCGACGTCGGCATAAGGCGTAATGTCCGTTTGCGCGGTAAGTGCTCGGATTAGAAACGCGCGAGCGCAAGAAGCTGGGTCGCCTTCTAGGTCCGGGCCATACAGGAACTTCTATCCACGCTCCTTGTGAATCACTTTTCCGAGGTCTTCTTTCTGGGGCCAACTTGAATTCTCACGACGTTCGAGTTGATTGTTCCCTTTAAGGCCGTGAACGGGAGTTTGTCAACATCTTCCTGTTTGAGATAGCCGCCGTTCCAGCCGGATGTCGATGAGATGCCTCGCGAATAATACTCTGCCCGGACCCTGTAATGGCCTGGTCTACGAAGATGTGGAAAGTCGATTGGGTCCATGTAGACATAGGTACCGTAGAAGTGGGCGCGGTTGAGGGTCAGCCAGTTAGTCACAAACGTCTTTTCAAAATCAGGGTTGGACTCCGGAATACTGTCAACAACCATTCCGGGTTGGCCTTCTCGCATCGAATCTGTCTCCAGAAACAATCGCAGTTCGGAATTACCGAACGTTGCGCCGATGTTTTGAGCGATGATTACATCATCCGTCCCGACATTCCAGATTTCTACTCTGACTTTCAGGGTTTCACCCTGACGAATCGCGACCTTTTCGGGTATGAGTTTTAGTTCAATCTTGGGAGCCGCATCGCTACGATTTGGGGGATTTACAGTTTGCACGTTTGCAACGATTGGAAAAAGCGAAGCCACTAAAGCCATCAGGGCAAATCGCATCAAATCACCTCTCCAGTCACTCTAGACCCTCATAACCCTTAGACGCCGACAGCAGTTCTTACGGCCAAAGATCTGGGACTAACGTTCAAAGGTGCAAAACGTACATGGGATTGCTGGGATCAGTCTACGTGGGATTATGCCGACTTAATCAAGTATCACGGTGCTCCAAAAGCCACCAATCGAGGGGAAACGGAGTTAACCACGCGACTCAACTCGGCATAATTCGGAAGGCGGCATTATTCTCCGATTACGACTTATCGGGTCGTAAGTTTGCCCAATGTACTTTCGTTAAGAAGAAAAACTCTCTCTGCGCCATAGGCCTACCTCGTTCAGCCAAGAGATCCCCGCTGACTGTGCAAAAGTGAACAGCTTGCATCCTGGAGAGTCTCTAGGATGCGCCACTGGACGGTCATTCGGCGCCAAGTGGGACCTCTTCATTGGTTACCCGCATTCGTGCACGGGCCAGCTATTGCGATCAGCCCGGACACAGGAATAGAGCTGGGTCATCAGCCACGTCCGCGCCTTCGTCCCGTGTTCGCTTGGCGCCTGTGCGACAGGATGCATGGTTCGACGCGCATGTTTTCTTCGCATGATCAAGGCGTCGGCCAAGGCCTATGACAAACGCCGTGCCCCCACCCCACGGAACTGAAGGGTGGTGCTTTGATCGATGAAGATCCTCTTCCCCGCATTATTTTGTTCGCTGTTGTGCACTGCGCCTGTTTCAGCGCAATCGTCAATCGCGGCCGCAAGTGGCGAAGTTGCCGCCGCTGCAAATGCCGAAACTCCACTCGCCCCTATACAGCCCGTAAGGCCCATAAGGAGCAAAGCTCCGCTCGCGACGGCCAAGAGCAAGACGATTGAAATGGGACTGGGCTACTCCTATCTAAGTCAATCGGGGAACCCGTCCAGGCGGTCGGGCCTACAAGGCGCGGATGGCAGCTTCACGATCAATTATTCTCGACTGGGCATAACGGCTGACGTGGGTTATGCGCGAGCTTCCAATGTACTGGATACGGGGCGGCACAGTGATGTCCTTACCTATCTCGCAGGCCCGGTTTTCCATCACACGGTGCGCCGTAGCTTTGATTCTTACGTTCATGTGCTCGTGGGGGGCGCCAGAGTGAGTGGTCCGGTTCTTACAAATAGCGGGACAATCCTGCTCGGGGGATGGACGACTGGCTACGCGTGGGCAGTTGGCGGCGGAGTTGAGTACTGGGCGACAGATTCCATGGCCATTCGCACGGGCGCGGACTATTTGAGAACCTCCTATTACGATTCGTCGCTTGCGATTCGGGGCCAGAGCAATCTCCGGACAACGGCGGCGTTGGTCTTTTATTTCGGAAAACCGTCGCAGAGACGACGGCGGTGAGCGGTACCGAGCGGGCCGCATGATCCGATCCCGAATCTGACAAATTCCGCCGGTCGAACCAGCAAACGTTCTCTTACTCACAAATCAAAACAACACGAAGGGTGCCCAGGTTCGTCGTTTGAACCTGGTTCTTTGGAGCCGCACTCTTCGATTCTGAGCGTGCACGTGCGGATGGCGCAAGTAAACTCCGCGACCAACCCCCGACACGTCGTCAAACCGAAACGCCCTCAATTCGCGTAAACATCATCGACAATGCTACCGACGGTCATTTCGGCCTGCGCGGAGAGAAATCTTTCTTCTCACTGCCTTCAAGGACAGCAAAGGTCCCACCCAGGCACCTTCGTCCTGCGCCAGCTGCGTCGAGCCTCTCGCCTGCAGAAAGTTTAGGAGGGGGTTGGGGGAGCGGGGATGCGGTGGGCGTCGAACCACCAAGCCCAGGCGAGGAGGACGGCTTCGGCGATGACGGAGGGGAGGAAAATGGCATGGGCGGCAGCGCTGGCAGTCGCGGGCGAGGGTTGGCCTCCGAAACGGTCGCTGATGAAGAGCAGGAGCAACACGAGGACGTAGGCGAGGAAGGCGTAGGCGCCGATGCGATCGCGGGCGCGGGTGGCGCTGGCGTAAAGCCAAACGCCGACGAGGAGCATGGCGATTTCGACGATCATGGTAGCGGCGACGTGATTCCACAGGCCGAGACCGAGGTGCGGGCCGCCGCCAGGGTAGAGCGGCATGTCTGGGATGTGCGTGATCCAATCGAGAATCCAATGGGAGATGACGCCGATCCAGATGGTGATGGCGCCGGGACGATAACGGGTGACGCGGAGATAGATGAGGGCGAAGGCGGTGGCCCAAACGATGGACATGAGGAGGCTGTGGGACCAAGGGAAGTCGTAAAGGTCGTAGGAATTGTAGCGAGTGATGCCGGGGACGATGCGGACGTGTTCCCAGCCGAAGAGAAGGAAGAAGGGCCACAGAATATCGCAGAGCAAAGGAGCCGCCAGGAGAATGGGGAGCGAGGTGCGCGGGGCGAATTTTTTGGCGGCGAAGCCGACGGCAAAGTGGCCGATGAACATGGGAGCGAGAGGCTCGCGAACATCTTACAGAATTCGCGGAGAACGGAAAAGGAAGAAACGATGTGGGCCGGGGCGGCTAGCGCGTTCTCAATGGCCGCGGGCGATGCTAAGATTTTTTTGAAAGAGCGAGAAGCGCGTTTACAATCCTTTAACCGGACGTCCATATACTTTGCCCATGACCAATTACACGAGCCAATTGCGCAATTTCTTTTTTGTGATTCTCATTTTCGCGGCAGGATCGCTGGCGGCACAGGACGCGCCGCGCACGACGCAACTGCCGAACGGCAAGCTGTTGACGGACGTACCCGGCAATCCACGTCCAACAAATAATCTTCCCACGGCGGTCTCGCTGTCACCGGATGGACGCTTTGCGGTGCTGCTGCACAGCGGGTACGGAGCGTACACGTCGGGGCAAAAACAGTCGCTCTCGGTGCTGAATCTGGAAACGAATGAGCTGACGGACTTTCCGGATGATCGGCTGGGAAGCCGGGCGAGGCAAACGTATTTTCTGGGCCTGGCGTTCAGCGTGGATGGGAAACACCTGTACGCGTCGCTGGCTTCGCTGAGCGATCCTCTCGGCAAACAAAAGGGCAGCACCGGCAACGGCATCGCGGTGTATACGTTCGATAACGGACGCGTCGCGCCGGAGAGATTCATGCCTTTGCCTCCCCGAGAGAAAATCCCGGAACAAAAAATTCGGCGAGCGGAATTCGAGAACGTTACGTATCCCGCGGGGCTCAGCCTAGGCATGAGCGGCGGGGAAGAACGGCTGCTGGTGGCCTGCAACAATTCGGATGAAGCGGTACTGATGAATACGAGCGACGGGAAAGTGATTCAGCGGTTCGATCTGGCGCGGTACAAGTACATTCCGGGGGCGCTGCCGTATACGACGGTGATGAGCAGCGATGGGCGGCGCGGATTTGTGTCGCTGTGGAATGCCTCGACGGTGGCGGAGCTAGACCTGGTGAATGGGCGTGTCCGCCGGTTCATCGCGCTGCGGCAGCCGGCATCGCCGCTGGCCGGGGGGTCTCATCCCACGGCGCTGCTGCTGAACCATGAGAACTCGAGGCTTTACGCGGCGCTGACGGACCGGGACGAGATCGCGGTGATCGACACGGCGAGCGGGAAACCGGTCTCCTATCTTTCGACGAAGCTGCCCGGACAAAAATACGGAGGAAGCGATCCGGAGTATCTTGCGCTATCGCCGGACGAGAAGGAGCTGTTTTCGGCGAACGCGATATCGGATTCGGTGGCGGTTTTCGATTTGAGCAAACAGAAGGCGGGAGAGACGGTGCAAGCGGCGGGTTTTATTCCGACGCAGTGGTATCCAACGGTGGTGGCGGCGACGTCGAAGGATTTGCTGATCGCGAGCGCGAAGGGGCACGGTTCCGGGCCGAACCCGAAATCCATCGGCAAGAGCGCGGACGGGCGGCTGCGCTATCCTTACGGGCCGGGACTCATCAACGGATCGCTGGCGCGCATCGCGCTGACCGATTTGCCAGCGAACCTGGCGACGTACACGAAGCAGGCGGAGGAGATGAACGCGGTACGTGGGAATGCGGACCATGTGGCGTTCGCGGCGGGCGGGAACAAGATCCGGCACGTGATTTACATCATCAAAGAAAATCGCACGTACGACCAAGTGTTCGGCGATCTTGGCGCCGGAGATGGCGATGCATCGCTGGCGCTGTACGGCGAGGACATCACGCCGAATCAGCACAAGCTGGCGCGTCAATTCGGGGTACTGGACAATTTCTACGACAGCGGGGATGTATCCGGCGACGGCCATGTGTGGTCGACGTCCGCGTCGATTTCCGATTACATTGCCAAGACCTGGCCGATCGGCTACCGGGGAAAAGAACACACCTACGATTCCGAAGGCACTTTGCTGGGAGGAATCTCGGTGGAGGACGAACTACCGGATGCGGGCGAGCCGACCGGAGGGTATCTCTGGAAGAATTTTGCGAGCCACGGAATCTCCTACCGGCACTACGGGGAATACATCGTAAGCCGGTGGTGCAACACGGAGCACGGGACAAATACGCCGACTTCGGGACCGCCTAGACCCGCGGGGTTGGCGTGTTCGCGAACGTCCATAGGGAAAGGCGAAGCGCTGGGAAAAAATGTGGGTGATCCTCGGGGAGGCCCGAGTCCCTACCCGTGGGCCATCCCTATTCTGGCCAAGAATGTGGCGGCGGTAGCCGAGCTGCGAGGGCACTTCGACCCGCTGTTTCCCGATTTTGAGGTAGCTTATCCCGATCAACTGCGCGCGGATGAATTCCTGAACGAATTCAATGGATTTGTGGCCTCGCGAACCGCGCAGAAAGACGAGATGCCGCAATTCGTCCTGCTGCGACTTCCGAACGACCACACGGCGGGTGGAACGAAAGGGAAACCGAAGCCCAGCGCATCGGTGGCGGACAATGACCTGGCGATCGGGCGGGTGGTCGATGCGGTATCGCACAGCGCGTATTGGGACGATACCGCATTCATGATTTTGGAGGATGATGCGCAGAACGGCCCGGACCATGTGGACTCGCACCGCAGCATCGCGCTGGTGATCAGCAAGTACGCGCCGCAAGCGGGCGCGAAGGGAGACGGGAATGCGACGCCGATTGTGGACCATTCTTTCTACACCACCATTAACATGGTCCGCACGATCGAATCGCTGCTGGGCACTCCGCCGATGAACGCGAATGATGCCCGCGCCGCGGTGATGGCGCCGCTGTTCAGCGGGCCGGGCGAGCAACCGGCGTTTGCGGCGGACTATCGCAATCGCGACAACGGCCTGATCTATGAAATGAATACCGAGGAATGGAAAGAGGGCGAGAATCTGGATTTCAGCCATGCGGACGCCTGGA
>Ga0210407_10001223_pt1 | contig 24776 bp, 25 predicted proteins | sample IncBWC27MmetaG_FD_150860 | JGI IMG/M metagenome (GOLD analysis project Ga0210407, IMG submission 150860) | Forest soil microbial communities from Barre Woods Harvard Forest LTER site, Petersham, Massachusetts, United States - Inc-BW-C-27-M | ecosystem: Environmental > Terrestrial > Soil >... | reverse complement strand
TCCCTCGCTCCGCTACAGGCTTCACGCCTTGGAGACCTACGGGCTCAGATCTGGCGACGGGCGGCTGTTGGAAGCAGTCGCCCGTTCGCACATTCTGCCAAAGCCGACGTACACAAGAGACCTTGCCCGCTTCGGACAAGACCCCTCGACTACGCGCTCCGCGCTACGCTCGGGGTGACCGCTTCGCGGTCACTTCTTCTCGACGTTCCACAGTGCCAGCGAGGGCGTGCGCAGCAGGCCGTCGACGTTGGTGCGGATCGCCGTCGGCGTGGTGAACTGGCCGAGCGGCACGAGCGTGGGGTAGTCGAGCACGCGCAGCTGCACCTGCTCGGCGATCGCCTTCTGCTTGGCCGGGTCGGATTCCGAGGCATAGGCATCGCGCAGCTTCTCGAGCTCGGGGTCGCACGGCCAGCCGAACGTCGCCTTGTCGCACGAGGCGTTGAGGAAGGCCGCCGACACCGGGTTGAGCACATCGGTGGCGCCCCACGAGGTGAAGAAGGCGCTCCAGCCGCCCTTGTCTGGCGGATCCTTCTTGGTGCGGCGCGTCACCAGGGTCTGCCAGTCCATCGGCTGCAGGTCGACCTTCAGCCCGATCTTCTCGAGCTGGGGCTTGGCGACGGTCGCGAGGTTGTTGTGGCCCGCCGTGTCGGTCTGGTGCAGCAGCACCACCGGCGTTCCGTCGTAGCCCGCCGCGGCCAGCAGTTCCTTGGCCTTGGCGACGTTGCCCGAAATCTTGTCCTCCCAGCCCTTGGTCGATTCGAGGGGCGAGCCGCAGGGGAACAGCGACTTGCACTCCTTGTAGTAGTCGGGATTGCCGACATTGGCCTCGAGGAACTCCTTCTGCGACAGGCCATAGAGCACCGCCTGGCGCACCTTGGGATTGTCGAACGGCTTGTGGAGCACGTTGAAGCGCATAGCGTACTGGCGGCCCGCCGTGTTGGTCACCATGATCTTGATGTTCTTTTCCTTGGCCAGCAGCGGTAGCAGGTCGGGCGGCACGATCTCGACCAGGTCGACCTCGCCGTTGATCAGGGCGTTCACCTGGGTCGAGGTGTCGGCGATCGTCAACCATTCGACCCGGTCGACCTTGGCGACCTTGCCGCCGGCCAGGCCGGAGGCCGGCTCCGGCCGCGGCTTGTATTTCGGGTTCTTGACGTAGACCGCCTTCTCGCCCGCCTTCCACTCGTCCTTCTTGAAGATGAAGGGGCCGGAGCCGGTGGCGTCGGTGATCTGGCTGTTGGGATCGGTGCTGGCGACCTCCTTGGGCATCATGAACGGCACGTTCGAGCTCGACTTGCCGAGCGATTCGAGCACCAGCCCGTAGGGCTGCTTCAGCACCATCTTGATGGTCTTGGCGTCGGGCGCCGACAGATCGGTCACCACGCCCAAAAGCTTCTGGCCCATCGAATCCTTGGCGCCCCAGCGCTTGATCGAGGCGACGCAGTCCTCGGCCGTCACCGGCTTGCCGTCGTGCCATTCCAGCCCGTCGCGCAGGGTGAAGGTCCAGGTGAGCTTGTCGGGCGAGACTTCCCACTTGTCGACCATCTGCGGCTTGACCTCGAGCTTGTCGTCGAGGGCGAACAGCGTGTCGTAGACCATGTTGCCGTGATGGGTGGAGATCAGCGCCGTCGTCCAGATCGGATCGATGATCTTGAGATCCGAATGCAGCGCGACCTTGAGTGTGGTCTGGGCCCAGGCGGGCGCTGCAAACGCGGCGACGGCCACGAGCGCACAGGCAAAACGACGACCTAATTTCAGCATGACAACTCCCTGATGACCCCCCGGCCAGGAGCAACCATAAGGCCGTCAGCCGCCCTGCGCGACGTCCAACAGCGCCTGCCAGTCCGTCAATTTCACGCGAGGCCGGCCCTTCGCGGCGCCCGCCGCGATCTCGTGCTTGTCGATGCGATGCCAGCCCGCCGCGTCGACGGCGATCGGCAGCACGTCGGGCCCGCTCTTGGGATCGCGCTCGTCGAGCCAGGCCAGCACCTGCTGGGCCACGGCGTGGCTTTCCGCCCGGTTGGTCGGAATCGTGCCGGTGGGCCCGCGCTTGGCCCAGCCCACGGGAAAGACGTCCTCGCGCTTGGGAAATTCCTCGCCGCCATAGCCGATGCAGGTCACGACCAGGTCGGCGGGGAGCTTGCCGCCCTTCAGCGTATTGGGCGTGAATTCGACCACGCCCGGCTTGAACGCCAGCGCCGCCGCATGGAACCGGAAATGCACCGTCACCGGCTTGGTGCCAGCCTTGTTGTTGGCAAAGCCGCGCAGGATTTCCAGGTTCTTGATCTTGCGCAGCCGTTCGGGCGTGGGATCCGACGCCGGCGGCGCCGCGTCCAGCCCCTTCGGCTCGGTCACCGCCACCGCGCGCGTCAGCCGGCCCATCTCGGCGAGCTCGTTGTTGGTGAAGGAGGCATGCTCCGGTCCGCGCCGGCCGATCACATGGATGTCGGTGAGCGGCGCTGCGGCGATGGCTGCGCCCGCTTCGGGAACGATGTCGCTCTTGGCCATCTCGTCGGCCGATTTGGCCAGCACGCGCGCCACGTCGAGCGCCACGTTGCCGTTGCCGATCACCGCCACCGATTTCACCTTGCCAAGGTCGGGGCCCTGGCGGAAGTCGGGATGGCCGTTCAGCCAGCCGACGAATCGCCACGAGCCCCAGACATGCGGCAGCTCCTCGCCCGGCACGCCGAGCTTCTTGTCGATCACCATGCCGGTGGCGACGATGATGGCGTCGTAGCCGGTCGTGAGCTCGTCCCAGGACAGGTCGCGGCCGACCTCGATATTGCCGGCAAAGCGCACATCGGGCCGGGCCAGCAGGCGGTCGAACTGGCGCGCCACGGCCTTGGTGCCCTGGTGATCGGGCGCCACCCCGGCGCGGATCAGGCCGTGGGGAGTCGGCAGGCGGTCGATGATGTCGATATGAAGGTCCGGATTGGTGCGCATCAGCCCGTCGGCGGCATAAAAGCCCGACGGGCCCGCGCCCACGATGGCGACGCGATGAGTCATGACGGCCCGCTTAGCATATGATGGTGACATGTCTAAATACCCCCATTTGCGCCAGCTCGGCCGTGCCACCGCCCTGCCCGCCTCGCCCGACAAGGCGGTGCTGGAGACCGTGCCCAATCCGCAGCCGCGGGCGTTGTATCTCGTGCGCTTCACGGCGCCTGAATTCACCACCCTCTGCCCGATGACCGGCCAGCCCGACTTCGCCCATCTCGTGATCGACTACGCGCCGCGCGCCAAGCTGGTCGAAAGCAAGTCGCTGAAGCTTTATCTCGGCAGCTTCCGCAATCACGCCGACTTCCACGAGGCCTGTACGCTCGTGATCGGCCAGCGGCTGGCCAAGCTGCTGGCACCGCGCTGGCTCCGGATCGGCGGCTACTGGTACCCGCGCGGCGGCATGCCGATCGACGTCTTCTGGCAGACCGGCCAGCCGCCCAAGGGCCTGTGGCTGCCCGATCCGGGCGTCGCCGCTTATCGCGGCCGAGGCTAGCCGGGCCGATGAGCCGGCCGCCGCCCGTTCCCAAACGCCCGCCGCGGCCGGCGACGCCGGCCGAGCTGCGCGACGCTATCCGCGACGAGGCACTGCGGCTGGGCTTCGACGCCGTGGGCTTTGCGCCCGCCAGCCTGGCGCCCGAGGCGCGCCGCGAGCGCCTGCAGCGACTGTCTGAATTCGTCGAAGCCGGCTGGCAGGGCGACATGGGCTGGCTGGGTGAACGCACCGAGGCGCGCGCCGATCCGCAGCGCCTGTGGCAGGACGCGCGGACAGTGGTGTCGCTGGCGCTGAACTACGCGCCCTCCAGCGATCCGCTCGACGTGCTGAAGGAACGCGAGCGCGCGGCGATTTCGGTCTATGCCCAGGGCCGCGACTATCACGAGGTGATGAAGACCAAGCTGAAGGCGCTCGGCCGCTTCATCTGGGACACCTATCACCATGACCTGAAGGTGTTCGTCGATACGGCGCCCCTGATGGAAAAGCTCATGGCGCAGGCGGTGGGCCATGGCTGGCAGGGCAAGCACACCAACCTAGTGTCGCGCCAATTCGGCTCGTGGCTGTTCCTGGGCGAGATCCTGCTCTCGGTCGAGCTGCCGGCCGATGCGCCCGAGACCGACCATTGCGGCCACTGCCATGCCTGCCTCGACATCTGCCCGACCAAGGCTTTCCCCGCGCCCTACCGGCTCGACGCGCGGCGCTGCATCTCTTACCTCACCATCGAACACGAAGGCCCGATCGATTCCGCGTTCCGTCCGCTGCTCGGCAACCGCATCTATGGCTGCGACGATTGCCTGGCGGTCTGTCCGTGGAACAAGTTCGCCAAGCAGGCGCGCGAGACGGCCCTGGCGCCGCGGCCGGCGCTCGATGCGCCGCTGCTGGCCGAGCTGGCCACCCTGGATGATGGTGAATTCCGCCGCCGCTTCGCCGGCACGGCCATCAAGCGCATCGGCCGCGATCGTTTTGTGAGAAACGTCGCCTATGCGCTGGGCAACAGTAGCGTTCGCGAGACCGCGCTGCCGGCCGTCGAAAAGCTTCTGAAAGACCCTTCACCTTTGGTGCGCGGCGCGGCAGTGTGGGCGCTGTCGCGTCTCGCGCCCGACCTGGTCGCGCAACGGCGGCGCATGACCGATGAAGCCGACGCCGGCGTCTGCGCCGAATGGAGCGCAGCGCGCACAATCAACGAGCAAAGGACAGGACCATGAAAACCCGCCGGAAAGCTTTCCTGACGGCACTCGCTGCCGGCGCAGGCCTGGTGTTCGGTGCTCACGCGGCGTCGGCGCAGCAAAGCTCGCCACCCTCACCCCTGACCAAGGAACAAATCGCCGCGATCGTGGCGAGCCCGGATCGCAGCGCGGCCGATCGCACCAACGATCGGCGCCGCAAGCCGGAGGAGATGCTGTTCTTCATCGGCATTCGTCCCGGCATCACGGCGCTCGATCTCAGCGCGGCCGGCGGCTACACCACCGAGCTGTTGGCCCGGGCGATCGGACCCTCGGGCATCGTCTATGGCCAGAGCCGACCGCGCGATCCCAGCCGGCCGCCAACGCCGCCGGCAGCCCCCGAAGGGAACAGCCATCCGACGGCCGCGTCCGCCACGCCTCCCGCGGCCACGCCGTCGCCCCCTCCCGGTGCACCGCGTCCCTCGCCTGATGCGCTGGCTGATCGGGACAGCGCTCTCCGAAAAGCCGACATCAAGGCCGCGCCGATCACCGCGGTCGTGCGGCCGTTCGAGGATCCCGTTCCGCCCGAACTCGCGCCGTTCGAGCTGGTGACCCTGATGTTCAACTATCACGATCTCGGCTTCCTGGGCGTCGACCGCGCGGCCATGAACCGGGCCGTCTTCCAGGCGCTGAAGCCGGGCGGCTTCTACGTCATCGCCGATCATTCGGGGCGGCCCGGCACCGGCATCTCCGAGTCGGGCACCCTGCATCGGGTCGAGGAAGCGTTCCTGCGCAAGGAAGTCGAAGCGGCGGGCTTCAAGCTGGCGGCGGAAGGGACCTTTCTGCGCAATCCCAACGATCCCAGGGACAAGAACACGCCGGACCCGCCGCAGCCCAAGGACGAGTTCGTGCTGAAGTTCGTCAAGCCCTAGTCGGCGGCAGCGACCGTGGGCGTGAGCGCGCCGGGATATCTCCGGCCGTTCAGCACCGCGCCGACGAAGGTCGGCCTGACGCCGTAACGATAAAGCGGCAGCAAGACGACAATCGTCGCGGCCAGGGCGAGCGGGATCTTTGCCAGCGGCGGCAGGGCGACGTCCCTCAGCAGCAATTGAAAGGCGATGAGTACCGGCATGTGCGCGAGGTACAGGAAGTACGACGAGTCGCAGAGGTAGCGCCCGAGCACGCTGTGTCCGCCGAGATAGCGCAGGAACAGGCCGGTGACCGCGAAGATCAGCAGCCACAACGCCACCGAATGCAGGGCGCGCATGAGATAGAAGGCGACTTCACGATCGATCGGAAGCCCGAAGCCGGCAAGATAGGCGACACTCGCGACCGCCGCACCCGCCGCATAGAGCCAGGCCCGCCGGCTGAGCGTCTCGAGCCGGTCGGCATTGAGGAAAAGCAGCCAGCCGAAGGCGAACGGGATGGCGTAGGCGACCACGATGCGGACAACCGGCACGAAGGAAGGCGGATCCTCGAGCCAGGGACGCCTCATCAGCAGCATGGCGAGGAAAGACGGTACCGCGAAGATCAACGGCGCCCACGGCGACTGCACGGCCGCCCGGAAGACGCGCAGCAGCAGCGCGCGAACATCTTGCGGGAGCGCGACACGAGCGCCCGTTACGGCCACGACCGCGAGCAGGTAGAGCACGATCAGATATTCCAGGAACCACAGATGCAACGGATGGGCGTAGTCCAGGAACTTGCCGGACAGGATAAAGTCCGACGCTCGATCGATGCCGCCGCGGCCGAGGGCCACCAGGAACATCACCAGAGGAAACAGGATGATCCAGCCGACGACGAAGGGAACGACGATGCGCCAGAAGCGGTTGTCGGCGGCCCGCCGGAAGCCGTAGCGCTGCAGCAGCAGGGCGGCGAAGAACCCGGCCATGACATAGAAGATGGGCATACGAAAGACGTGGATGAGCCCGACCGACGCATCGAGCGCCGTGGTGAGCTGCGCCGGCTTGTAAGGCCAGCCGCCGGTCGGCGAATAGGCGACGACGGCATGGAGATAGATGCCAAGAAACATCATCGCCGCGCGCAGGGCGTCGAGCGCGTGGTAGCGCGAAGGGACGGCGGGCGGCGCGATCATCGCGTCTCCTTTCACGGATCATTTATCGCTGGACACGGAACTTACACTTCGCTACCTTGTTTAGCAAGGTACCATGTTATATATTCTACCGAGGATGAGAGTTCGTGACTGACTCGTTGCTGGTGCAACTGCGCAAAGGCGTGCTCGACATGTGCGTGCTCGCCCTGCTCGAGCGTCGGGACGGCTACGCCTACGACATCGCAAGTCGTCTGGCCGACGCCATCGGCATGGGTGAAGGCACGATATATCCCCTGATGCGGCGCATGCAGACCGACGGCCTGGTGCGGACCTATCTCGAGGAATCGAGCAGCGGCCCGCCGCGCAAATACTACCAGCTCACCAAGGCGGGGCACGCCGCCCTCGCCGCGCAAAAGGCCGAATGGAATGTCTTTACCGCGTCCGTGGCCAAGGTGCTGTCGGATGCAAGGGCGGCGGTACCGGCCGCGAAAATCATGGGAGGAGTCAAATGAGCAGGCTCGAATTCCTCGACACGCTGCGTCGCCGGCTGGCGGGATTGCCACCGGCGGAGATCGACGATCTCGTCGCCGATTACGCCACCCATTTCGCCGACGGCATGGCGGCGGGTCGCAGCGAGGCGGAGATCGCCCAGGCCCTAGGCGATCCCATACGACTGGCGCGCGAGCTGCGGGCGGAGGCGGGCTTCCGGCGCTGGGAGAGCGAGCGCACGCCGGCCAGCTTCTTCGCCGTGCTGTTCGGCTTTGTGGCGCTGATCGCCGTGGACTTCGTGTTCCTGCTGCCGCTGCTGGGCGGCCTCGTCCTGTTCACCCTGATCGCCGCGATCGTCCTGCTGGCGCTGTGCATCGCGGGCGTCGTGTTGCTGGCGAGGCTGTTCAGCTGGGACGGCTTGTTTGCCTTTCATTCCCTGGTGCGCAAGCTGAGCGGGCTCGGCCTGCTGGGCGTGGGCATCGGCGGCGGCGCGCTGTTGCTGCTGATGATCGACTACGTGGTGCGCCTGCTCGGCAAGTTCGCGCGGCTGCACTACACCTTGCTGAACCAGGCAGATGCGGGAGGCGCACATGGCTAAAACCCTGGGCTGGATCGCCGTCGGCGGCCTCAGCGTCGGCTTCGTCTCGCTCGCCCTTGCCTATGTCCTGGGGGGCCGCGACCTGGACGGCTTGCTCGACCGCGGCAGCTTCCTCGCCAAGTCGTGCGGCGACAACGGTGGCGGAGCCGGCGCGAACCAGCCGGAGCGCCATCTAACGTGGCAAGGCGGCGACACGGTCGAAATCGCCCTGCCGGCGACCGTGCGCTACCGCGGCGGTGACGGCAGCGAGCTGATTGTCCGTGGATCGCCCGACGTCATCGCCCATGTCGAGGTTCACAACGGCCGGGTCACGCTCGACTGTCACCGCTGGGGTGGCGTCCGCGACATCGAGATCACCCTGCCCGGACACGCCTTCCGCAAAATCGGCCTTTCCGGATCGGGCAAGCTCGTCATGGAAAACGTGAATCAGCCCGATCTGGCTTTCAGCATCAGCGGCAGCGGCGCGGTGCGCGCCCAAGGCACCGTCGATCATGCGACGGTCCGGGTTGCCGGATCAGGCGACGCCCGACTGGCGGATTTGGCGATGAAAGAGCTCACGGCCAAGATCTCCGGCAGCGGCAACGTCGAGGCGGCGCCCAAGGATGCCGCCGATATCCATATCTCCGGTTCGGGCGATGTCCGGCTGCTGAGCCATCCCGCGCGCTTGAAGAGCCACGTCGCGGGCTCGGGGCGCATCACCCAGGCCTCGCTCGACGCGGCCGAGGGAAAAGATCGGCGCTAGCTGAATCTCTGTAGCATACGGCAGAAGGAGAAACGCTTGCGCGCGCTCATTCTCGGCCTTGCGTTGGCTGTCGCCTTGATATCAACCGCGTCAGCCGATCCGCCATCCTTCCGAGCCGGCGTCACACGCATTACCGTTCACGACACCACGCCGTTCGATGTTCTGATTGCCTATCCCACGGAAGCCGCCGAAGCGTCGGTCGAAGAAGGACCAATCAAGCTTGTGGCGAGCCGCGACGCCCCGGTCGCCGCCGGTGCCCGCTTCCCGGTCGTCCTGTTTTCACACGGCGGCAGCGGCCCGGGGACACCGCTGGTTCATGGCGATCTTCTGCTTCACCTCGCGCGGCAAGGCTTCATCGTCATCGCGCCGTTCCATCCCGGAACCGCGAAGCCTTTCGTCGATCGGCCGCGACAGATCCACAAGGCGCTCGACTCCGTGTTGGCGGATCCACGCTTTTCCAAACGCGCCGATCCCGACCGGATGGGCATGGTGGGCTTCTCTTTCGGCGGCGCGGTGACGCTCATCGTCGCCGGTGCGACGATCGATTTGGCGCACTTGTCGGCCTATTGCCATGACCATGCCGACGATTCCAGAGCCTGCGGTGGCATAGCCACCGATGGCTCCTGGGCCAAGGTGCCGCCGAGCCGGAAATCGGACGATGCGCTCCCTTTGAAAGCCCTCGTTCTCCTGGAACCGTACGGCGCGCCAATTGAGCAGAAGGGCCTGGGATCGCTCGATCTGCCGATCCTGATCTACTCTGCATCGCAATCCGATCTGAAGGCCGAGGGCAACATCCTGGCCCTTGCCAAGGCGCTACCGAGGTCGCCGCGGCAAATAGCCGTACCCGGCAGTCATTTCGTGTTCGTCGATCCATGCTCGCCGATTTTGGCGACCACAGCGACGGAGATTTGCAGTGACCCGCCGGACACCGACCGCGCCGCCATCCATCAGCGCTTCAAGCGGGAGATTTCGGATTTTCTTCGGGCGAACCTGTGATGCGGATTTCCCCGCAAGCGACGTCTCAGCGACGTTCCTTGAAGAAGGCGCGCAACAGCTCGCCCGCCTCGGCCTCGGCAATGCCCGGGTAGAGCTCGGGCCTGTGGTGACAGGTCGGCTGGTCGAAGAGGCGCGGGCCGTGCTCGACGCCGCCACCCTTGGGATCGGGCGCGCCCCAATAAAGCCGCCGGATGCGCGCGAAGGAAATCGCCTGGGCGCACATCGGGCAGGGCTCGAGCGTGACATGGAGATCGCACTCGGCCAGCCGCGGTGCGCCGAGCCTGGCGGCCGCCGCGCGGATCGCCAGCATCTCGGCATGGGCGGTGGGGTCGTTCGTCTCCTCGGTGCGGTTGCCCGCCTCGGCCAGCACCTCGCCCGACGGGCCCACGATGACCGCGCCGATCGGCACCTCGCCCCGCTCTGCGGCCGCGCGGGCCTGCGCCAGGGCGCGTTCCATGGGGGATGCTCTTGTCGTTCCGGTCATATGGGGGAAAATAGCCTCAAGAGGGTGTCGGGAGGAGTATGCCATGCGCTTCAGCTTCACGCCGGAACAAGACGAGTTCCGCACCGGCCTGCGCCGGGCGCTGGACGCCCGATCCCCGACCAAGGAGGTCCGCCGCCTGATGGCGACCGAGACGGGCTTCGAGCGCGAGGGCTGGCGTAAGCTCAACCAGGAACTGGGCCTCACCGCCATTCATATCCCCGAAGCCTATGGCGGCGGCGGCTTCGGCTATGCCGAGCTCGCCATCGTGCTCGAGGAGGCAGGCCGCGGGCTTTTATGCGCGCCCTTCCTCTCGACCGTGCTGGCCGCCACCGCCATCCTGAACGCCGGAACGGAAGAGCAGAAGCGCGCCCTGCTGCCGGCGATCGCCGACGGCACGACGACCGCGACCCTGGCCTTCTCCGAGGACGACGGTCGCAACGACGCGGCGGGCATCGCGACCACGGCCGATCACTCCGGCGGCGCCTATCGGCTGGACGGAACCAAGAGCTTCGTCCTCGACGGTCACACCGCCGACCTCCTCGTCGTGCTGGCCCGCCGGCCGGGCTCCCGCGGCGAGGACGGCCTGTCGTTCTTCACGGTATCGGGCAATACCTATGGGCTTGAGCGGCGGTGCCTCAAGACGATGGATGAAACCCGCAAGCTCGCGCGGCTGCAGTTCAACGGCGTCGAGGCGAGGCTGCTGGGCGAAGCGGAAGCCGCGTCCGCGCCCTTCGCCCGCACCCTGCAACAGGCGGCCGTCCTGCTCGCCAACGAGATGGTGGGCGGCGCCGACCGGCTGCGCGAGGATGCGCTCGCCTATACCAAGATGCGCATGCAGTTCGGCCGCGCCATCGCCTCCTTTCAGACGACCAAGAACAAGGCGGCGGACATGCTGGTCGATGTCGAGCTGGCGAAGTCGGCCGCCTACTATGCCGCCGCGGCGCTCGATGAGGGCGACGACGACATGCCCGCCATCGCCTCGCTCGCCAAGGCCTGCGCCGCCGAGGCCTATCTGCAGACGGCGATCCATGCCGTGCAGATGCATGGCGGCATCGGCTTCACCTGGGACAACGACACGCATCTCTGGTTCAAGCGCGCCAAGAGCTCGGAGATCCTGTTTGGCGATGCCAACCTGCATCGCGAACTCATGATGCAGCACTGGAAGCACTAGAAGGGGACGGGCGATGGATGAACCGACGGAGAGCTCGGTCCGCGCCGAGGTGCGGGCGTGGCTGGAAGCCAACTGGAATCCCGAATTCGGCCTGGTCGAATGGCGCAACAAGCTCGCGGAGTCGGGCTGGGGCGTGCCGCACTGGCCCAAGCAATGGTACGGCCGCGACCTCCCGGTCGCCTTCAATGCGGTGGTCGACGAGGAATTCCAGCGCATCGGCGCGGTCGGCGTCGCCAAGGCCGGCATCCGGACTTTGGCCGCGGCGACCATCCTCGCCCACGGCACCGACCTGCATAAGGAGAAGTTCCTGCTGCGCATCCTGACCGGCGAGGACACCTGGTGCCAGCTCTTCAGCGAGCCGGGCAGCGGCTCCGATATGGCGGGCGCCGTGACGCGGGCCGACCGGCAAGGCAACAAGTGGGTGATCAACGGCCAGAAGGTGTGGACGACCAGCGCGCACAAGGCCGAGTGGGGCCTGCTGCTGGCGCGCGCCAACTGGGACGTGGCCAAGCACAAGGGCCTCGCCTACTTCATCCTCGACATGAAGCAGCCCGGCGTGCAGGTCCATCCGCTCCGGCAGATGAACGGCCACGCCTCGTTCAACCAGGTGTTTTTCACCGATGCCATCGTCGAGCCGGAGTTCCTGGTCTCCGACGTGGGCGACGGCTGGAAGGTCGCGACCACCACCCTGATGCATGAGCGGCGCGGCGCCGACGGCCTGCGGAGTTGGGCAACGGCGTCGACCAAGAAGGGCCGTATCTACGAGGAGGAACGGGCCGAGATCGCCACCACGATGGAGCCCTACAAGTGGTATCCGCAGCGCGCCGGCCGCGTCGACCTCGTGCTGGAACGGGCCAAGCAAACCGGCAAGCTCGCTGATCCGGTGATCCGCCAGGAGATCGCCAAGCTCCTCATCATGTCCAAGACCGCCGAATGGACCGCCCGCCGGGCGCGCGCCGCGCAGGAACAGGGCCGACCGCAAGGACCGGAGGGCTCGCTCGGCAAGCTGGTGTCGAGCAACGTGGCGCGCCAGGCAGCGCGGGTGCACACCTATATCACGGGCGCCGACGCGCTCCTGAGCGGCGCGGACAGTCCGATGGGCGGCGTCATCGCCGAGATCCTGGTCTCGGTTCCCGCGACCTCGATCGCCGGCGGCACCGACGAGATCCAGCGCAACATCATCTCCGAACGGGTGCTCAAGATGCCCAAGGAGCACAGCGTCGACACCGACAAGCCGTTCAAGGACGTGCCCAGGAACATCACCGCGTCGTCGTAAGCGCACATCCGTCATCCTGAGCGTAAGCGAAGGATCTCATGCCGGCAGCCAGCGGCGATGAGGTCCTTCGCTTCGCTCAGGACGACATGGTATCGTAGCCGCATGCCCCGTCCCCTCATCGGAGTCACGCTGGATGCTGAAAAGCCCGGCGGTTACTCAAAGTTTCCCTGGTATGCGCTGCGCCAGAACTACCTCGACGCCATCGACCAGGCGGGCGGCCTGGCGGTGGCGCTGCCGCACGAGCCCGACCGCGTCGCCGACTATCTCGAGCGCATCGATGCGCTGGTGGTGACCGGCGGCGCCTTCGACGTCGATCCTTCCTACTATGACGGCGGCGCGCGGCATGCGACCGTGATCACCAAGGATCGCCGCACCGCCTTCGAGTTCGCCGTCACGCGCGGCGCGCTGGAACAGGACAAGCCGGTGCTGGGCATCTGCGGCGGCCAGCAGCTCCTGCACGTGGTGCTGGGCGGCAAGCTGATCCAGCATATTCCCGATTCGATCGAGGCGGCGCTGGCGCACGAGCAGCCCAATCCGCGGGACGAGCCCGGCCACGTCGTGAAAGTGGCGCACGGCACCCGTCTGCACGGCATCGTGGGCGCCGACGAGCTTTCCGTGAACAGCGCCCACCACCAGGCGGCGGCCGATCAGCCGGCCGGCGTGGTGGTGAACGCCACCGCGCCCGATGGCGTGATCGAGGGCATCGAGGCGCCGCGTTATCGCTTCTGCATCGGCGTGCAGTGGCATCCCGAGTTCCTGATCTCCGAGGGCGACGCGAAGCTCTTCCGCGCCTTCCTGGGAGCGGCAGCGGCCAAGTGAGCGAACCCGAGAGGATTGCCAAGCGGCTGGCGCGCGCGGGCCTCTGCTCGCGCCGCGATGCCGAGCGCTGGATCGCGGCCGGCCGGGTGAAGGTCGACGGCAAGCTGCTCGAGACGCCGGCCTTCACCGTCACGGACAAGAGCCAGATCGAAGTCGACGGCAAGCCGCTGCCCGGCGCCGACCGTGCGCGGCTGTGGCGCTATCACAAGCCGCCGGGCGAGCTGGTGACGGCGCGCGATCCCGAGGGACGGCGCACGATCTTCGATTCCCTGCCCGCCGGCATGCCGCGCGTGGTCACGGTGGGCCGGCTCGATTTCATGTCCGAGGGGCTGCTGCTGCTCACCAACGATGGCGGCCTGGCGCGCCGGCTGGAGCTGCCGGCCAATGGCTGGATCCGGCGCTATCGCTCGCGGGTGCACGGCACGGTCGACGAGGCGCGGCTGGCGGCGCTGGCCGGCGGCATCACCATCGAGGGCGTGCGCTACGGCGCCATCCAGGCCAAGCTCGACCGCCAGCAGCGCTCCAACGCCTGGCTCGAGATGGCGCTGGCCGAAGGCAAGAACCGCGAGGTGCGCCGCGTGCTGGCCCAGCTCGACCTGCCGGTGGTGCGCCTGATCAGGATCGCCTTCGGCCCGTTTCATCTGGGCGAGCTCGCGCGCGGCCATGTCGACGAGATCCCGGCGCAGGCGCTCGACAACCTGCTGGGCGTCAAGCGGCCGCCGCGCAAGGCGGGCTGGGCCAAGCCTCGGTCCAAGGGGCCACAGCCGCGAAAGCGGCGGCACTGATGCTGAAGATCGTGGGCGGCAAGCATCGCGGCCGGGCGCTCGTGGCGCCCGAAGGCGGCGCCACGCGCCCGACGGCGAGCCGCGCCCGCGAGGCGCTGTTCAACATCCTGATGCACGCCAAGTGGCGCGAGGACGGCACCTCGCCGCTGATCGACGCGCGCGTGCTCGACGCCTTCGCCGGCACCGGTGCGCTCGGCCTGGAGGCGCTGTCGCGCGGCGCGGCGCACGTCACGTTCCTCGACAACGACGCCAGGGCGACCCGCCTGATCGGCGAGAACGTCGCCAAGCTGGGCGAGACGGCGGCGGCCAAGGTCGTGCGGGGCGACGCCACGCGGCCGCCGCCCGGGCGCGATCCGTGCGATCTCGTCTTCCTCGATCCGCCCTATCGTTCAGGCCAGGCTACGCCCGCGCTGGCCGCGCTGGCGCAGGCCGGCTGGGTGGCGCCGGGCGCCGTCGTCACGGTCGAGCTGGCGCATAACGAGGACATCGTGCCGCCGGCGGGCTTCGAAGCGATCGACGAACGGCGTTACGGCGCGGCCAAGATCGTCATTCTGAGGCACGCGTCATGAGGCTTACCGTCCCGCTCTACATGCTGCGCCACGGCGAGACCGCATGGAACACCGAGCGGCGCATGCAGGGCACCAAGAATTCGGACCTGACCGAGCGCGGCCGCGCGCAGGCATTGGCGATGGGCCGCACGCTCAGGGCCGAGCTCGCGCGCGCGCCGGCGCCCACGATCTTCCTCAGAAGCCCGCTCGGCCGCGTGCGCGAGACGTCGGAGATCATCGGCCGCGAGCTCGGCCTCGATCCCGGCGAATGGCGCGACGATCCGCGCCTGGCCGAGCTCGGCTATGGCCAGTGGGAAGGCTTCAGCTGGAAGGAGATCGAGGTCACGCATCCGACGGCGCTTTCCGACTGGCGCGCCGACCCGCACGGCTACTCGCCGCCGGGCGGCGAAACCCATTTCGAGTTGCGCCGGCGCTCGGAAGCGGTGCTGGCCGATATCGTGGCCTCGGCGACGCGCACCGTCGTGGTGGGCCACGGCGTGAGCGGCGCGGTGCTGCGCGGCATCAATCTCGGCCTCGATGCCAAGGCGATGTTCGTGCTGGAAAAGCCGCAAGACGCCTTCTTCCGCCTGCTCGCGGGCGTCGAGGAGCGAATCAGCTGCGGCTGAGAGTCAGCCGCGCACCAGGCGCGCCGTGCGCCGGCAGCCGCCGGTCTCGGTGACCACCAGCCCGCTGCCGTCGCTCTGCGCCGAGAGCTTGCCCTCGCGGCGGTCGCTGCCCTTCACCGAGGCGACGCTGATCAGCGAGAAGGGCCCGCTGTTGCGGGCCACGCCGTGGATCTGCCACAGGCCGGGCGTCGGCGCAGGCGGCGGGCCGTGATGCGTGTTGGGCACCGGGCCGTGCGCGGTGGTGTCGTAGGCCGAACCGTCGACGAAGCCGTTCTCGATGGTGAGCACGTAGTCGAGCGGCGCATTGCACGAGCCGCCATCGCTCGTGCCGCGCCAGTTGCCGTCGAGGGCGGAGGTCGGCACCGGCTCGGCGCTGCCTTGCGGCGGCGCGACCGGAGACGCCGGCGTCCGTATCTGCGCCTGGGCGGCACCGGCGATCGACAGCAGAGTGAGCGCCATCAACAGTCGCGTCATCGTCTGCCGAACAGCCGCTCGATATCGGCCAGCTTGAGTTCGACATAGGTCGGGCGGCCGTGATTGCACTGGCCGGAGTGCGGCGTCGCCTCCATCTGGCGCAACAGCGCGTTCATCTCCTCGACGCTGAGCCGGCGGCCGGCGCGCACCGAGGTATGGCAGGCGAGCGTGCCGCACACCTCCTCGACCTTTTCCTTGAGCGACAGGTGATCGCCCAGCTCGGCGAGCTCGTCGGCGAGATCGCGCACCAGGCCCTGGACGTCGACTTCGCCCAGCACCGCCGGCGTTTCGCGCACCACCACGGCGCCCAGGCCGAACGGCTCCAGCACCAGGCCCATCTCGGCGAGCTCGGCCGCGCGCGCGGCCAGCCGGCGCGCGCCGTCCTCGCCCACATCGACGACCTCGGGCAGCAGCAGCGCCTGGCGCTTCACGCCATCGGCCTCGAGCTGGTCCTTCAGCCGCTCGTGCAGCAGACGCTCGTGGGCCGCGTGCTGATCGACGATCACGACCCCCTGGTCGGTCTGGGCCACGATATAGGTTTCGTGCAGCTGCGCACGCGCCACGCCCAGCGGATAGTGCGCGTCGCGGCCGTTGGCGACCTCGGCCTCGACGCGCGCCGACGGCGCGCCGAGCGGCGCCATGAATTGCGCCGCGGCCTCGGCCAGACCGCGCGGGATCGACGACACGCCGCCTCCCCCGCCCATCGGTAGAGAAGACGAATAACCCGTATGCGGCCGGAAAGCGCCCAGGGCGGCATCGGACACGGTCGTGCTGGCGCGATGGCCGGCGGCGGCGAGCGCGGTGCGGAGCGCGCCCACGATCAGGCCGCGCACGATGCCGGCATCGCGAAAGCGCACCTCGGTCTTGGCGGGATGGACATTGACGTCGACCATGCCGGTCGGCGCTTCGAGGAACAGCGCCACCATGGGATGGCGGTCGCGGGCCAGGAAATCCTGGTAGGCGCCGCGCACCGCGCCGGCCAGAAGCTTGTCGCGCACCGGCCGGCCGTTGACGAAGAGATACTGGTGCTGGCCGGTCGGGCGGTTGAGCGTCGGCAGGCCGGCGAAGCCCGTCAGCCGGAAGCCCTCGCGGTTGGCGCCAATGGCCACCGTGTTGTCGGCGAATTCGCGACCCATGATCGCCGCCAGCCGCTCGAGCCGCAGCGCATCGGCGTCGTGCAGCAGCGACGGATTGGCCGCTGCCAGGTCGATCAGCGTGCGCTCTTCGCTTTCCAGGCGAAAGCCGACCGCGGGATGGGCCATGGCGAGGCGGCGCATGGCGTCGGCGACATGGCCCGATTCGGTGCGCGGCTCCTTCAGGAACTTCAGCCGGGCGGGCGTGGCAAAGAAAAGATCGCGGACCTCGACGCGCGTGCCGGGCGGATGCGCGGCGGGTTTGGCTTCGCCCTTGGCGCCGCCGTCGATCTCCAGGCTCCACGCCTCCGCGGCAGCAGCCGGCCGCGAGGTGATGGTGAAGCGGCTGACGGAGGCGATCGAGGGCAGCGCCTCGCCGCGGAAGCCGAGCGTACGGATGTCGCCCAGATCGTCGCCGGGCAGCTTGGACGTGCAATGGCGCTCGACCGCCAGGGTGAGTTCCTCGCGCGACATGCCGACGCCGTCGTCGACCACCGAGAGGAAGGTACGGCCGCCTTCCTTCAGCGTGACGGCGATGCGGCGCGCGCCCGCGTCGATCGCATTCTCGACCAGCTCCTTCACCGCACTGGCCGGACGCTCGACCACTTCGCCGGCGGCGATGCGGTTCACCAGGTTGGACGGCAGGCGCCTCAGGACTGTGGATCGCGCGCTCATGGTGCGGCCAGTTTACGTCCGCCGGCGTGCGGAAAGATACTGGCCATGCGGCGGCACCCTCTAAGGATCGGCGGTGATGCCCACAGGCTTGCCGACGACAACCGTGGTCGTCGCCTCGTCGTGCAGCAGGCGGCGGGCGATCCGGCGGACGTCGTCGATCTTGACGGCGCCGATCAAGGCGGCGCGCCTGGTCAGGTGATCGGGCGGCAGGTTATCGACCTGCATCGAGTGCAGCAGGTTCGCGACCGCGCTCGACGAATCGAGCGACAGCGCCAGCGCACCCGTGAGATAGGTCTTGGCGTCGACGAATTCCTGCTCGGTCGGGCCGTCGGTGCGCAGGCGCGCCAGCTCGGCGCGCACGACGCGGAGCGCCTCGGCGATCCGCTCGTTGGCCGAGGCCGTCGAGATCACCAGGAGGGCGGCCTTGCGGTAGACGCGGAGCGTGCTCGATGCGCCGTAGGCCAGGCCGCGCTTTTCGCGCACTTCGCTGAACAGCCGCGACTGCTGGCCGCCGCCGCCCAGGATGTGATTGAGCGCCAGCGCTGCGTACCAGTCGGGATCGTCGCGCGCGATGCCGGGCAACGCCATCAGCGCCGTGCTCTGCGGCACGGCACGCTCGACGACGACGGTGCGCGGCCGGGTGGGCGGCTGCCACTCGCTCGGCAGCGGCAGCGGCGCGCCCAACGGCAGGCTGCCGAAGGCGCGATCGAGCAGGCGGCCGAGCTCGGCTTCGTCGATATCGCCGACCGCGGCCACGAGCAGGCCGCTGCGCATCAGCAGCGCGCCCGCCCGCTGCTTGAGGATCGGCGGCGTGAGCGTCTTCAGATCGTCGGCCGTGCCGTCGGGATCGTTGCCATAGGGGTGGCCGGCGAACTCCGTGGCCATCAGCGTGCGGGCGGCGACCGATGCCGGCCGCTCTTTCGCCTGGTTCAAGGCAGCGACGATCTGGGCGCGGCGCTGCTCGACCATGTCGGCGTCGAAACGCGGCTCGGTGAGGGCCAGCCGCAACAGCTCGAAGCCCTCCTCGCGGTTGGCCGACAGCACGCGCAACGTGCCCATCAGCCGATCGAGCGAGGTGCTGAAGCCGAGCGACGCGGCGGCATCCTCCTGGCGCCGCTGGAAAGCCTGGAAGGCGAGCGGTCCCGCGCCATCGGTCAGCAGCGTGGCCATCAGGTTGGTGACGCCGGACTGGCCCTTGGGATCCGACGCAGCGCCCCCGGCGAAGGAGAAGGACAGCGACACCACGGGCGCGCTCTTGTCCTGCACCAGCCATGCCTTGAGCCCGAGCGGCGTCGTCACCGCCTTGATGTCGACCGCACCAGCGGCGGCGGGCAGCCAGAGCATCACCGCGGCGAGGGCTGCGAGCAGGCGGCGCGAGACGATCATCGGGCGCCGCCTTGCGGCGTCAGCATGGCGGTCACCAGGCCGTCGGGCCGCCAGACATGACGCGCGGCGGCCACCACGTCAGCCGGCGTGACGGCTGCGATGCGCTGCGGCCAGGCGTCGATATCGGCCATCGTGCCGCCAATGGCCAGCGTGGCGCCGTAGGTGCGCGGACCGCTCGCCAGGGAGTCCTGCGCATAGATCGCGGCGGCCAGAAGCCGGTTCTGCGCCCGTTCCACTTCCTCCGCCGTGACGCCCTCGTCGATCAGCTTGCCGAGCTGGCCGCCGACGGCGCTCTCGACTTCCGCCATCGGGCTGGTCGACGCGGGATGGACGCCGAGATCGAACGAGGTGAGGCCGAGACTGGTCGGGCTGTAGCTCGCCCAGGCCGAGAGGCCGAGCTTGCGATCGACCACCAGGGCGCGCCACAGGCGGCTGGTCTCGCCGCCGCCCAGCAGGCGGGCCAGCACCTGCAGCGCATAGGCGTGCTGCGTCAGGCCCTTGGCATAGGACGGCGCCAGGTAATGCCGCGACCAGCGCGGCTCGGCCACGCGGGCATCGGCGCGGATCGTGCGCTGCGGCAGGTCGGCTGCGCCCGCGTCGGGACGGCGGCGCGGCTCGACCTTGCGGGCGGCGAGCGGACCGTAATACTTCTCGGCCAGCTTGCGCACCTGCTCGACCGTGGTGTCGCCGGCCACGATCAGGATCGCGTTGTTGGGTGCGTAGTATTTGCCGTAAAACGCCATCAGGTCGGCGACGGTGAGCCGCTTCACGTCCTCGACATAGCCGCTGACCGGCATGCCGTAGGGCTTGTGCCGGCCGAACAGCTGCTCGCTTACCGCCTCGTCGAGGAGCGCGCTGGGCGAATTCTCGGTGCGCATGCGCCGCTCCTCGAGCACCACCTGGCGCTCGGGGATCAGTTCCTTCTCGGTGATGCGCAGGCCCGTCATGCGATCGGCTTCCATGCGCATCACGAGGTCGAGCCGGTCGGGCGCCACCGTCTGGTAGTAGCCGGTCGAGTCATAGGTCGTGTAGGCGTTGTCGCGCCCGCCGTTCTTCGACACGGTGCGCGAGAACTCGGCGGGCGCCACCGTCGCGGTGCCCTTGAACATCATATGCTCGAGGAAGTGCGCGATGCCGGTCTTGCCGAACACCTCGTCGGCGCTGCCGACCTTGTAGATCACCAGCTGGGTGACGATCGGCGCGCGAGTCGACGGCAGCACGACGACCTGCAGGCCATTGGCGAGCGTGAAGGTCTCGGCGCGGCGGCGCTCGACGGAGAACAGCTTGGCCCACGCCGGCGCCTGCGGCGCGAACGCCAGGCCCGCGCCGAGGCCGCCGAGCAGGGCACGGCGACGCATCATCGGGCTCGCGCTCAGAATATGCCTTCGAGAAGGCCGCGCTTGCGCCGCGTGATGGTCGGCGGGTTGCCGGTGGCGGGCTGGCCGGCCGCCTGGGCGTCACGCAGGCGCTGCTGCTCCTTGGTCGGATCGATGATGGTGCCCGAGGGCGGGGTGTCCTGCCAGAAGATCAGGCTGTCGACGAAGGACTTGTCGTTGTCGTTGAGCGTCTTGGTATCCTGGTTGACCCGGCTGCGGATGTTGGGGTCGATGCCGCTGCCGGCGCTCTGGCCCGCCTTCTGAACCAGCGCCTGCTCCGAGCCGGTCGCGGCGGGCGGCGGCGGGCCACCGCCGCCGGGGACGCGCTGCTGCAGGCGGCCGGCCAGCGCCGGCGACAGCGCCTCCTTGGCCTGGTCGGCCGGAGTCACTTCCTGCGGCCTGGGCTCGCCCGGCCGCGGCGGGCGCAGCTCGGCGTTGGGCGGCATGGTGAGCGGCGAATGCGAGACGATCTTGAATTCGTCGGGCGACACTTTCTTGCCGCCGCCGATATTCTCCAACATGCTGCAGCCGCCCAGTGCAATGGGCCCCAGGGCGACAAGGCAAAGGGGGATCAGGCTCGTGCGTCGCATCGTTCGTCCTTCGGGGTCCGCTTCTGTCCGCTGATCATGGCCGCATCAGGGCGCGCGCTGTTTTTCGCCGACGAGAGAATCGATGAGCATCAGCGCGACGCCGACAACGATCGCCGAATCGGCGACATTGAACGCCGGCCAATGCCAGTGGCCAATGTGGAAATCGGCGAAATCGAAGACCGCTCCCCACCGGGCGCGGTCGATAACATTACCGATGGCGCCGCCCATGACAAGGCCGATGCCCCAGCCGGTGAGCACCCGGTCGGTTCGTCGCAGCCAGACGAACAGCCCGACGCAGACCGCGACGGCGACCCCCGACAGGACCCACGGCGGCAGCGCGCCATCGCCGCCCAGAAGCCCGAAGCTGACGCCCCGGTTCCACACGATCACCAGCCGGAAGAAGCCGTCGATTACCGGCACGATGGCGTCGACTTTTTTCAGGTAGCCCAGCAGGAACTGCTTGGACACCTGGTCGACGATCAGGGTGACGATGACCAGGATCATCGCCTGGCGGTCAATCGGCCTCATGAGCATCGTCCTTGCAACAGCCCCAACCTCGTCCTGAGGAGCACGCCGCAGGCGTGCGTCTCGAAGGATGGGCCGCAGCATCGATCGTGTGCCCATCCTTCGAGACGCGGCCCTTCGAGACGCGGCCCTGCGGGCCGCTCCTCAGGGTGAAGTGGTTGGTTTCGGTCGACCAGCCTCATTTGCTCACCGCCGCCTCGCAGCGCCGGCAGAGCAGCGGGTGCTGGGCTGACTTGCCGACCTCTTCGAGTACCTGCCAGCAGCGTGCGCATTTGTTGCCCTGGGCGGGCAGCGGCTCGACGGCGACGCCCGCCACATCGGGCAGGCTGAACGCGCCGCGGGGCGGAGCTTCCCCTTCGAGCAGTTCGGCGTCCGAGGTGATGAAGATCTCGCAGAGGTCGAGCCCCTCGAACGCCTTCAGGTACTCGGCCGCGGCGTGGATCCGGGGCGCGGCCTGCAGGCTGGAGCCGATGCGCTTTTCGGCGCGCTCGAGCTCGAGGGCGCCGGTGACGACGCGGCGGAGCGCCCGCACCATCTTCCACTTCTCGCCCAGCGCCGCGTCGAGCCAGGCGGCCGGGATCTCGGGATAGACGCGCAGATGCACGCTCTCCGCGGCCCCGTCCGGCACGTCCGGGGCCCGCGCGAGCCAGGCTTCCTCGGCGGTGAAGCAGGTGATGGGCGCGAGCCAGGCGGTGAGGAAGGAGAACAGCTCGGCCATCACCGTGCGCGCCGCGCGCCTTCGCAGCGTCTTGGGCGCATCGCAATAGATCGCGTCCTTGCGGATGTCGAAATAGAACGCCGAGAGATCGACGGCGCAGAAATTGTGCAGCTCGGTCGCGATCAGATGGAAGTCGAAATCCTCCACCGCTTGCCGGAAGGACGTATCGAGCTCGGCCAGCCGATGCAGCACCCAGCGCTCCAGCTCGGGCATGTCGGCGTAGGCCACCTTCTCCGCATCCGCGGCGTAGCCGGCGAGGCTGCCCAAGAGGTAGCGCAAGGTGTTGCGCAGCCGGCGATAGGCCTCGGCCTGATGCTTCAGGATCTCCGGCCCGATGCGCTGGTCCTCGGTGTAGTCGGTGCCGACCACCCACAGGCGCAGGATGTCGGCGCCATACTGGTCGCACACCGTTTGCGGCGCGGTGATGTTGCCCAGCGACTTCGACATCTTGCGGCCCTGCTCGTCGAGCGTGAAGCCGTGCGTCAGCACGCCGTCGTAAGGCGCGCGGCCGCGCGTGCCGCAGCTCTCGAGCAGCGAGGAGTGGAACCAGCCGCGATGCTGGTCGGAGCCTTCGAGATAGAGGTCGGCTGGCCACTTGAGCTCGGGATTGCCCTCGAGCGTGAAGACGTGGGTGCAGCCCGAGTCGAACCAGACGTCGAGGATGTCCCTCACCTGCTCGTAGTCCTGGGCCTTGTACTTGTTGCCGAGGAAGCGCTCGGGCGGGCTTTCGAACCACACATCGGCGCCTTCGGCGCGGAAGGCATCGACGATCCGACCCATCACCTCGGGATCGCGCAACGGCTCGCCGGTCTCCTTGTTGACGAACACGGTGATCGGCACGCCCCAGGCGCGCTGGCGCGACACGCACCAGTCGGGCCGCTGCTCGATCATGCTGCGCAGGCGGTTGTAGCCGGCGCGCGGCACGAAACGCGTGGCGTCGATCGCCGCGAGCGCCTTCTCGCGCAAGGTGCCGCCGATCTCGGCGATCGGCTTGTCCATGGCGATGAACCATTGCGGCGCATTGCGGAAGATCACCGGCGCCTTGGAGCGCCAGGAATGAGGGTAGGAATGGCGGATGCGACCGAAGGCCAGGAGCTCGCCCGCCTTGTCGAGCGCGTCGCTGACGGCGCGGTTGGCGTCGCCCTTGACGCCTTCCGAGGTGTAGACCTTCTTGCCGGCGAACAGCGGCACGTGTGGATAGTAGCTGCCGTCCTCGGCCACGGTGTCGGGCACTTCCACGCCGTTGGCCACGCCCAGCTCGTAGTCGTCGGCACCGTGGCCCGGCGCGATATGCACGAAGCCGGTGCCGGCGTCGGCCGTGACGAAGGCGCCGGGCAGCAGGCGCACGTCGAACTCGTAGCCCTGGCCGCGCAGCGGATGGGCGGCGATCAGGCCCTCGAAGTCGGCGGCGGCAACATCGCCCAGAAGCCTGGGCGTGAACTTGGCGGCCTCGGCCACGGCGCCCAAAAGCTCCTTGGCCAGCACCATCTTCTCGCCCACGCGGGCGCGACTGCCTTCCGCCGCCGACGCCACCTCGACCAGCGCGTAGGCGATGTCGGGGCCATAGGCCAGCGCACGGTTGCCCGGGATGGTCCAGGGAGTCGTGGTCCAGATCACGATCGACGCGCCGTCGAGCTTGCCGTCCTTCGACTTGAGGACCGGGAAGCGGACATGGACGGTGTCGGAGGTGTGGTCGTGATACTCGATCTCGGCCTCGGCCAGCGCCGTCTTCTCGACGACCGACCACAGCACCGCTTTGGAGCCCTTGTAGAGCCCGCCATTCATCAGGAACTTGCCGAGCTCGCCCGCGATCACGGCCTCGGAATTGTAGGCCATGGTCGAGTAGTAGTGTTCCCAGTCGCCCTCGACGCCCAGGCGCTTGAACTCCTCGCGCTGCACGCCGATCCAGTGATCGGCGAAGGCGCGGCACTGGCGGCGAAACTCGCCGACCGGCACGGCGTCCTTGTCCTGGTTGCGGGCGCGATACTCCTCCTCGATCTTCCATTCGATCGGCAGGCCGTGGCAGTCCCAGCCCGGCACGTAGTGGCTGTCCTTGCCCAGCATCTGCTGGGTGCGGCTCACCAGGTCCTTCAGGATCTTGTTGAGGGCATGGCCGATATGGAGGTTGCCGTTGGCGTAGGGCGGGCCGTCATGCAGCACGAACTTAGGCCGGCCCTTGCTCTCGGCGCGCTGGCGCTCGAACAGGCGCATGTCGGCCCAGCGCTTCAGCAGCTCCGGCTCCTTCTTGGGTAGGCCGGCGCGCATGGGGAAGTCGGTCTTGGGCAGGAAAACGCTGGATTTATAGTCGGTTGTCACGGGAAACTCGGCGCAAAAGGAGCGATGGGCGACCGCCCGGAAGAGCGGTCAAGAACAGGCACGACCCGGCCGCGGTCAGCGGACCGGGCGGATAATTCGCTCCTGAAGGGCCCCGATAAGCATAGGCGGGGCAATCTATGGACGAGGGTGCGGGGGGTCAAGGCGGCCGCCCGACCGGAGGACGCAGCGCCAATTTCCGCAATTTCCGCAAGCGCCCCGCCGATCAGCGCTACCGCTTTTCGACCTGGTTCGCCAGCAGCACGAAATAACATTGCGCACATGAGGCCACCGACGACCGGGAATTCTTGCGCACCGTATATAGGCCCGGAATTGCCCCCGG
>Ga0210407_10001220_pt1 | contig 24793 bp, 18 predicted proteins | sample IncBWC27MmetaG_FD_150860 | JGI IMG/M metagenome (GOLD analysis project Ga0210407, IMG submission 150860) | Forest soil microbial communities from Barre Woods Harvard Forest LTER site, Petersham, Massachusetts, United States - Inc-BW-C-27-M | ecosystem: Environmental > Terrestrial > Soil >... | reverse complement strand
TAGAATTTCCACTCGCGGCGCAAAGCAGATTCCTCACTCCGTTCGGAATGACAAGAACTTAAACATTTTTTCACTATTTCGAAAATAACAGTCCCCGGGATACGGTATCTTCGGTCTCCAAAAATGGCAAACACGCACAGTTTGGTAAAACACCTCGTATCGGCATGGGCTAGGACGCATCCTCGGGATACAAGTTCCCTCGCTACGCTCGGGATTTCGTCTGGCGGCTCAGACGCCGCCAATGCGCCTCAATCTCGACTCCGCGCCTATCAGCCCGGAAAAGGGAAACAGTGTGGCCGCGCTGCGCTCGAAATGACAAGGCCTTCGGAGGCGCTCAGGATGACAGCTGGTAAGGGTTATTCGCCGAACTTTCAAACTGCACCACTACCCCGACCTGCGTTCATTACGTTGCGCGTCTCACGCGCCTTCCGGCATTGTCTTTCCGCGGTTGCGATCTTGCTGGTACACTCTCCATTAACCCTGAGAAGTCAAAACATGTCAAAGCCCACAAAGAGCTCCAAAAAGAGCGGTCGGAAACAACCGTTCCTGTCCCAATTAAGGAAGAAGCTGCGGATCGAGACGCTGGAATCCATAGAACTGCGCGCGATTCGTCACGCGCTCAACGCGACCAAGGACGACAAGCTGCTGGCCGCCGCGCTGCTGGGTATTGGCAAGACCACGCTCTATCGGCGGGTCAAGGAATTGTGACCCCGGAATTGTGACCCCGGAGTTGTAGCCCGGAATTGTAACAACGTTCAATTTCATGGGATTTTAGAACGGCGGCGCTGGAGTCCCTCCAGGCGCAGAAAGCAACCTTGGATGTTTGTGCCTGGCTATACTTTGTTTGGCGCTGCTCTAATAGGACCGGCTATTAAAACGAACCGTGAGTGTGCGAACTTGGTTGGAGGAGTCGATCACTTCTAAAGCACAGTCGGAGGTTACTTTTGAAATGAGCACTACAGAAGTTTTCGGAACGAGAGGATTCACGCTTTTTGGAAGTGCTTTATTCTTAGTGTTAGCGGTTGCAGTAATCGTGTCGGGTGTTTTAAATGCGAGCGTTCGGCCCCTGGGGTGGGTTGATCTAGCTGTAGGTTGTTTTGTGATTTATCTGCTGGTGATTACAAAGCATTTCCAGGGTCGAATCATGGGCATTGCGGTTTTGCTAGATCTTGGTGCCAAGGCGGCTGTCATCTATTTTGTTCCCAGCGCATATTGGAACTCAGTACACTATGTGGAAGCAGCAATTTGGCTTTCGGCGGGAGTGATATTCGTGTCCATGTCTAGTAAATATTTCACCCCGTAGTCAGGTTCTAGGCGACGCAGGCTGCATTGGCGGCGGACCTGGCCATAGCAGCGCGCCCAGCTTCGCGTATCGCCCGCCCAGGAAATACAGGCTGTAGGACTGGAAGAACACCACCCCGGGCGCGGAAATGAACAGCGTAAACAACATGCAGAAGACGAAAAACGCCAGGCCGAGCACCACCGCCAGCAGGATTCCAATAACGACCGCCACTGCGCCTGCGCTTTTGAAAAGAGCGACGCCAAGAATAAGCAGGATAACGGCGGGAATCGCCAGGACCCCGATGACGATCACCGCAACAATGCCAGTGGCAATCGCGAATCCGATCGAAAACACCAGCTTCATACCAAGGTAGCCGGCCCAGGCCAGTGGTTCCTTCGCAATCCACTCCTTCAGCGTGAACCACGCGTGCCCTACCCGCAAATCGTCAAGCGCGAGCAGCGGCACGATGAAATCGTTAGCGAAGGTCGTGATAATCGCGCCGAGCAGCGCCAACAGAACCGCGCCCAGAATGATGGTGCCAATTAAGGCAAAGATCTGCGTTAAAGAAGGCTCATTGCGAAAGACACCATTCTTGTAAGCGCGCCAGAGCGGCAGTCCCGCGACGGCAATAAACAGCAGCCAGCCGACCAGCGTGTAAATGACCCAAAAACCGAAATAGCGCTTGGCCTGTGCGCGGTAGCGATGCCACCCGCGGCCGATGGCTGCGTTCCCGGACATGACCGTGTCGAAAAGAATGAAGCGAAACCGGCAGAACAGATACGTCAAGACAAGGGAAATGGCCAGAAACACCACTGCGGCGGCCACGATGATCCAGATGTAGTCAGCCAGATGGAAGGAGTGAATAGCGTCCGATATCTTCTTCCACGTGTCGCCGCCGCCTTCGCCTCCGCTTGGGAAGGATGGAGTGCGATAGTTGAAGTTTCCCCCGGAACTGGCGATTCCACCGGCCAGCCAGCCAATGAATCCGATCTTGATCCAGGTTTTGACGCGGAAAGGACGCAGCAACATGGCCTTCATGCGCGCAAAGGCCGGTGAAGCGGCGTCAATGGCCGACAAGAGTGGCATGGGCATTCTCCAGCGCGGTGTCGTGCAGCCACGATGCTAATGCGTCCAGGGCCTTTTCACAAACGATTTTGTGGCGCAGTTTTTTATCGCGAGTCTGCCGGCGCGTTGCCTCGTCCAATTGCGGCAGCAGGTCAAACGTGATGTTAGCGGGCTGAAAGCTCTTGGCTTCCGCATGGCAGATGTAATGGACCAGAGACCCCAGCGCAGTCTGGCGCGGAGGAGCGAGTGCTGCCAGTCCCTGACTGACCCGGGCAACGTTCAACCCGGCGAGCATTCCCGTTGCGATGGATTCGGTATAGCCCTCCACGCCGGAAATCTGGCCGGCAAAGAAAACGTTGGGATGCTGTTGGAGACAGAGTGTCTCCGCCAGCAGCGCAGGCGCATTGATATACGTGTTGCGATGGATCTGGCCATAGCGCAGGAACTTTGCGTTTTCCAGGCCGGGAACCAGACGGAGCACTCGTGCCTGGTCGCCAAATTTCAAATGGTTTTGAAACCCGACCAGGTTGTAGGAATCCGCGCGCAGGTTTTCCTGCCGCAGTTGCACCACGGCATAGGGCGGTCTCCCGATCTTCGGATCAGCCAGGCCGACCGGCTTCATGGGGCCAAAACGCAGCGTGTCGCGGCCGCGGCGGGCGATTTCTTCGATCGGCAGACAGCCTTCAAAGTAATTCAGCTTTTCCCAATCGTGCTCGCCTACCGACTGCGCGGCAATGAGCGCGTCCAGAAACCGGTCATATTCCTCTTTGGTGAAAGGACAGTTGATGTAGTCGGCGCCGCCCTTGCCGTAACGCGCGGCAAAATACACCCGGGAATTGTCAATCGAATCGGCTTCCACGATGGGGCTGATGGAGTCATAAAAATAAAGATGGTCGCTGCCGGAGAGCCGCGCAATTTCCTGGGAGAGGGCGTCGGAAGTCAGCGGGCCGGTGGCGATGACCGTGATGCCGTCTGCTTCTTCAATATGCGTAGCTTCCTCGCGGACGATCCTGATACGTGGCTCGGCGGAGATGGTTTCAGTAACTCGAGCGGCGAACACTTCGCGGTCCACTGCCAGAGCGTGGCCGGCGGGGACGCTGGTCTCCTGGGCAATCCGAATCAGCAGCGACCCGGTGCGGCGCATTTCTTCTTTCAGCAGCCAGGGCGCGGTGTTTTCGCTTTCCGATTTCAGCGAGTTGGAGCAAACCAGTTCGGCAAAACTTGTCAGTCTGGTGTGCCGTGTGGACTTGAGCGGCCGCATCTCATACAGCTCAACGTCCACGCCCCGCCGCGCACATTGCCACGCAGCCTCGCACCCGGCGAGACCGGCGCCGATGATCTTGATGCTGCTAATCTTCATTCTTGACACCGTTTTTGACGCCTTCGGCCTCTTCGCGGAGTTCCTGCGCCGAGGCCTTTTCGCCGCGCGCCAGACGCAAAAACGCCGGCCCCATCAGCCGCATGGTGTCCCAGCCCTTCATGTTGGCCGCGCCCAGCGAGTCGTAAAACCGGATGGCGGGCTCGTTCCAGTCAAGCACCTGCCAGCGCATGCCGTAGCAGTTTTCTTGAACGCCAATCTGCGCCAGCCGCTGCAACAGCGCCAGACCAATGCCCTTGCCCCGCATCTCCGGCAGTACGAACAGGTCTTCCAGATAAAACCCGGGCCGGCCCTGCCAGGTGGAATAGATGAAAAAGTAAAAAGCGAAACCGGCAGGAACGTTGTCCCATTCGGCAATCAGGCAACGATATTTCGGCTGGGGGCCGAATCCGTCGCGCCGCAAATCTTCTTCCGTGGCCGCTACGGCATCGGGCTCGCGCTCATACTCCGCAAGTTTGCGGATGAACGACAGAATGAGTGGAACGTCGGAAACTGTGGCGTTGCGGATGGAAAGCATCTCTTCTATATCCCGAGTTGTTCTATATCCCGAGCGGAGCGAGGGATCGCTATAGCTACGAAACTGTCATTAATGTACCAGCTTCTTCACGCTCATCGTTTCTCGCCCGTTGATCCTGGCTGCCATAGGGATCCCTCGCTCCGCTCGGGATGAGGAAAGCTACGCTCGGGACAAGCAAAAAACCGCTACAGGATGATCCTCTCGTCCCCCACTCTGCGCGTCACGCGCTGCTGGTCCAGATACTCCAGCAGCGGAATGGCATATTTCCGCGTCACCCCGATCAGGTCTTTGAATTTTCCCACATCAATCTTGGCCGACGTGGTCTTATAGCCGGCCATGGTCTGCCGCAGGCTTTCGAGCGCGCTTTGGTGGAAGACCAGGTCGTCCGCCAGTTTGACCAGCACGCGGTCGCGCAACAGGAGCGTGACCAGCTTCTGCGCGCGGGCGCTGTCCACGGGAAGTTTGGCCAGGACTTCTTTCATCAGCGGCACTTTGAGCCCCGCGCTGGAGAAGGCCTTTTCGATCTGTTCCTTGGCTTTGGCTTCGTCGTCTTTCAGTTCCACGCCGCGTCCGGCCAGGCGGACTTGCTCGCCGCTGACTTCGGCCTTCTTTTCGCCCGCCAGTTGCGCGAGTACCGCTTCGAGGACCGTCTGATGGAGTCCCAGCTTTTCCCGCAATTCCTCTTTGCTGATACCCGCTACCAGCGGGTTGGATTTATGAAAAATATCCAGCGCGGCCAGAATGCCTTGCCGGGTTTTTGCAAACGCTTCTGCGGAAATGACGCGGTCCGCGGTCTGCAGAACTTGTTTCCGTTGCAACAGGTCGGCAAGAAGCGGTTTGAGAACGCCTTCTTTCAGTCCCATTTCGCGAACGATGGCGGGAAGAGCAAGCCCGTCATGCCCCCGGCGCGCGATGCGCGCCAACAGCGCTTCCTGGCGGTTTCCGCCGGCAAAAATGGAGAGCGTGGCCAGCAAGGCGTCTTTCTTTTGACGTGCAAGGGGAAACGCGTCCAGCACCACAGCGCCGCCAATCGTGACGACAGGCGAAAACTGGCGCAAGATGATCCGGTCTCCCGGCAGCAGCAGCAGAGGCTCCGCCGAACGCAGTTGGGCAAAGCCGCTGGCGCCGGGCTTCAGTTCGTTCGCTCCATGCAGGGCGACTTCGGCGATCGTCTCGGCGGTAAAGGCATGCAGGTGGACGCGCGCCCGGTTCTTCAGCGGCTTGGCGTCTTTTAATAGCGACAGGTGGACGGCAATGCGTTGCGTCGGTTCGAACACCGCGGGCGTGGCCAGGGTCATGCCGCGCGCCAGGTCTTCCGTCTGTACGCCGGCCAGGTTCAGCGCCGTCCGCTGGCCCGCGCTGGCGGATTCGCTGGCGGCCCCATGGACCTGCACACCGCGAACGCGCCCGCGCCGTCGCGAAGGGAAGACCTCGACTTCTTCTTCCTTCTTGATTTTCCCCGAGATTAGCGTGCCGGTAATTACGGTGCCGAAGCCCTTCATCACGAAGACGCGATCAATCGGCAGCCGGAAGAGCGCGTCCGTTTCACGCGCCGGGACATCAAGGGCCAGACGTGCGATTTCGCGTTTCAACTCTTCCAACCCCGCGCCGGTGCGCGCACTGACGGCCACGATGGGCGAACCTCCGGCATCAAGAAAAGACCCGCGAACGAATTCTTCTATCTCCATGCGCGCGACGCTCAGGGTTTCTTCGTCCACCAGGTCGGCTTTGGTAATGACCGTGATGCCGCGGGGAATGGAAAGCAGGCGGCAGATCTCAAAGTGCTCGCGGGTCTGCGGCTTGATGGACTCATCGGCCGCGATCACCAGCAGGACCAGGTCAATCCCACCCACGCCGGCAAGCATGTTGCGCACAAACCGCTCGTGCCCGGGAACGTCAATGAAACCGAGCCGCAGCTTTTCACCACTCGCCGCAGCCAGCTCCAGATGGGCAAACCCCAGGTCAATGGTGATGCCGCGGCGCTTTTCTTCTTCCAGGCGGTCGGCATCGATTCCGGTGAGGGCTTTGACCAGTGACGTTTTTCCGTGGTCGATGTGGCCGGCCGTGCCGATGATGATGGACTTCATTGCAAATCAGTGTAATGGATATTTATGACGCACCGCAGCGAATGAACCCTGCGTCTTTACACGTGTGCGAAAATAACAGTACATGTCCACCACCCACGCCGCTCCGATCACGCCCGCTGTTATTGAAGACCACGGCATCACGCCGGAAGAATACGAAAAGATCAAGAACGCTCTGGGCCGCGAACCTTCGCTGACCGAGTTGGGCATCTTCAGCGTGATGTGGAGCGAGCACTGCTCTTACAAGTCTTCGCGCGTTCACCTGAAGCGCCTGCCGACGCGCAGCAAGCTTGTGGTGCAAGGCCCGGGAGAAAACGCCGGGATCATCGACATCGGCGACGGCTGGGCCTGCGCATTCAAGATCGAGTCGCACAATCATCCTTCTTTTATCGAGCCATTTCAGGGCGCGGCCACCGGAGTGGGCGGGATCCTGCGCGACATTTTTACCATGGGCGCGCGGCCTCTGGCGGTGATGGACTCGCTGCGTTTCGGCCCGATTACGCCCGGTAACGGAGTGAATCAGGCGACGGTCCACAAGAACCATTCCGTTCTGGAAGGCGTAGTCAGCGGGATTGCGTCGTACGGAAATTGTTTTGGCGTCCCCAATCTGGGCGGTGAGACGAAATTTGAACCCTGCTATTCCCAGAATCCGCTGGTCAACGCTTTTGCGCTGGGACTGGTGCGGCGTGACCAGATTTTCTACGCCAAGGCCGCGGGTGAAGGTAATCCGGTCATTTATGTTGGCGCGAAGACCGGGCGCGACGGCATCCACGGCGCCACCATGGCCAGCGAGGAATTCACCGAAGGGTCCGAGCAGAAGCGTCCCAATGTGCAGGTGGGCGATCCGTTTCTGGAAAAACTTCTGCTGGAAGCTTGTGTCGAAGCCATGCAGACCGGGGCCGTGGTCGGCATACAGGATATGGGCGCGGCCGGGCTGACCTGTTCCACCTGCGAGATGGGCGGACGCGGCGGTGTGGGTATCGAAATCGAGCTGGATCTGGTGCCGCAGCGTGAGACCGGCATGAACGCTTACGAGATCATGCTGAGCGAATCGCAGGAGCGCATGCTTCTGGTAGCAGAGAGCGGCCGCGAGCAGGAAGTATTCCGCGTGTTCGAGAAATGGGGACTCGACGCGGTGACGATCGGCCGCGTTACCAGCGGCAACCGCCTGCGCGTGCGGGAACATGGCACTCTGGTCGCGGACATCCCTAACACCGCGCTGACCGACGACGCTCCTCTCTATCACCGTCCCATGGAGCCGTGGCAGGCTCCGGTATCGCGAACGAAACCCGCTGGCGTACAACTCAAGAGCACGGGTGATTTCACCGCGGAACTCAAACGCCTGCTGGCCTCGCCGAATATCTGTTCCAAGCGCTGGATCTTCGAGCAATACGACACCATGGTGCAGACCAACACCGTGGAAGGTCCCGGCGCGGACGCAGGCGTCATGCGCGTTAAAGGCACGTCGCGCGCGCTGGCCATGGCCCTCGATGGCAATGGCCGCTGGTGCTGGCTTGGTCCGAAACTCGGCGCCATGCACGCGGTCGCGGAAGCTGCGCGAAACGTTTCCTGTACCGGAGCAACTCCGGTGGCGGCAACGAACTGCCTGAATTTCGGCAACCCGGAAAAGCCGCACATCATGTGGCAGTTCTCACAGGTGGTGGACGGTCTGAAAGAAGCTTGTGAAGCGCTGGCGACACCCATTACCGGCGGCAACGTGAGTCTGTACAACGAGACGCTCGGCGAAGGCATTTATCCCACGCCGGTGCTGGGAGTGGTCGGCGTTCTGGAAGACGCAACCCGCGCCATGACCTTCCATTTCCGCCAGCCGGGCCGCGACGTTTTGCTGCTCACCGGCGGGCAGCCGGGCAACGCGGCCAGAGCGGAAGCCGAGCTTGGCTCGTCCGAGTACGCCAAAGAAATCCTGGGCACAGTCTGGGGCGTTCCTCCTGCCCTGGACCTTGCGGGCGAAGTAGCTTTGCAAAAATGCCTTCGCGCGCTGATCCAGAAACAGCTGATTGACTCCGCGCACGACTGTTCGGACGGTGGGCTGTCCGTGGCCCTCGCCGAATCGGCCTTTGTTGCGGGTGTTGGGGCCGCAGTAGAAGTCCACGCAAAAGGCCTGTTCCCGGAAACCATTCTTTTCGGAGAAGACGCCAGCCGGGTGCTGATGACCTGCGACCCGGGAAATTCCGCGAGCATCCAACAAATCGCGGTAGAATGGGGCATAAGAGCAGACCGGATCGGGCGCACCGTACCTGAAAAACTGACGATCAAGATAGATGGCAACACTGCCGTCGCCGCTTCCGTGTCTGAGTTGAAAAAAGTCTGGGAAGGCGCTCTGGTTGGCGCCCTGCAGGCCGAGGCTTAACCGACATGGCTTTCGACAAACTCAAGGAATATTGCGGCGTGGTGGCGGTCCACAATCACCCCGAAGCATCCACGCTGGCGTACCTCGGGCTGCATCAGTTGCAGCATCGCGGACAGGAGTCCGCCGGAATCGCGTCTTCCAACGGCGAAGGCCTGCGCGTCCATCGTTCCATGGGACTGGTCGCCGATATTTTTACGGAAGAGGTCCTGGAGAAGATCCGGGGCAGCATCGCGATTGGCCATAATCGCTACTCCACCACCGGAGACTCGGCGCTGCTCAACGCCCAGCCCATCATGGTGGACTGCAACAAAGGCATGATCGCGCTGGCCCATAACGGCAATCTGGTCAACGCCTGGGACATTCGCAACCGGCTGGAAGCCGCGGGCTCCATCTTTCAAACCACCAGCGATACGGAAGTCATCGTCCATCTGATCGCGCAATCCAAAGAGCACACGTTGCCGGAAGCGGTCTGTGACGCGCTTCGCCGCCTCGAAGGCGCATTTTCCCTGGTGATCATGACGCGCGACCGCGTGTTTGCCGTGCGCGACCCGCGCGGCTTCCGTCCGCTGTGCATGGGCCGCATCCGCAACGGCGGCGGCGCGGACCGTGACACCATGGTCTTTGCCTCTGAGACCTGCGCTTTTGACATTATCGGTGCGGAGTATGAACGCGAAGTCAAGCCGGGAGAGATGGTAGTGGTCGGTCCGGAAGGCACGTCGTCCCGGTTCTTTGCCGCGGCAATGAAGCAGTCTCATTGCATCTTTGAGCATGTTTATTTTTCCCGTCCTGATAGCGTGATTTTTGGCCGCTCGGTTGGCGTGAGCCGCGAGGCCCTGGGCCGTCAACTCGCGAAGGAATCGCCGGTTGCGGCTGATCTGGTTGTGCCGGTCCCTGACTCCGGCGTGACCGCCGCCCTGGGGTATGCCTCGGAATCCGGCCTGCCGTTCCGCTTTGGCCTGATTCGCAACCACTATGTGGGCCGTACCTTTATTGAGCCCGAGCAGCGAGTGCGCGATTTTGGCGTGAAGCTGAAACTCAACCCGGTGCGCAGCCTTTTGGCTGGCCAGCGCGTGATTCTGATTGACGATTCCATCGTCCGCGGCACCACCAGCAGGAAGATTGTCCGCATGGTCCGCGATGCCGGGGCCAAAGAGGTGCATTTGCGCATCTCGTGTCCACCCACCATCTCGCCGTGCTACTACGGAGTGGACACGCCGGAAAAAAGCCAACTGATTGCAGCCAACAAGTCGGTGGAACAAATCCGCGAATACATCGGCGCCGATTCCCTGGCGTACCTCTCCATCAAGGGTATGCGCGACGCGTGTGGCGAGGCCGAGACGCCCACGTTTTGCACTTCCTGCTATACCGGCATCTATCCTACGGAATTCGTTCCCGTGGACCAGATCCACCCCATGGCCGTAGTGGACAAAAAACCGTAAACCTCCAACCCTTATAGATAGAATGTTGGTGGCAATTGGAGGGAAGTCCATGCCGCCGATTTATCAAGGCCTCATTCAATCATCCAGCTTGTTCCTGCTTGCCGGTACGATCTTACTGGGAGCCCAGGACACCGGCCAGCAGTCTACGCCTCCGGCCCCGGCGCAAACGCAGGTTCCTGCGGCGCAAGCCCAGCAATTGCCAACGGCGCCGGCGTTGAAGGTGACTACGCGCCTGGTGGTCGTGGATGCGGTCGTCACCGATCATTCAGGCAAGGCGGTCACGGGATTGAAGCCGTCCGATTTTGAAATCCTGGAAAATGGACACGCGCAAGTCATCCGGGCTTTTGGATCGCGCGATCCCGTCCCTCAGGGCAAAGAGAGCGCGGCCCAAAAGCTTGTGTTGCCCCCGGGGGTCTTTACCAACATTCCGCAGTTTAACCCCGACGACGGACCTCCCACTATCCTGCTGATAGATGCACTGAACACCCAGTTAAGAGACCAGGCCTACTTGAGGCAGCAACTGGTGAAGTATCTGCAGAGCGTAGGCCCGCGGCGCAACGTGGCCATTTTTACGCTGGGAAGCCGCTTGCGCCTGGTGCAGGACTTTACGACCGATCCCGCACTGTTACAGCAAGCCGTCAAAAGGATCGCCAACCATACGTCCCTGCTGAATCCGGACCCTGGTACGCAACCTGACACGCAGCTTGCGCTGGATTCCAGCGATCCAGCGCTGGCGGACATGGCGCAATCCCTCAAAGATTTTCAGGCAGAGCAGGATTCCTTCCTGATGGACGTGCGGGTCGGCGTAACCGTGGAAGCCCTGAAGATGCTGGCCCACCACGTGGCCGGGTTTCCCGGACGCAAGAACTTGGTCTGGCTCTCCGGGGCCTTTCCTTTCTATATTGCTCCGGACACTGATCTCCGGGACCCTTTTGTGAGTCAGCGCCAGTATGCCGACCAGGTCCGCGATGCGGCCACCAGCCTCACCGACGCTCAGGTTGCGGTCTACCCGGTGGACTCGCGTGGCCTGGTGGGCAGTCTCATGCCGGATGCCAGTGTGCGCGTCCCCAACTCACGAAATCCGGGAGCGGCCATGGCGTCCACGATGTCCAAAGCCAGCGCGGATTTGCAGAACTCCCACGACGTGATGAGTGAGATCGCCAAGGAGACCGGAGGCCGGGCCTTCTACAACCGCAATGACATTGACCACGCCATCGCGCTGAGCGTCGAGGACGGTTCGGCTTATTACACCCTTGGTTACTATCCGGAAGATAAACGCTGGGACGGGAAGTTCCGCAAGATCGAAGTTCGCGTGGTCCAGAAAGGCCTGCAGGTGCGAAATCGCAGGGGATACTTTGCTACGGCGGCCGCCGGCACAACCGGAAGCGACGACAAAAAGGCGGAACGCGATTTTATAGGATCGCTCTCCCTGGAGGCGCCGACCGCGACCGCGGTGGCCTTTGCCGCCCAGCCAGTTCCGCCCACCAAGGAGGAGCCGGCCGTGGTCATCAACTTTGGCGTTGACCCGCGCTCCATCCTGTTCCAGGTTCCCGAAGACGGCTTGCACCACGCCAAGGTTGACTTTGTCACGCTGGCGTTTGACGCCAAAGGCAAAATCGTGGCGAGCCAGAAGCAGACCCTCACGACTGCCCTGAAACCTGAAACCTACGCCCGGATCATGGCCGGCCGCCTGCTGTTTCCGGAAAAAATAAACCTTGCTCCCGGCAAGTACACCCTCAAGATGGGAGTATGGGACCGGCAAACCAATCTGATTGGCACGGCGACGGGGAGCATCGAAGTCCCGCCGCAGAATTGAGTGGAAGAGACTGATAGGATTTCCTCATGTCCGCGATTGAGACTGTCCAATACTCGCTCATTGAATCTCCGGTCGGAACGTTGCTCATCGGGGCCACGCCGCGCGGATTGCGCTATCTGCTGTTTCATCGCGGCGAATTGCCTCAACCCGCAAAAAATGAAGTATGGGTTGAATTTTCCGCGGAGCTCCGTACCTATGAAGATCAACTGCGCGCTTATTTCCGCGGTGACTTGCGCGAATTCAGTTTCGACCTGGACCTCATAGGAACCGACTTCCAGAAGAAATGCTGGAACGCGCTGTGCGAGATTCCTTATGGCCAGACCTGCTGTTACGCGGAGCTGGCCGAAAAAGTCGGCCGTCCGCGAGCCTTCCGCGCTGTGGGCCAGGCCAATCATCGCAATCCCGTGGCGATTGTCGTACCTTGTCACCGGGTTGTCGGCGCCAACGGCACGCTCACCGGTTACGGTGGCGGCCTGGAAGTCAAAGAGAAGCTGCTGAAATTAGAAGGTGCGAGACTGTTCTAGAGCGTTTCGCGTAATACGATCCACCGGCGGCCAAGCTAGTTTGATCCCGGCAAATCGTGCAAAGGTTACAGCCCGCCCTGTCGACTCTACTCTGCGGCGCGCCAATCGTTTATTGCCATCACTCCCTTATCCCTTGAAAACAAAACGCTTTGGACGGCAGCCTTTTCCTGGCAAGAAAAATGCAGTTAACCCGTCGGCGAAGCGTGCCGTACCGCATGCGTGTGTCTGGGTGTATGCAGACGCTGAATCCGTACATTGTCCCGATACGGATTTGACCCATGTACCAAAAGCCCGGGTAACTTCGTCTTGCGTTAGTGTCATCCAACCGGGCTGCCGTCGTACGCTTTGCATCCATGCTGTAGTCCGAATTTCTACGTTGTAATGATCCTGAATTCCGGAGGGCCCTATGATTATGAAGAGATCTTTTGTGTTTCCCCTGATTGTGCTGGCGCTTACTTTGCTCGTGATCGGTTGCGGCAGCGCCGGCATGACCCCGGTGCAGATGACCGGTACGATGGCCATGCTGCAGACCGGAGACGCTGTCAATGACCAGATCGTCAAGTTTGAGCTGACTATCAGCTCCATCACCCTGACCGGCACGGGCGGCACCGCCAATACGGCGAACCTGCTCAGCGGGTCCGCCGAAGTTGAATTTACGCATGAAGCGGGAACGTTTGAACCGCTCTCGCTGTCCCATATTCCGCCGGGGACCTACAGCGGCGCGACCATGACGGTCTCCAATCCGAAAGTGGTGGCGATCGTCGGCGGAGTGGCAACCAAACTGAACGCAACGCTTGCCTCCAGCACAGTGAACCTCACTTTCAGCCCGAACATCATGGTCGGGAGCACTCCGCTGTTCATCAATTTCGACATTGATCTGCCGAACTCGATCACCATCAGCGGCAGCAACGCAACCGTGACGCCCACGTTCAAGGTAAGCACCTCCACCGTGGCGGCGGACGAGAACAACGAAGACAATAACGACGGCGAAATCGAGGACGCTCACGGCAGCGTTACCAATATCACTGCTCCGAACTTCACCATCCAGACCCACTCCACCACTATCATCTTTGCCACCGACAGCAACACCAGGTTCCGCGGCGGGCTTACTGCGCTCGCCGACCTGAAAGTGGGAGACATTGTTGAGGTGGACGCCGTGACCAGGCCCGATGGGACCAGTCTCGCGATCAAGGTGGAGCGGGAAGGCGACCACAACGGCGAGGAAGTCGAAGGCGTCATTTCCGCACTGGACAGTCCGCTGAGCAAGATCACCATCATTCACCAGATGGATTCGACGGGCACGTCCGAATCGCCGGTCACGGTGGACGTCGCGGTCAACTCCAGCACGGTGTTCAGCGTACGGACGGACAAGCTCAACGTGACGGCGCCGCCATTTGACGCGACCCACATTGGCAAAGGCCAGCGTATTGAAGCCGATGCCGGCAACAACACCGCGCCGCTCCTGGCGACAAAAGTGAAACTGCGCGAGCAGGCCCTGCTGGGTACGGTGGCGGCTTCGCCGGCGCCTACCACGTCTGGTTTCACGCTCAACGTCAGCCCCACGTCCGCGTTCGGAACGCTCAGCGGCGTGACCAGCCTGCCTGTGACCTTTGCCAACGGAGCGACCCTGAAGGTAACGCCGACTCCAGGCATGAACATCCGGGTCCGTGGTCTGGTGTTCGTCAACGGCACAGGGTACTCGATGATCGCGGTGCTCGACGACGACAACCACTAACCCTCTAACCCATCACCCAAAGACAAGAGGCCCGCTACCCGCGGGCCTCTTTTTTGTTGAAGTCTAGAAGCAGTCGGTGCGACCGTTGCGGAAGAGACTCCGCAACTTTGTTTAGTGTCGTTTACTGTCTCTTTCCGAAGACCTCTTTTAGCAGTGGAGTGATTCGCGCGGCCGGGTCTTTGCGGATCTTCTTCTCTTCCTGGCCAATCGTGTAGAAGAGTCCGTCCAGTGCTTTGCCTACTACATACTTGTCCAGATTGAGGCTTTGGCTTCCGCCCAGTCTGGCGGCCATGGGGTTCTCCATGAAGGTATCGTACTGCTTGACTACGCCGACATTCTGCATTTCCCGGTGGACGACCGGTGTAAAGGTAGCGGTCAACTCCTCGGTGCTGGTGCGCTTGAAGAAATCCGTTGCGGCGGTGTCATTGCCGGAGAGGATCTGGCGCGCGTCCGAGAAGGTCATCCTGGTAAGCGCGTTAATGAAGATCTGCCTGGCGGAGGGCGCGGCTTGTTCGGCGGCGCGGTTCATTCCCAGTTCCAGATCGTCTACTTGCTGTCCCATGCCCATCATCCGCATGCCTCTGCCTACGCTCTGAAGCCTGGGCGGCAGCAGGATTTTGATGGCGGCGTTCTTGAAATAGCCGTCTACCCGTCCCGTGGACGCGACGGCGTTGCTGGTGCTCACTTTCAGGGCTTCTTTCAGGCCGGCAGTGATCTTATCGTTACTGAGAGAACTGGACTGCGCTCTTCCCAGGATCTTGTCGAGAGTCGATTGGGAGAAACAGACTGCCAGCAGGAGGAGATTGACGATCACGAGGGCGAAAATCCGTTTCTTCATAGTTGGCTCCAGTATTTGAAATTACAGCAGTCCAAATCCTTCAAGTAAATGTAATTCATAGTTCGGAGCAGACGGAAGGGTACTCAAGGCCATGGCAAACCCCTAAGTATTGTTCTAGCTGTTTCTCAATATCCTGCTAACAATTCCTAATATATTGTTCCTTGCGAAAGAGGAAACAAATGGTGTAAATATAGCGGGCATTTACGCTGGGGCTCAGCCGTCTTCGTCCCCGCGAAGAAAGATGGGCTTTGTTCGGCTCCTTTATAAAGCGAGGCATTTCATGACGCACTTCCGTTCATCTGTGGCCATTGTTCTTGCGCTACTCATTACAGCAACTATTTCACTCCGCGCGCAGGTTATGCGCGATAACGGCACCGATATCCAGTTGCACAAGTTTCGCCCCAGAGTAACGCCGGAGCAGGCTACCCATCCGTCCACCGGGCAGGACGCGAACGCATTCGCGGCACAGCAGATCGTGGCGCTGGAACAGGAAAAGAGTTCGCGCACGCCGGCGCAGCAGAAGATTGATTCCAACCTTCTTTATACGATCAGGATGATGCGCGGGCAGCCCGCGGCGCCTGGCGTGCCATTCCTGCACACCGGCGTTGATGTGGACCAGAACGACAATCTGGTCGTAGACATCACGGCGAACGTCACCGACGCGCTGCTGAAACAACTCAGCGCCGCCGGCGCCGTGGTCCTGTACAGCAACGCGAATTTCCACAGCATTCGCGCCATCGTGCCGCCTCACCAGGTGGAAAGCATTGCCGCCTCAGCGGACGTTATTTTCATTGCCCCCAAAGCGGGTTACGCCACGGCAGGGACGTGGAGCGGATTGAAGGCGAGCCCGCTGCTGAAGCCCGGGATGCGTCCCGGCTTTGCCCAGCGGGCGGCGAGAATCCGCAAACAACTGGCGGCGATACTGGCGTCCGGCATACCAGGTACGCCGAGGATTGGATCGGGCAGCGTGGACACGGAAGGAGACCTCACGCACAGGGCGTTTGACGCGCGCGGCGCGTTCGGCGTTACCGGGGCGGGCCTGAAGATCGGCGTTCTGTCCGACAGCGCCAATGCCACCGGCGCCGCCACCTCGGCCCAGGCTACGGGCGATCTGCCTCCGACGTGTCCCGGTCCGGGAGGACCATGTCTCACCATCGTGCAGGATGTTCCGCTGGGGTTCGGCGCAGACGAGGGCACGGCCATAATGGAGATCGTCTACGACCTGGCGCCCGGCGCCAGCCTGTTCTTTGCCACGGCGGACAACGGCGAGGCCAGCTTTGCCCAGAACATCCTGAACCTCCAGTCGGTCTCGCATTGCGACATTATTCTGGATGACGTCTTTTACTTTGACGAGCCCGTTTTTCAGGACGGCATCGTGGCCCAGGCCGTCACCACCGTTACCGCCGCCGGAGCGCTTTACTTCTCTTCCGCGGGCAATGAAGGCAACGTGGATAACAACACCGCCGGTTATTTTGAAGGAGATTTTAACGACGCCGGTTCGCCCGCTTTCACCTTCCCCCCCTCCCTCGGCACCAAAACCGGCACGATCCACAATTTTGGCACTGTAAGCAGTCCCCTTAACGGCGACATCATCGTCTTCTCTGGTTTTGCCTATACGCTCAACTGGGCAGACCCCCAGGGTGCTTCCGGCAACGATTACGATTTGTTCGTAGTTGACTCCACGGGAGTTGTGAAAGCATCGTCCACGAACACCCAGAACGGGACGCAGAATCCGTACGAACAAGTCAACCCGCCTTTCCTGGTGACAGGAGACCGCCTGGTTGTATTTAAAACGGCTGCATCGAAGTCCGTGGCCTTTGCCATTAATACTCTGCGCGGCAATCTGAGCATTAATACCAGAGGACAAACCCACGGCCACTCGGCGGCTTCGGGGACAGGCATCTTTTCCGTGGCGGCCACACCGGCTGCGGCAGCGTTCAACGGCGTCGCGCCGGCCGGGCCATTCCCTGGTCCATTCACAACCGCGAATTCGGTGGAACCATTTACTTCAGACGGTAGTCGCCGCGTCTTCTTCAACGCCGATGGCTCGGCCATTACGCCCGGTTCTTTCACCTTTGCGAGTGGGGGCGGCACCGTACGGCCCAAGCCGGACATTACCGGGGCCGATGGCGTGTCCACGACGTTGCCCAGCGGGTCGGGATTGAATCCGTTCTACGGCACATCGGCAGCGGCGCCCCATGCGGCTGCGATCGCGGCGCTGCTCAAATCCGCCAACCCCGCTCTGACCCAGACCCAGATACGGACCGCGCTGACCACCACAGCCGTGGTCCCAGCCGCGGGAAGCGCCGTTGATTTTGGCGCCGGCATTGTAATGGCTTTCGAGGCAGTGAGTTCTCTGGGCATCCCCGGCGGACCCAATCTGGAACTGAATGTGGTCACCGCGCAGGAAAACCCCGGCGACGGCGATGGTGCGCTCGACGCCGGGGAAGCCGGCCTGGTTACGATACAGCTGACCAACGCCGGCGGACTGCTGGCGGCCACAGGAATTACGGCCACGCTGACGTCTTCCACACCGGGAGTAGTCATGACATTGCCGAATACCAGCGCGTACGCCGACGTGGCGGCCGGCGCCATCGGCGGCAATAATCTGACTCCGCTTACCTTCACGCTGGCCAACAATCTCGCTTGCGGCGCAGTGATTGATTTCACACTGACCCTGGCCTACAACGGAGGTTCCACGCGAGCGCTGGACTTCACTGTTCCCACGGGATCCATCGTGAGCTTCACCAACAACCTGGGCACCACGCCGGCGCCCGCTTCCGGCGTGACCACGGCCACCGGGACACAGACCGGACGGCTCTTCCGCAACGGTGTGGGGAGCGTGTGCGGAGCCTCAAAACCTAATCCCGGACTCTTCGATTCCGTGAGCAGAGCTTTTGATTCCTACACGTTTACCGCATGCCAAACCGGATGTATGACCGCGGTCCTCAAGTCCCCGAATGGAATCAATCTCTATGAAGCGGCTTTCTCCCCGGCGTTTGTTCCCGCCAATCCCAGTACGAACTTCGCCGCAGATCCCGGCGCGAGCAGCTCTGTTCAGTCGTTCGGTCTCAGCGTGACCGCCGGGACCCAGTATTCAATTGTGGTGAATGACATCAGCACGGTTCCGTCCGGGAGCAACTACACGCTGCAGGTCCCCAAATGCGCGCTGAGCTGCACCCCGTTCAACCTGACCCCGACCGCCGCTTCAGTGTCCGTGACTGCCGGCCAGTCGGTGACGGAGCACATCACCGTCACGCCAACTCCGGCGATCGTAAATGCTCTGACGTTCAGCTGCTCCGGCCTCCCCGCGCTGTCAGCCTGCGCGTTCTCGCCGCAGACCGTGCCTCCGGGGAGCAGCCCCACGGACGTAACGGTCACGATCACTACAACCGCGACCACGACGCATCTAGGCGCGTCCGTCTCTGCCCCGGAGCGCCCGGGGACGTTCTACGCAGCGTGCCTGCCGTTTACGGGCCTGGGACTGATCGGCATCGTGCTGCTCGGTAAGCGCAAAAACACGAGCAGGAAGACGCCGGAGACGAACCGGAAAGCGGCCGCGGCCGTGTGCAAGCTGGCCTTCATGGCCCTGCTGCTCGGGCTGGTTGCCTGCGGTGGGCACAGCACGCCGCCGCCCGTGACGGTCCCCGGGACGCCTCTCGGCACGTCTACGGTCACAGTAACAGCCACGTCGTCCTCCGCAACCAGGAGCACAACCTTCACTCTGACTGTTCAATAGAAAGTGGCTTCCATAAAACCTGAACCGGGCGCCCGCCAGGGCGCCCTGCTTCTGGAATGCCCGCTTTCCCGAGTGCTCGGTTTCCATGGTGCTGATAAACTTTCAATATCCCTCACGCGGAGGGATGTGTGAGCGGTTGAAACAGGCGGTCTTGAAAACCGCTATACCCGAAAGGGTATCGGGGGTTCGAATCCCTCTCCCTCCGCCATTTGTCGCCTGTTCCTTCGACTCCGCTCAGGATTTCGCCTGCGGACTCCCGCCCGGCGGTTGCCTCGCTCACGCCCGCAAAACGGCTCAACTTGAAAACCGCTATACCCGAAAGGGTATCGGGGGTTCGAATCCCTCTCCCTCCGCCAGTCAGTCTGCTGCCAACCTGCTGGTTCTCCGAATAGGCGCGAAATGGCCCCGATGTCGCGCCTTTTCTGTATGCTCCTGGCTTCTTGAGCGGTTTTTTCATGGTGCTCCCGTTCTTCTGGCGTTGACGCTTTCGGTCTCTCGGTTCGGGCAAAGGGCTTCTTCGCTTGACGTCGCAGATTCATGGCTTTGCAGATTTCCCTTTCTCAAGTCACGATTTGGTCAAGAAGATCGCGCGGAACGAGATAGAACTCATAGTCCCCGTTTGGCTTTGAGACAATGACGAAGGCCCCAAGGGTCATCCACTCTCCACCGTCCTGGACATAGAGGATTTGCAGCAGGATCTTGCCGATCAAACGTTCTGCCGGAGCGCTTAGGGCTCGATACTGGACATCAACGATTGGCTCTGACAATTGCATTGGTGGCCCAAAGCCCATCTGGCCGATTTTCTTGGTATCAGCCGGATCAGCGGACCAAAGCAGCGTCAGCTGCTCCCGGAGATGGAGGCATTTCCCGTCCCTGGGTGCAATCAAAGCGTAAGCAAGCGGTTTAAGTGATGCGATAGCATCCTGCTGTTTGAGGATTTTCCCGACCAAGGGAATGTCTTCCGACCATTTGCTGACCAAGTCCTTTTTGCGGCTGTCGATTGGCTTGCCTTTAGAAATGAGGACGGTCTCGAAGAGAGTAATGCAGATTGTATGGGACAGATCGGCGGTATTTAAACAGATTGCATCTGCCGAGATTCTGGGGAGCTTCGCGCCATTTAAAACATACTGCTCACCTCCGCCCTCAAAGGTAAGCTTGCGCAGATTTCCTGAGGTGGGCTTGTCGGCAAGAGTGGGGCCTTGGCGGGTTAGCGTGAGGATTTGGTCTTTGGTATTGATCGTGACCAAGCTGAAGTCGCTCAGGAAATCCATGCCCAAGACTCCGTCGACTTTCTGATGGTAAGCGGAAAGAACCTGCGACAGATCCATCACGGCAACCCTGCGCTTTTCCCATTTCACATTGCCTACTTGAAGGGCAACTTCACGGCCAACAGCATCATCGATGAACCTGCCACCGCCCTCAGCTGTTTGGCTTGGAACAAGCTCTTTTCGGTCAATCCCGGCGACTTCTGGACAAAGCACAGTGCGAGCAGCACCAGTATCGAGAATTAGAACGGCTGGTTTGTCATTGATTCGGGCAGGAAGCAGGATGGAATTCCTGTCGTCGGCGTATTCAAATGGGACTTTGAGGACCGAATCTGCCGCAGCGGGGTGCGCCTGGAAAGGCGTCAAGAAAAGCGCCAAAAGAAGAACCCGCGCGTAACGCCGAATGAAAAAATCGACGATTTGAAATGCGTACTTCATGAGATCGACCTCCATGCGCCGCCTCAGGCCTTGACAACGAGATCGATCTCGACGCAGGCCCCAAGCGGTAGCGCGGCGGCCCCAATCGTCGTGCGGGCGGGAAAGGGCTGACTGAAATACTTTGCGTAGATGCCATTCATCGCGGCGAAGTCAGTCATGTTCGTGAGAAACACACGGGCGCACACGACATCATCAAAACTCTTGCTGGCCGCCTTCAGAACCGCCGATAGGTTTTGGAAGACGCGCTCCGTCTCGAGCACAATGCCCCCCTCGACCACCTTGCCAGTGGCCGGGTCTTGGGCGACCTGTCCGCTGAAGAAGAGGAAACCATCGATTTTGACTGCCTGGGAAAATGGGCCGACCGGCGGCGCGAGTTCAGGCGAGGTAATTGCGGTCTTGCTCATAGCAAACTCCTGTAGCTGCTTCCGTAGCTGATCAATCTCCACAAACGCACGAATCCCATGTAGTATCGCTGGACAACCAACATTCAACCATGTAGGTCAAACGGTGAGTTCATGCCTCGCGCAAGGCAATCATTGGGTTCACTTTCGTCGCGCGGCGTGCTGGGAGATAGCTAGCCAGCGCGGCCACTGCCAGCAAAAGCAGAGGCACGATCAGAAACACAGCCGGATCATGGGGGCGCACCCCATAGAGCAAGCTTGCCATCATGGACGCAGTGGCTGCAGAAAGGACCAATCCGGCAACGATGCCCACGCCAGCAAGCGCGACCCCCTTGCGCAACAACATCCTCAGAATGTCGTCCCGCCGCGCACCCAGGGCCATGCGGATACCGATCTCGCGCGATCTTTGGCTGACCATGTAGGCCAGCAAACCGTAAATTCCGATCGAGGCCAGCAAGAGCGCCCCACCCGCAAATCCCGCTACCAAATTCGCCGAAAACCTGCGCGATGCCAGCGATGCATCCAGTACCTTATCCATCGAGGTGACGCCGAACACCGGCAGCCCCGGATCTACGCCCTGAATCGCGCCGCGAATCTGCGGCTCCAGCGTGCTCGTGGGCAACGAAGTTCGCAGCGCCAAGCTCAACGACCGCCCGACAAATTGATTCAGCGGAACATAGATGTGCGGCACGCCATCGACATCGAGCCCGTCGTGCTTGATATCTTTCACCACGCCCACCACGGTGCTCCACAGATTCACAGGATTCCGCCCGAAACGCAACCGAATACGCAGGCGCCGGCCCACCGGATCATGATCCGGCCACCAGTAGCACCTTGCCGTCGCCTCATCGATGATTACCACGGGCAGTTTGCCGTTCTCGTCGGCTTCGGTGAAAAAGCGGCCTTCCACCAGCGGTGTTTGTATCACCCGAAAATAATCCGGGCTGATGCGGATAATTTCGGCGCTCAAATCTCCCGAGGATTCCGTGGGCCGGTCTTCGATGGCCAGCGAATTGTGATTGGTGGCGCCGTAGGCCGCCGAATCGTTGTTAATTGTGTCGGCGGCCGGCAAATTGGACGTAATCGCCGCCAACTCCACGCCGGGAATCGCGTTCGCGCGCCGCAGCAGTTCGCGATTAAACGGAATCTGCTGCGCGAAGGTGCCATATGAATCGAGCTGCGGATTATTCGGGTTCGGCAGATAGATATTCGCCGTCACCACTTGCGATGGGTTGAAGCCCGGATTCTGCCGCAACAAATCGCGCAGTGTTTCCAATAAGAGCCCCGCGCCGATCATCAGCACTACCGCAAAAGCCAGCTGCGACACCATCAGCGCATCGCGCATGCGCCCGGCCTTCGCGCCGTAGCCCGAGCCGCGGGAGCCCTCGCGCATCGTGCCCGCAAGTCCCGCCTTCGAGGATTGAATCGCGGGAGCCAGCCCAAACAGTAGACCGGTCGCGAGCGAAATCAGTAACGCAAATCCCAGCACCCGCCAATCAATGTTTACTTCGCCCAGCCGCGGAAGATTCGCAGGCACAAATCGCAAGACGGCTTTCAGCACAATCGCCGCCGTCGTGAGCCCTGCGATTCCCCCGATGAAGGCCAGCAACAGCGATTCGGTGAGCATCTGCCGAATCATTCTGCCCCCGCTCGCTCCCATCGCCGCGCGCACTGCCATCTCTTGCTGTCGCCCAGAGGCGCGCGCCAGAAGCAGGCTGCCAATGTTTAGAGACACTACGAAAACGATTAAGATTACGGCAGCCATCAACACGACCAGCATCGGTCGAACCTTACCCACCAACGATTGCTGCAACGGCACAATCTCAATCGTCCATTTGGCTTGCGGAGGGTAATCATTCGCAAATTCGCGACGCAAATTAGCAGTCAGGGCATCAAGCCGCGCCTGAGCTTGCGCCAGGGTGAGGCCCGGCTTGATCCGACCGATTGCCCCTGGTAGTATGCGCAGGCCACGCGCCGGCGCTGGGAACGGATCGCCACTGAATCCGCAGGTAATCCACACCTCCACGGCTGGAATGGTCGGTCCGGGGTGGCGAAATCCGGGAGAAAGTACACCTACAATGGTGTATAGATCGTTATCGAGGCGGAGGCTGCGGCCGAGGACGCCAGGATCAGCCCCATAAGATCGGCGCCACAAGGCATCGCTGATCACGACCACGGGCGCGAAACCGAGCGCGAAGTCCTGGTGACCAAATAAGCGTCCTAGTTCGGGAGTGGCGCCGAGCATGGAAAAATAGTTGGGAGAAACCTCGACCATTTCCAAATGTTCGGGCTGTTTGGCGCCGGTCAGGTTTGTGGGGCCCGAAACGATGACACTCACATCTTCGAACACATCCGTCTGCGTTCTAAGATCGTCTAATTCCGGAACGGAAAACCGAACGCCCCGCAATCCTACCCCTGGGTTGTTAAAGTAGATACTTACAAGACGGTCGGGGGCACGGAACGGAAGAGAACGGAGCAGCACAGCGTTCACGATGCTGAAAATGGCCGTGTTGGCTCCCACGCCCAGAGCCAGCGTCAGGACAGCCACGATCGTGAATGTGGGCTTCTTGACCAGCATGCGCAAACCATAGCGAACATCCTGAAGTAAAGTCCCCATGAAGACGCTCCTCTCGGGTTACGCGGCGCTGCTACTTAGACCAGGGCGGAACCACGCCGTTGCTGCGCGCGTACGCGATCGACTGCCCCAGATGCTCGTGTTGATCTGCGAGAATGTGCATCAGCGCATCCTGCTTCGTCCAGTCTCTTCCGAACAATTTCACCGTCGCCTGCAGGTCGTTGTCGGAAAGTCCTGTAATCGCTTTCTGCAGAGTGAGGTAAGAAGCCTTCAGAGCTTCCTGCATTTTCTCCGGATCGGTGATGGGCGCGGGCGATGCCCCAGTATTTGGTGTGCCCGAAAGCACGCCGGCGAGCAGGCCGTTCTCTTTAACGATCAGGTTGAAGACGTCGGCGACGGAGCGAACGCCCTGGCCGGGCTTCCAGTCGTACTTGCCCGACATAACGCGCGCGAGCCCGGTGAATTTGTCGGAAAGCGTTCCGGCATCTTTTGCGAAGGCGGCCTGCATTCCTGCCGGCTGCGACTGCGCCGGCGCCAACGGCACCATCAGAGCGACCGCAAGCGCGCACACTGCGTACTGAGTCAGAATCTTCATCATGTGGAACTCCTCTATGTCACTACTTACCGGTTGTAGCGGAGTACCGACAATTCCACAACTTCATTATTCTCACAATGATGTTGCTGTTTTCGCACGATTCTGCTATTGGTGGGGAGGAGGTTTCAGGAGTTACTTTAGGAGGATCCCGTGCTCGACGATTTACACGCGCTCGTAGAGTTTGCCAAGGCCGGGTCCATTGCCGGCGCAGCTGATCGTCTATTCCGGACACCATCGGCTATAACCCGGCAACTGCAAAGGCTGGAGGCTGAATTGGGTGCTGAGTTACTCGACCGCTCAACGAAGCCGCCGCGCCTGAACTCGCTGGGCTCCAGGGTGCTTGAGCGAGCGCGAGATATGTTGCAGCGGACGGAGGCGCTGAGATCTCTTGCGTCGCCCGACGCCGAACCTCACGGCCTCTTGCGCATCGGGCTCGCGCATGCCCTGGCCGAGGGGACGCTTATCGAACCTATTCGGGCGTTGACTGAAAAATACTCCAAGGTCCAACTGCGGCTGTTGAGCGGACTTAGCGGTGAATTGTTCAACCGGCTGCTTGCCGGTGAACTCGACGTTGCTGCCGTGTTTTTGCCCGAAGGTAAAACCGCGCCTCCACCTCTTTTGACAAATATCATCGCTCGCGACCATATGGAGATCGTTCAAGGGGCCGCAGGCAACGTGGGCGGTGATTGGGAAAGTTTGGGCAGAGCACCTTGGGTGCTCAATCCGCCCGG